>Ga0172380_10002950_pt1 | contig 24651 bp, 20 predicted proteins | sample Leawe162metaG_FD_119747 | JGI IMG/M metagenome (GOLD analysis project Ga0172380, IMG submission 119747) | Leachate microbial communities from a municipal landfill in Southern Ontario, Canada - Leachate well 162 metaG | ecosystem: Engineered > Solid waste > Landfill > Unclassified | place...
ACGTCGCGGCCAATTTTGGTCTCCTCGCGGTCTGGCCGATATGCTCGCCATCGACGCCGCGGTCAAAACCGACACCCTTCAGTTCCTGTGGGACTGATTTTTGCACTTATCGGAGATGCGCCCTCGGGGAACGGCTGTCCAGTTGACTCCGTGACATCCTGCGGTTAGAAATGCAGGCGTTGTGATACCGACACTGGAAAAACTCGAACGAATCTATTCCCGCCCGCTTTTTGATCTGATCCATGAAAGCCGCCGGGTGCATTTGGAATTTTGGAACAAGAACGAGGTTCAGCTTTGCACTTTGCTCAGCGTGAAGACCGGAGGCTGCAGCGAGGACTGCGGGTATTGCTCGCAGAGTTCCCGTTACGACACCGGCCTGGAGAGGCAGAGCCTGATGACGTCCGACGAGGTGCTCCCCATCGCCCAGCTCGCCAAAGCCAACGGCTCGACACGGTTCTGCATGGGGGCGGCGTGGAAAGGCGTGCGCAAGGGCGACAAAAAATTCGAACAGATGATCGAGACGGTCCGCGAAATCAGCCGCCTGGGAATGGAGGTCTGCGTGACGTTGGGCCAGCTCGGCGACGAGGAGGCGCAGGAGCTCAAGAAAGCCGGCCTGACGGCATACAATCACAACATCGACACTTCGCCGGAGCACTATTCCCAGATCGTGACCACCCATACCTTTGAGGACCGCCTCAACACGATTGGATCGGTCCAGCGCGCCGGCATCAGCGTCTGCTGCGGCGGCATCATCGGCATGGGAGAGAGCGTGGAGGACCGGCTGAGGATGCTGGAAGTCCTCTGCAACTTCGACCCGGCGCCGGAGAGCGTGCCGATCAATTGTCTCATGCCCATGCCCGGAACGCCCCTGGCCGATGCGCCCGCGATCGATGTGTTCGAACTCGTGCGGCTGATCGCCACTTCGCGCATCGCGCTGCCGAAAGCGAAGATCCGTCTCTCGGCGGGCCGCGCGCGCCTTTCGCGGGAAGCCCAGGCGCTGTGCTTCTTCGCGGGCGCCAACTCGATCTTTTACGGCGAAAAACTCCTGACCGCCGGCAACCCCGGCGTCGATGAGGACCGGGAGCTTCTCAACGATCTCGGCCTGGAGGCCCAGGCCCCCTATTCCGACCAACCCGAACCCGCCCACCTCCCTTGAAAATCAGCATTGGCAGCGATCACGCCGGCTTCGAATACAAGGAACGGTTCATTGCGCATCTGAAGGCCGCCGGTCACGAGGTCGCCGATCACGGAACCCATTCGGCGGAAAGCGCGGACTACCCGCTCTTCATCATTCCTGCCGCCGAGGCGGTGGCGCGCGGGGAGGCGGAGCGCGGGGTCGTTCTCGGCGGCTCGGGAAACGGCGAGGCGATCGCCGCCAACAAGGTGAAAGGCATCCGCTGCGCGCTTTGCTGGAACGATGAGACGGCCGAACTCTCGAGGCGGCACAACAATTCGAACGTCCTCTCGATCGGGCAACGCATGGTTTCCATCGAGATCGCGCTTCAAATCCTCGATATCTGGCTGAAAACCCCGTTCGGCGGGGGACGCCATGCCCGCCGGGTCAGGGAGCTGGATGTTTACGAAGAGGGCCGGGGAGTCGGGGGGATGAAGGCCGCCGCCTCGGAATAATTCAGGACCAGAGCGGCGAGGGATATTCGCCCGAGGCAACGAGGCCGGAAAGGGCCGAGACGACGGTTGGCCGGTCCCCACGATAAGTGACTCCGAACCACTGGCTCCCGACAGGAAGCACGCGGACGTTGGCTTTTCTGGCCCGGATCAGATTGGCGATGGCTTCCGGGATGTAGAATTCGGATTTCTCATCCGCCCCATGTTTCGCGAGGAAGAGTGAGAACAATTCTTCGAGCCCCGCAAAGACTGTCGGGGTGAACCCCCAGCAATTCATGGAAACCAGTTCCTCCCCGCTGAAGCGTTGGCCATCCTCCTGATTCACGATTTCGAGCGGGGTGCTTTCGATATGCGTGAATTCCCTGATGTCGAGAAGATCGCCCTGATCGGACACCCCGCACACTCCCCGTGAAACGAAGCCGCTGCGGGACAAGGTGGAGGCGAGCCGGTATCCGGCCATGCAATAGCCGGCGCTCTCCCCGTCTTGCATCGAAAGAAATGATCCGACCGCCTGGATGGCGCCGAACCCGTAGAAATCATCCGCGTTGATGGCGAGGAACGCCGAATCGACCGCCGACCTCGCGCACCAGATGGCGTGCCCGGTGCCCCACGGCTTCCCCCGGCCCCCGGGAACACTGAACCCCTCGGGCAGATCGTTGAGTTGCTGGAACACATACCCCACATCCACCCGGTCCTCGAACCGGCCCCCGATCTTTTCGCGAAATTCCTCCTCGAAATCTCTCCGGATCACAAAAACAACCCGTGAAAACCCGGAGCGGACCGCATCATGGACCGAATAGTCCAGCAGCGTTTCCCCGGCCGGCCCGACCGGGTCCATCTGCTTCAGCCCACCATAGCGGCTGCCCATGCCGGCGGCCAAAACCAAAAGAGTCGTCTCCATAAAAAAAATCGGGCCGGCGGGATTCGAACCCGCGACCTCCTGCACCCGAGGCAGGCGCTCTACCAAGCTGAGCCACGGCCCGATGCGCTCGCAGTCGTTGCCTGCAAGCGAACAGCCATTCTATGGGCGCGCGGAACACCGGAGCAAGGAAATTCCGCCGCGCGCGCTTTTATGTCCCGGTGACCGAGACGCCCAGCAGTTCGACTCGCGGAATTGTTTCCGGAGGAAATTCTGTGCGGCGGGAGGCGACCCAGAGACGGATGGCATCCTCGGAACGAACGACAATGTCTGAAGGAATGGCTGCGTCATTGCGCTGAACACCACGAATGGGCAGGCGCTGTGCATCGCCGGAAAATTCCTCGGCGAGGTTCTGGGCGTTGAGTTTTACGCTCACGATTGTCGCATTTGCGCCTTGGTCGGCGCGATCCCAAGTAACCCGATAGCGGGCTTCGATCAGGCCGGTTGGTTCACCGGCGGGAGGAACGCACGCCACCTCTCCGTGGAATGGCGCATTTTGAAGATATGCGAGGAGCGCGTCAATCAGCGGATGGCCGATGCCGAGGAGTTCGCATCTTTTGGTTCGGGTTGCCAGTTCGCGGTTGAACGTCACCTTGTAGTAGCGAGGCGTGACCTGTGAGAACGCCTTGAGGCAATCGGGCGTGACAACCTGCCAGAAATCCCCCTCCGGCAGAACACTGCCACCGAGCCGCACAATGGATTCCCGGCACCAGATGCCGAGCTGCTCAAGATTGAAACGTCCGGCAATACGCTTGTAGTGCTCCAAGTTGAACTGTGCCAGGTCTTGTGAGAGCTGCATCAGGGCGCCGCGGGCGAGCTGGGCTTGTTGCATCATCTCTTCGAGTTGCCGGGCGGTGCGCTGGTAGTCTCGATCCACGAGCGCCTGCTTGAAGAGTTGCTGGTAGTTCGGATTCGAACCGAGAAAGCCGAGGATTTCCGTGCGGAAATCTTCGAGTGGTTCGCCCGTCTGCCGGTCGGTCTTTCCGATCGCTTGGGCGATGGCCACGAGCTTTTCGTTGAGCAATCCATAAATGCGCTCCTCGACGGTATCCTTGGCGACCAGGTTATAGACCTGCGAGACCTCGCGTTGCCCGTAGCGATGGATGCGGCCGATTCGTTGTTCGACAGCCATCGGGTTCCACGGGAGGTCGTAGTTGAAGAGCACGCGGGCGCACTGCAAATTGATCCCCTCTCCTCCAGCCGACGTGCAGATGAGAAACTTCGCGCCGTTCTCATCCCAGAACCGCTCCGCCGCCTCGATCTTGTGTTCGAGCGGACCACCTTTGATCGTGGCGATTCGCTCTTCGCCAAAGATCCGCGCGAGTTCGATGCGCAGGAATTCCAGCGTTTCCCGATACTGGGTGAAGATGATGAAGCGTTCGCTTTCGTTCCCGGCGCGGAGCTGTGACACGACAAAGAGAAGGCGGTCAAACTTCCGGTCTGTCCCTTCGGGCACGAGGCCGACGAGTTCGCGCACTTTTGCCGCTTCGTCCGGGATCTCCACATCACCATAGACGCCCTCGTCGCCTTCCTCGTCCGCATCCAGCGCCCATTGGGTTTCCTCGTCCGTGTCGGTGAGCTTGCGTACCACGCGCTGCCGGGCCAGCGCGATGTAGGCGTCGGCATCGGCATCGTTCATCAATGGCTCCCCGGTCTTCAGGATATCGCGCGCAAGAAGGCGCATTTCGTCCTGCAGACGCACGATCTGCGCGGGCAGCTCGGGATCGAAGTTCGCGCGCCGTTTGCGTTCGATGTCGATTTGCTGGCGGATCAGGAGCGCGAGCAGGCGGCGGCGGAGGGCCTGTTTGATGGCTCTCGGGCTGGACGACATCATTTTTTGGAACGCCGTCATCACGAAACCGATGGCCCGTTGCGCGCTCGTGGTGCGGCCGGTGCGAAAGACACCCGCGGCTTCGTAGCCGGTCCGGAGGTAGTCGGTGAGCTGCTCGTAGAATCGCTGCTCGCGCAGTGTCGGCTCGAAGCTTTCCGCATGCACTTGCCGCCGCACAAAGAGAGCTTTGCCGTGGGCATCCACGACCTCCCGCTTGGTGCGGCGGATCATCACGCGGTTGAGGAGGCTCCGGTGATTCAAAAGCGCTTCCGGGGAATCGAAGAGGTGGTCGTCCAGAAGATTGATCAGCGACCAGAACTGGAAATTGTCGCCTTGGTGCGGTGTCGCGGACAGAAACATGAGGTCGCGGGTGTGGCCGCGCAGCGACTCCATCAACCGGTAGTTTTGGGTCGTTTGCACCTTTTTGCCGTAGCGGATGCGGCTGACGTGGTGCGCTTCGTCCACGATGATGAGGTCGAATCGCGGGGCATTGAGCACCCGCTCCATGCGCGCCGGTCGCTTCAGGGTATCGATCGAGGCGATGACGCGAGCGTGGGTTTCCCAACTCGACGGGGCGTAGTCTTGAAAGTCGACGCCAAGAACTTCGAACTCCATGCGGAAGCAATCGCGCAGTTCATTCTGCCAGTTTTTCACGAGACCGGCCGGCGCGAGGATGAGCACGCGCTGCGCTTCGCCCCGCGTGGCCAGTTCGCAGATGACCATGCCGGTTTCGATGGTCTTGCCGAGGCCGACTTCATCGGCCACAAGCAGGCGACGCCTCGGCATTTTCACGACATCGTGCGTGAGGAGGATTTGATGCGGCAAAAGCTGGGTGCGCGAATTGGTGAGTTCGCCTCCCGTGTTGCCGAGCGCGAACTGCCAGGCGAGCTGCCGCAGCAGGAAATCGCGCGGGTCGTCGAGTTTTCCGGCACGGAGCCGATCCCACGGCGACTCCGCCCGTTCCAGCCGGTAGAGCGGCAGCGTCTCCAGCCGCCGCCCGCCGCGGCTCTCGAAAACGACATCGGCAAAATCCTCGCCGCCTGTCTCACAGACGCGCAGCACCTCGCCGACCCCCATCTCGTAGCGTCCGCTCACGCGGACACGGTCGCTCACGACCAGGTTTTCCGTGGCAGCACTCATGACAGGCTCTCGCCGAACTCATAGGCGACCGATGGTCCGATTTCGCGAATGAGCGGATCCGTGCCAAACAGCCGCCAGAGAGGGATGCGTTTCCCAGTCGTCTGGTGCGCGTAAAGCTTGTTGTCGGCGCCGAGCACGAGCTTCCTGCGGATCGGCACATGAATCGGCTGCATCAGGAACACATCGTTCGCCACCATGCTCAGCCGCTTCTTCACATCTGAGAGGAATGGCCAGTCGCGGCTTTCATTCGCATCCTCCTGCACGTTCATTCGTTCGAGCAGGTCGTCGAGCCCGTAGAGGCAGACTCCCGCCCTCCGGTCGAAGGGAAACGGCACTTGCTCGAACTCCCGCATCAGGTCGAACAGGCCCAGCCGCGCGGGATGAAGTGGCACGCCGCCGGAGGAATGGATGGGTGGATGAGTGGATGAATGGGCGGGCGCATTCTGCCAGTCGCAGGCTTCTTCGGGAATGAGGAGGTATCCGGGCATGGGTCAGTGCGCCGGAGGCGCGGAGGAATGGATGAGTGGCTGAGTGGATGAATGGGGGAGCGTGGCGCTCCATTCGGTCGTGCCGCGCTTCTCTTCGAGTGCGAGGATGAGGTGAATGAGTTTGTTTTCAACCTCGTAGTGGAGAGTGTCGAACTGCTCAAATACAGCTCCGTTGAAAAGGCCGACGCGATGCAGACCGATTCCTCGCGTGAGGCATTCGGCGAGCGAACCTTTGGCGATGTAGAGAAATTGCAGGTATTCCGGCAACGTGCGCCGCCCGTAGCCTTCGGAGATGTTTGCCGACACGGACTGCGCTGCATCACGGACCTGCGATTGCAGCTTCCAATCCCGCACATTCGAGGTCTGCTCAAATACCATCGCGAACAAGTCCATCCCGCGCTGCCACACATCCAACTTCATATAGCCCCGGTTCAAATTAGTGCGCTTGGTGTATTTCATATCCATTCACCCATTCATCCATTCATCCCTTCACCCACCCATCCCTTCACCTCCGGTGAAATACTTGGCGAGCATGGCATCGCTGTAGAAGGGCAGCAACTTCCCGCACGCTTTTTCCCAGCGGTTCGGATCGCGTTGCTGGAGGTATTCGAGCGCGGCGCGCAATGCCTCCCGCTGGCTGCGAAACCTCTCGACAAGCTGGTCGAGCCGTTCCCCCTGCTCGGCATTGGCGATGAGGAAATGGAGCACGTCCACCAGCGGGGGGGCGGCGGAGGAATGGATGGGTGGTTGATTGGATGAATGGGGAAGATCGAGGGGAATTTGCTCGGCGTGCGGGATGGCTTCCTTTCCAATCATCCATTTATCCATCAATCCATCCATCCTTTCTCGCGGAGCGAGGACCTCGTAGGTGCGGCCGCCTTTCAAGCGGCCTTTGCGGAGAAGGGGCGGCCTGTGGCCGGTGAGGTCGCTCACTTCGAAGATTCCGCGCGTCAGCTTGCTGATGCTGTCCACGGACACCTCCCGCTTGTCGCACAGCGCGAGCAACCAGACCTGGCTCAGCGCGTCGGTGGATTCGAGTTCTGCGGGGAGCGGCATGTCGCGGGAGACGATCTGCTCGACCATCACGCGGATGTCCTGGAGCGCGGCGCGCAGCGGAAATGGCTCGCCGTTCCAGTCCAAAACCGCACCGTAGTGCCGGGAATACACTTCAAGGCATTTCCCGATGAGCACCATCCGCACGTCGGGCGGCGGGAGCGGCTGTCCGCCGTAGCGTCCCGATTCGATCCGCGCAATCTCGTCGCGCGCCCGCTGACGCACGAGCTGCCGCAGGCCCGCCCAGCTTCGGTTCGTCGCAATGTCTTCGGACCGGCGTTTCTTACAGATGTGGATGAGGTCGTAGGCAATTGCCTCCTTATCCATCAGGTGAAGCGACGATTCACCTTCCGAGTGAACTGGATAAATAGCCTCCACTTCGAAGCCCGCATTCAGCAACGCCTCCAGCAGCGCCTGCCATGCTGAATCTTCTGCATGGTGGAACGTAAATGCGAGAATTCCGTCTTCGCGTAATGCCCGGTATGCTTCACAAAAAACGCTACACAGGTCAGTCCCAAATTCCTTGTCGCCTTTCCCTCGGTGCTTATTTTTGATGACTTCGTCCAGCGTTGGAATCCGGTCAGGTAGAAATGCCGGATAATCCGCTTTCAAACCCAACCGCAGCCAGACGTAGTAAAATTCCGCAAGTTCAGCGTAATTGACGTTGTCTGAATACGGCGGATCCGTGATGACGAAATCAATACTGCCGTTTGAAACAATGGAAAGTTGTTTGCTCGAGTCGGCTATAAGGGTAGCTGACGCGTTCGTAGTTTTGTATAGGTTGTCACTCGGCTGTACCTCGCGCACTCGTTTCGCACCCTGATGAGAATAGCGCACGTCAGTGGTATTCATGGCAAAGTCCACCCCGGCGCGTGACTGCCAATAACGGCGCAAGAAACTACCCATTCCCCCTGCTGCAAGGCCCCAGACGTTTTGCTCGCAGACTGTTACTTTTGGTTGATAATCGTGCCTAGCAAAAATCCCTTGGACTGTTTGACCTCCAGTTGAATCGCGCGAGGCCATATACCGACAGAAGAGATTATTCGTATCGGTAGTGCCAGAAAGACAGAGAAGCAGTTGTTCTCGTAGACAGGTATTTTCTTCCTGCATGATGCACTGCAATAGCGTGGCTATTGCGAGAATCTGCCGTTGTCCGAAAAGCTGATGCCAATAGTTGTAGTGGTGTGCAAGCAAGCCTGACTTAGTTTTCTCTCCGAGAGGGACTTTGCTCCTCGGCCACGGCAGCGAAGCCTTGTTCTCTTCCCACCATTTCTCGGTTTGCGAGTAGAGTGTTTGATCCGTAGCGCTATGGCGCGCGTAGTATTTTCCACTCTGCATCCAGACGAGATTGTGCGTCCGCGGGATGCGCGCCGGGCGCGCGGGATAGTTGGATGAATGGATGTGTGGGTGACTGGATGAGGTCGTCTGAGCGCGCGGAGTCTTTTCACATTTATCCATCCATCCACTCATCCATTCATCCAGCGCCACGGTTTCTTCACCGTCGTCCGCAGCACCGTCGCACTCCGGGCTGTAGGCTTGAAGGGCGTATGCGCTCATGGGAAGGCGTTGGTCCTCCGGCAACGCGCGGACCGAGGCGATGATCGCGTCGTTGTTCCCGCAATGCGGGCAGACGTAGCGTCCCTTTTCGGACACATGGCTGCAAAGCGGGTCGAAGCTGTGTCCCGCCGGGCTGGTGATTGGCATTTCGGGGGGCAGTTCGCCGCGCCACTGGAAGACTTCCTCGCTCTGCGGACAAAGAAGCACGGTGAGCGGCACTTTCTTGCGCTGCGTCTTCTGCTTTTTTCCGGTCTTTTCGTCGCGAGCGACGGCCGGCGGTTTCACCACTTCGTAGCAATGCGGGCAGCAAACGTGCCCTTTTTCCAAAATGCCCCAGCGGACGGCAGCCTGTGAGCCATCGCTTTCGCCCTGCGCGACGTAGAGTCCACCGTCGGGATGCGAGTAGGACCAGCGGGCACTGCCTTTGCCATTGGAATTGCGCGGGCTGTGGAGCATGAGCCGGGGGTCGGCGATGAGCGCGGCCGGTTCGATTTCCCAATCGAACCTCTTTTTGCACTTCGGGCATTCGCAGTCCGGGACGAAGCGGATGCTCGGGCTCTTGGCGGCGACGATATAATCGGAGAACAGCGGGACCTGCCTGCCGCAATTTGCGCCCGTGCAGATGGCGGACTTCACCCAGAATGTGTAGATGACATCCGACGGGGGGAGGGATGGTTGGGTGGATAGATGCTGCGGATGATTGGATGATTGGATGGATGGATGTTTGGATGAATGCCCGCTGGCGGACGGCTTGTCTTTCCCATCCATCCATTCATCCAGACATCCATCCATCCTTTCCGCCGTCCACGGCGGCGCGGTCTTGTAGAGGCCGAGGAGCGTTTCTCTGAGCGGTTTGCCCGACCAGGGGACCGTGCGATTCGCAAGGCGTTCGAACGCGGCATCCAAAGCTGCGGGATCCACCGGCTCGACCTCGGTTTTGACAATGAACCAGGCGACCGGGTTGAGATCCACCCCGACGACCTTGCAACCGAGCCGCAGCGCCTCGACAACCGTCGTGCCGCCGCCCATGAACGGATCGAGAACAACCTTCCCGTTCGTATCCGGATCATTCGTGTGGTCGCGGTAAAACTCGGCCATGATGTCCGTGCCGGCCGGCTTGAGCGCCGCGAGCAGGATGGCGCGGAACACGCAGGATGCACGCCGCGCAAACCATTTGTGCATCTGGTAAATCGGCTTGAACGCATTACGCTCCGGCACCGCCAGTCGGTTGATCTCGACAATCGGAAAGTCTTCTTCGATGGCGCGTTTCATTTGGTCATGAACTTGTGCTGGAACGGCGTGGAGTTCGGGTGGATCGAAAACTGGGTCGGCTCTTTGCCCTGACGGTCGTTCAGAATCAGCAGATCGGCGAAGTGATTCGCGATGACCCCGCGGGTCGGTGCGGGAGCCGTGCTGTCCACAATCACCCGTCCGAGGCATTTTCGTGCCGTTTTCTGCGGCTGGTTCAGAAGTGTGCTGGAGCTGAATTCCGTCACCCAGATGTATTTGGGATAGTCGAGGAGCAGCAATTTTTCTCCGACATCAACTTGGAGCCCGCCCGCAGCGACTTCCGCCCGGATGTCCTGCTGAAACTCCACGGAACGGCGCAGATAGCTTCGGTATTCGAGGGTTAAAAGCAGGGGCGCAAGATCGGGGCGGAAAGCCGACAAAATGTCCTTCACGATCTCCGGTTTGGAGGGATCGGGCTTTTTGGCGAGCATCAGCTCCACGTCGTTGACTGCCATCCGCTCGGCTTCTTCGCCCGAGAGTGTCGCTTCGGGCGGTATGACGACCAGGATGAGCTGGATCTGATCAAAGGTCAGAACATCAGGGACCGGCCCAAACAACGGCATTTCGACATAGGGACCGGTATTGTCGTTATTCACGAAGAATCCGGGAATCCGCTGGAGCGAGATCGATGCCTGGGCATTCGGATCATATTTATGGCCAATTCCAACCAGCGCGTGATCTGATGTGCCAAAGATCACCGGCAGGCCGCTCTCGATGTAGCGATAAGCAATATCGGCAAGCTTGGCCGTGCGTTGTCGCCGGAGCTGTTCCCAGTATGCAGATTTTTGGGCTGCGGGATCGGCTGTCACGGGATACGCCTTTTCGACGTGTTTGTGACTGCCGTCGAGCATGTCGCGCTGGTAGCTGAGAGCCGATAGCGTCATGCCCTGGAGCGCGTCGAGCATCTGGACAAACGTCAGGCCCCTTTCCGCCGGGTAGTGGCGGCCAAGAGAACCGTGCGCTTTTGCAAGCAGATTGACCTCCGCCGGAAGGAATTCGCGGTGGCCAAAGCGGTGGCTCATGTATCGCGCAAGCATCCACAAACACGCCTGTGCACAGGCCCCAACCTGAGTGTCCTGCTGGATGAAAGGCATTGCGGACACGGAAAATCTTTCTCCGAGGATGTGTGAGGAAAACTCCGCCGTGCAGGTGATGAACTCCGTGTCGCCGTTGTTGATGATTGGCTTGATGCATGTTCTTCCCACACGCTGGAGATCGGTCGGCCGCAGGACCATGAAGCCGAGATATTGATCCCGGAATTGGCCGAATCCGGTCGTTGTGCCGACCGGAATATCTGCTGCAAAAAAGTGCAGGCGGGTGCACCTGTGCGGGTAGTCCTTGAAAGACTTGCTGTAAAACGCGGCCAGTTCGTCCTGATAGTCCTGATCGACGTAGCCCTTCTCGAAGACAACCGTCACGCAATTCAGTGGCTGGCGGCCCAGGGCTTCGAGGATATTCTCCGACGGTGTTTGGTTTCCGTTGTAAGGCGAGGCCTCTTCTTCAAATCGCTTTTTGAATTCAGCAGTGCCGAATTTCTCGATGTGGAACTGCTTGTTCATAAAAAGCAGAAAGCCGCCAAAAGCATGGCGGCTTTCTTAAAAACGAGGTGCGATGGCGTGAAGATACCTACAGGAATACCCGCTGCGCGGCTCCCTCCATCGAACGGGCCCGTGCCTGCTCGTAGGCTTTGGCCTCTACCGACATGATTTCGATCACCTCGCGCCAGTGCGCATCCCAGTCGATGCTTTTGATCGCCTGAAGCAACTGCGCCTCCGAAACGGTTCCCGCCGGAGGGGCCTGATGGAGTGGTTCTGTCAATGCTGGCATGGTGGTGTTTGGTGGTTTTCAGCTCTTCGCCTGCTGGTTCCTGCCAAGAAATCTCTGTGGCAGGGCTCGTGCCGAATAATCGATTTTTCCTCCCCGAATGTAAGCAAAAATACGCGGCATGCAAATTGCACGCCTCAGGTAAGCCCTTGCCGGAGCCGGTCGTCAACAAGAAAATGCACTCCCGAAAAGGCGCGTTTTTCATAAAAGTCTCACACAAGGTCGTCCGGTTTATAGACAATAAGACCCTGGATGTGGTCGAAGTGGGAATCGGCAGTGACGATTTCATTGATGCCGAGGCGGCGGGCGACAGCAAGGTTGACCGAATCAATCGTGAGCAGCCCCATTTGTCGCTGGAGTTCAAGCGCAACGGCGAAGTCGGTTGCGCCCGCTTCCATCAATGCCAACTCTCCGCCAAGCAGCGCCCGCACATCGCCGGCATAAACGGAGAGCTGCCGCACCATCTCGGGCTTTTGCGCAAGGGTCCTGGCGGGATTCGAAGGCGCCCGGCCGGTGGCCTGCGCCTCCTGCATCATCCGCCGATGGCAGAACTCGGCGACAACAAACCCGGAAATGACGCCATGAACCGCCAGGGTGTTGCAGCGGGAGAGCAGTTGGCGGCACTGCACGGACTGGCCCCTGCGCGCATAGACCAGCACGTTGGTATCAATGAAGACGGTGCTCCCGTTGATGATGTCGTCGAGGGTCATTGCTCGAAGAAATCCGCCTCCATGGATTCCCGGAATTGCTCCGGCGTGAGCCTCAACGGATCCGCTTCCAGAAGCCGGGCGAGACCGGACTTTTTTCCGCGGGGCTGCGTCTGCTTTTGAAGGTAGGCCGCGATGGCTTCCTGGATCACTTCGCCGATCGCGCGCCTTTCGCGGGCGGCAGCGATCTTGAGATCCTGATAGACCTCGTCTTCGAGCTGGGTGCCGATTTTGATTTTCATGGTATCACTTGCGTTCGAGTTCGATCCAGGGGACGAGGGTTTCCATGAGCGAGAAGCCCCCGTGCTGGTAGAGGCGGTTGGATGAAGGGCCGGGCTTGCGTGTGCGGATGCGCCCGCGCAGCAGCGCGAGCCGACGGGACGGGACGAGTTGCAGGTCGGGGTGCCAGGCCGGGAATCGGTCTTCGGGTGGGAACTCCCGCCACCGGGATTGTTCCAGGAGTGCTCCGGCATCGGCTTGAAGCGCGCCCGTCTCCCCGCCCGCGCCGAAAAAAACATAGCCGTGATCGCTGGTGACGACGATCGGCACGCCGGCAGGTATGGCCTGCACCGTACACTTCCAGATCGTCTCGATGTAGCTGGCAAACGTGCTGAAGAGTTGTTCGCTGCGGGCATTGTCGTCGAAGAAAAGCCCGTCAGGGTAGTGAGACCAGACGAGCAGGCTGCGACCGACAGGGAAATTGTCCCGAGAGTTCGGCTGCCCAAAATAGAAGGCCTGCGCGTTTTTTTCGGCGAACTCCCGGCGTCCGGGAAGATCAGAGGGGCTGACCGGTTTGCCAAGCAACCGCTGCTCGACGAATGAGCGCGTTTCCGTCGGGAGGCACGTCGCGACCGCGCGCGCGCTTTTGACCCGGAAACCCGAAGCCGCAGCGCGTTCGAGGAGCATCGGCATTTCCCGCAGGGAGAGACCGTCGAAAACCACGGCGGCATGCGGCGAAGGCAACGCGAGAGGCGCGGAAAGCCCGAGCCAGTCGGCAAGGGTCGTGGCACCCGCGCTTGCGGATTCCAGTTCATCCCACACATGGGGGGCGCCAGCAGCAATCAAAGCCTCCAGATCACAGACCGCGAGTTCCCCTTTACGGAGGTAATCTTCGCTGGACAATCCGGCATAGCGCTCCCGGCTCCACACCGTCTCTGTGAGCCAGCCGGTGATTGCCTGAAGCCGGGATCCCTCGCCGGTGAGTCCCTGATGATGGAAATGAATGTCGGACATGGCGGTCAGTTCGTGGTGCCGGTGATCGTCAGGGTGACGCGGCATGCGCCCGGAGCGAAATCGGGAATGCGTTCGAGCATTTCTTCCGTCTCGGCCTTTGTGAAGGCACCGGAGAATTCCAGCGATGCCTCGCCGTCGAAACGCCCGATGCCGCCCAGGGTGCCCCGGATAAATGAAGGCAGCGAGGCCATCGCTGTTTCCCGCTCGTTGAATGCGAGCGCGATGCGGACTTTCTCGACTCGCGGATCATCGCGGGATTCCAAAAGGCGGGCGACTTCCTGCCGCACCTGCTGCCGGGTTGTCAGGAAGCTTGTCGAAACGGTGTCCGCGCCCGGCAATGGCGACGGCCCTGGACCGGAAAAGGGTGGCTCCGGGGACGGCCTTGGCGGCACTGGTCCGGGACGAGGTCCGGGGGGAGATATGTTCGGCACATGGAATGGCGCGCAGATGACCGCTTCGGAAAGCTGATCTCCAGAAAGCCGGGGCTGCCTCCCGCACACTTGGCCTTGGTCCTCGGCAGAATGCTGGAGGCCGATGACATTTCCGGGCAGGACAAGATTGCGGATCGCTTCCTGAAAAACCGTTTGGGCAAGCAGCATCGGGAAGCCGGGGGTATTGCGGTATTCCTCCTCCACCTGGCTGACTTTGCGACCGAACAAATCGGCGGCGCGGCCCGCCAGATGCTCCTGCACGTAAGCCGGCGGATAGAGCTGTCGCAAAACATGCTGGATGATCTGCTCACGCGCTGCAGCGGAAGGCAGGCTTTCCCGTTGGAACTCGGAATCGGTCGCCGAGGCTCCGTAGCGAACCACTTGGACGAACGCAAAGTTGGTCTTCCGCAGGTAGTCGAGCGCGTTCTTTTTATCGTCGTAGCCGATCCTTGTGAATTCATCCCGGCGCGTCGCATCATCCGCGGTTTGCGCGAGCCGCTCTGCGGCGATGGAGTTCTGCGCATATCTGATGAGGTCCGGATTCTTGTGCAGATCCACACGCTCGTCACGGGGCTCGATGAGCATGGCCGTGTTGCGTCGGCGAAGCCCAAAGTAAAGCTGGTGGATCTGTTCCGGTGAAAGACGGCGGGGAGAGACAACCAAGCGGATATCGCTGCCGAGCCGGGCGTCGAGACTTTGCTGGACGGTCGCGGGATCGGTGAAGATGACGGCATCCTGATCGCGGAGGATATCGCCGCACCACCAGGAGGCGATTCGGTCGCGTGCCTCATCTTCGTTGATGCTCAGCGAACGAAGGTTCACCTTGGAGTGGGCGTTCTCGCGAGGGTCGAAAAACAGCGAGCCCCCGCGCTCGTGAAAGTATGAGCCAAATTTCTTGAAGTTGGTCAGGGAAAGCTGAAACGCATTGTAGTCCGAATCCGGCCCGAGCACCTGCCGCGCAAGCTCGTCGGTGGTCAGTCCGGGGTCGCGAGACGATGGCGCGAGGCTTGCCAGCAAGACGGCAGAAGCAATCCGGTCGGAAAAAGGGCTGGTCTTCAGCTCGCGGAAATTGGATTCGGCGCAGGTTATGAGATTCTGTGCCGGATCAAGGTCGGCGAGCCATGTGCGCAACTCGGGATCGGCAATACCGGCATCCGCGAGCGTGATCAAATGCGTGGCTTGGTAACGGGCGCGAACAAGGGCCGCCAGAAAGCCCAATACACCGCGCGTTCCTTGGAATCCGCCTTTTGTCCTCACGCGGACGAGAGCAAGATCCAAGAGCTCGGGAGTGAAGGGATAGGATTCCCGGAGTTGTTCGGCGTAGCCCGCAGGGATCGAAATCCCGAAGCGTCGCCAGCTATTGAGATAGCTTCGGATGACCCCGTCGATTTCTGGTGAGGGTTCGACCGGCGAGACGGAAAAGAGACGGTGAAAAAGTATTCTGCGACGGTCTGTGGTGTCCTGGAAACGAAGTTCCACGCGGGCAACCCGCTTCAGAGTCTGACCGGGTTCTTGGTTCCCGTCATACACGGATGCGACCAGTGCCACATTCGATCCCGCGCGGTTTGCTTCCTCCGACACCATTTGGAGAAAATTCAAATTTCGCTGGCGCAACGCGGGATCGCTGATGGAACGCACCCCGCTCTCGAGTTCGTCGAAAATCAGCACCAGCTTCTTTTCGCCGACCGCGAGCCGAAACTCCTCGATACTCGGCGGCTGATCCGTTCGAAACTGGGCTCCAATTTCTTGCCCGACGACACCCCAGAGTGATTCGAGTGGGAAATCCGTGAATTTTCGGCAAACGAGGCGTGTCTCCGGTGGGGCCTTGAAAGCGAGCCCGTTTTTTGCGAGCCACCCGTTCAGTTGATCGCCTGCGGTCACCAAGTGGAGCGGCACAAGCGCATCGTGCGATTTCCCAACGCCCTTTGGACCTTCCAGCAGGATCAATCCTGGTTCAGATCCCTCTGAGTTCAGTCGGGTGTCCAAGGCACCAATCAATCGGCGCAACTCTCCTGTAACGAAGGTGGAATCGAAAAACTCTTTTGCCCGCGATTCCAGAGACCGTCGCTTGGGGTCGCTGACACGTTGGATGTCGATAACGCCCTGGAGGCGACCAGCGATGACGTCCGAACGAGGTTGCAGCAAGGAATCGATCATGGATCGAAGATTCCGCTTAATTCTAGCTACGTCAAGAAAATAAGACATGGATATCTTGATTGTCGAATCTGAATGAATTCGTCTTTGTGTAAAAGAGTTGCGCGGAATCCGCGGGCCCATCATCGCCCGACAGAGAACGCTGGGCGGGGGTTCGCTTTTCGGAACCAGTTGGCGAAGTGCTTTTTCACGCCCTCACGGAACGAGAGATAATGACCGTCCGGCTGTCCGCCTTTGCGGATGGCGGCGAGGAGGGCGGGGACGGTGAGCGCGTCCATTTCGAAAACGGTCGTGCTCACGCCGACGGCCGAGCTGTGGTGTGCGTCGCTGCCGGCGGTCATTTTCAAACCGCGGTCGCGGGCATAGGCGAGCGCCTTGTCGTTGTAACTGCGGGAGGTGACGGCCGCGTTGAAGACTTCGAGGGCCTCGAGGTCCAGCGTGTCGAGCACCGCAGGCCGAATCCCCGCGCGCCATCGATCGAACGGATGGGCCGGGATCGCGAGACCGCCGCCGGATTTCACGGCTTCCATCACTTCCCCGGCCGGCGCTCCCTTGAGAAACGGCAGCGTGAGGCCGAGGCAGAGGAGATGTCCCTCCGCCGTGCTGACCTCCACGCCGGGAACGATGAGAAAATCCGCCGGAGCGGGGAAATTTTTCAAATACTCGTGGGCCCCGCACGTGTCGTGGTCGGTGATGGCGATCCCGCTGAGCCCCCGGGCCCTGGCCGCCGCGATCAGCGACTCGGGAGAACCGGTGGCATCTTTTGAGAAAAAAGAATGCAGGTGGAGGTCGAAGCGGTGGAGCATTTGTTTTTTATTTCCCTTTGACGGAGGCCCTCTGGCAAGCAGGAATTGACGGGCTGGAATTGACGGGCTACCGCTCGGCCACAGGCCGCCGTCCGGAAAGAGCGCGTTGCAGGGTGATTTGATCCGCATGCTCGAGACCGCCGCCCGCCGGCAGGCCGTGTGCGATCCTCGTCAGCGGAATCGCCAGGGGCTCCAGAATCTCCACGAGGTAGTTCGTCGTCGCCTCGCCCTCGACGTCCGCGCTCAATGCGAGGATGATTTCCGTGGGTTTTCCGGCGCGGAGGCGTTGCAGGAGGGGCCCGATTCTGAGCTGGTCGGGCCCGATGTGGTCCAGGGGCGCGAGCCGGCCTCCCAGCGCATGGTAGAGGCCGCGGAAGGAACCGGTTTTTTCGAGCGGCAGGATGTCGGTGGCCACTTCGACGATACAGAGTTCTCGCCCGCCGCGCGAGGGTTGGAGGCAGATCTCGCAGAGATTCTCCGTGGCAAAAAACCCGCATTGTTCGCAGGGATGGATGGATGTCGCCGCCGATGCCAGGGCTTCGGAAAGCTGCGCGGGCCTGGCATCCTTGTTGGAGAGAATCCACAAGGCGATCCGCTCGGCGCTGCGGGGGCCGATGCCCGGCAGCCGGCGCAGTTCGCGCGTGAGAAGAAGGAAGGGGGCGGGGTAATCGAAGGCCATGCGCTCAGGTGGAAAGTTTCAGGCGGCCGTCTTCGATTTGCAGGAGGCGGTCGCCGCGCCGGGCCAGATGCTCGTCGTGGGTCACGACGACAAGTGTCCGGCTGTCGGAACGCGCCACCCCGAGCAACAATTCGATGATGGCCTCCCCGGTGTGGGAGTCGAGATTTCCGGTGGGTTCATCCGCGAAGAGGATGGCCGGATCATTGATGAGCGCCCGGGCGATGGCGACCCGCTGCTGCTCGCCGCCGCTCAGTTCCGCGGGGAGGTGGTGCAGGCGCTCGGAGAGTCCCACCCTTTCGAGAAGTTCGCTTCCTTTTTCGACCGGGGACTTGCCGCCAATCATCGCCGGGACGAGGACGTTTTCCAGCGCCGTCAATTCGGGCAGGAGAAAATACGATTGAAAGACAAATCCCATCCGGCGGTTTCTGAGTTGGGTGAGCCGGTCCGAGCCCATGGTGTAGAGAGACTGGCCTTCGAATTCCACCGAGCCCGATTCCGGTGTCTCGAGGCCGGCGAGGGTATACAGGAGGGTGGTCTTCCCGGCGCCGCTGGCCCCGCACAAGAAAACGGCCTCGCCACCGCGGATCTCAAGGCTCACCCCCCGCAGGACCGGGATGGTTGTCTTGCTGATCCGGAAAGACCTTTCGAGATCTTTTGCTTGGAGTTGGATGGACATATCCCCGCCACTGTGGGCTATCCGGAGCCGCAGCGCGAAGCGAAAATGCGGGGAAAACTCGACCTGCCGGAAAGATTTGTCAGCAGGCCATCGACCGGGCAGGGTGGCGGACATGCATCGGGTGGGATTTTGGGGCTGCGCGACCTTGGTTTTTTCCAGCATGGTGGGGACCGGGGTGTTCACGAGTCTCGGCTTTCAGATCGGCTCGCTGCCGTCGCCGTTTGTGATTCTCGTTCTCTGGGCATTGGGGGGAGTGGTGGCGCTGTGCGGGGCGCTCAGCTATGCGGAACTGGCGGCGGCGCTGCCAAGGTCCGGCGGGGAGTATCACTTTCTCTCGCGGATTTTTCACCCGGCCCTGGGGCTGATGGCCGGGATCGTGTCGGTGTTTGTCGGATTCGCCGCGCCGATCGCGCTGGGGGCGATGGCGTTCGGAAAGTATGTGGCCTCGGCGTTTCCCGGGGTGCCGCCCTTGTTGTCGTCGGTTTGCGCGGCGCTCGTGCTGGCCTTCGTCCACGGGATGACCCTGAAGGTGAGCGGAACGTTCCAGGTCGTCGCGACCGTGTTCAAGGCCGGGCTGATTCTGTTCTTCATTATCGCGGGGGCGGTTCTGTCCCCGGGCGCGGACTTCCGCCCGCAGTCCGCGGACATGGCGTTGATCCTGAGCCCGGCATTTGCCGTGTCCCTGATGTTCGTGATGTATGCCTACTCCGGATGGAATTCCGCCGTGTATATTGCCGGGGAGGTCCGCTCTCCGGGGCAAACCATTCCCAGGGCGCTCCTGTCCGCGACGGTGGGCGTGACGGTTCTTTATGTGGCCCTGAATGCCGTTTTTCTCGCCAGCGCCCCTCCGGCGGAACTTGAGGGAAAACTGGAAATCGGGGAGGTGGCCGCGCGGCATTTGTTCGGACCTGCCGGCGGCCGGCTGATGGCGGGAGTGATTGCCGCCGGGCTTGTCGCCGCCCTGAGCGCCCTGACATGGGCCGGGCCGAGGGTCGCCCAGACGGCCGGGGAGGATTTTTCCGCGCTCGCCTGGTTTGCCCGCAAATCGCCCGGGGGAGTGCCCCGGCGGGCGCTGGCATTCCAGACCCTCGTTGTGCTTTTCCTCCTTCTCTCCTCCTCGTTCGAGGCGGTTTTGATTTACGCGGAATTTGCCCTGATCGCATGCGCCTGCCTGACCGTCCTCGGCCTGCTCGTTTTGAGAAGCCGCGAGCCGGCGCTCGCCCGCCCATTCCGGTGTCCGTGGGTGCCGTTCGTGCCGTTGGTATTCCTGGTTGTCGGGCTGTTCAGCCTGGCCTACACCCTCTTCGAGCGGCCGGCGCAGGCGTTGGCGGGGCTCGTCACCTTGGGGGGGGGGGCGGGTTTGTATTTCCTTGTCCGGAAGAATCGCGCTAAATGACCGGGATGCGGATATTTCTGGCGCTTTTGTTTCTGTGCCCGGCGGGCTTCGGGCAGGAGGTGAGGAGGGCGTTGCCGGTGGACGGCGGGGCACCCTCCGCCTGGGATGAGCGGGCGAAGTTCCTGGCCGGGGTTCCCCTGGCCACGGGGGGGCTTCTTGCCCGGCTGCAGCAGCAGCCCGCTTGCCGGACGCACTCCGCGGAGTTCGAAAAAATGTGGGCACGTTACAACGAACACTACTTTTCCCCGATGCGGCTTTGGTCGTCCGCGGAGCTGGCCCCGAGGGTTTTCATGGGCGCCCCGGTTTTTTATTTTTTCAGCGGGCCGGATGCCATTTCTTCCCTGGCGCTTTTTCCCGATGCTCCCGATTTCGTTCTGGGTGGACTGGAACCGGTCGGCGGCGCTCCCGACCCGGCCGCCCTGCCTCCCCAGGCGTTGCCGGCTGCGCTGGAGAACCTGCGGAAGTCCACCGACGTGGTTCTGTCTTTCGGTCATTTCATCACGAAGGACATGAAGACCGAACTCGAGGCCGGTGAGTTCAAGGGCGTCACGCCGATCCTGCTCGTCTTTCTGGCCATGAGCGGCTGCGAGGTGCTCGATGTCTCGTATTTCACGGTGGGGGGAGCGGGGATGGAACCACGCCAGGCAAAGGGCGGGCTTCCGGGAGTGAAGGTCACGTTTCGCAAAAATGCGCTCTCCGCCCCGCAGAGAATTCATTACGTGCAGGCCAACGTCTCGGACGATGCCCTGTCCGGGAGCGACGGGCTTCTCCGTTGGGCGGAAGGCTTTGGCCCGGGGAATGTCTATCTCAAGGCCGCCTCCTACCTGCTGCACGGATCCTACTTTTCCAGGATCCGGGGCTTTCTGTTGGGCAGGGCAGGCTCGGTGCTCCAGGACGATTCCGGGATCCCGCTCTCATTTTTCCAGGACGGAGAATGGAGGGTCTGGTTCTTTGGCGCATACACCGGGACGCTGGATATTTTCAAACAACATTACCAACCGAAGTTGGCGGACGCCTTTCGAAGCGGGGGGGTGCCGCTGGCGTTTGGAACCGGCTACAAGTGGCGGGTGGGGGAATCCAATCTCCTGCTCGCTGTCAAACAGGCTCCCCCAAGGGCGGAACCCATCACTCCTTCGAACTGAAGAGAGCCTGGAGAAATGCGGGGTCCTTGAATCCCGAAGGATGCCCCAGGCGCACAATGACGGCGCGCAGCGAAGGAATGATGTAGACTCTTTGGCCGCCGGAGCCCGCCATGCAGACAAGGTCCCGCGGAGCCAGGTTGGAGAGGCTCATCCGGCTCCACTCATCCCGCGTCAGGCGCGCGCCGATCGCCTCCTCGATGTCGCGCGGCCTGGAGTTTCCGGCGGCGCTGTTCAGCCAGAATCCCAGGCCGTACGCCGGGTTGGCGGGTGAGCCGGTGAAGGCCGGTTCGAGTTTCCATTTCGGCATGACAGGCCAGAAGCCGGAAAGTCTTCCGCGGTCCAGGACGAAACGTCCGATCTTCAAAAGATCTTCCGGAGTAAGCACCGCGCCTGCCGAGAGAAAAATATGGCCCTGCCGGTCGGTGCGCCAATCAACCGGGCGAATTCCCAGCCGGTTGAGGAAGTTGGTGAGAGCCCGCCGCGCCCCGTCCGCCGGGCCGCCCACAGGGCTCAGGGCATTTCCAATCAGCTCATAATGCGAAGGCCCGTATTCGAAGCGCTCGCCGGGTGGAGAGTCCTCCGGCAATGTGGATGCCGCCTTGCGGACATCGGAGATGTTTTTTTTGTAGAGCTTCCCGTAACCCGGAGAAATTCCGGAGGTCTGCGAGAGAAGGTGTCGGAGGGTGACGGGGTCTTTGCCGCCGGCGGCATGGACGGTGTCCTCCAACGTGGGGTTGCGAAGACTCAGGCAGGCCAGGGCAGTCAGGCTCTTGGTGATGCTGAAAACAGGCAACGGGGATCGCGGATGGTATCCCGGCTCATAGAATGCGGAATCCGGCATCCCCTGCCGGCTGATGACGAGAACGGTCCCCCCATTATTCCGCGAGTAGCGCGCCGCCACGGCGGGATTCCAGTGGAAATCAGCGCCCCGGAGGGATTCGCCCGCATGCAGGACGAAGAAGACCGCCATCAGCATGGCGGAAAGCCCAAGGGATTTCCGGACGAAGCAAGATGGACGACGTCCCCTCATCAGCCCGAGATGGCAGCGCGTCCGCGATGGGGAGGCAACCCGGCCGGGACCGGGGCATCTTCCTCCTGCTTGAGCCTGCGGTAATAGGAGGATGGTTTCCAAACGCCCCAATCCGATTCCCACGAGTGCTCGCAGGCGGCGCACCGCACATGATCCGGTTGTCCCGGGATCCATGGGTTTTCCGCCTCGCATTTCGGGCAGATCGTCACAAAGACCGGCTGGTCTTGGAGAATGGCGTCGGCATTTTTTTCCATGGGCACATCGATATCGCCCGCCTCCAAGGGCATTTCAAAATTGCGCTCCCGGCTGCAGCGTTCGAAATACCTCTTCTGCGTGACGTCGAGAAGTTTCGCAACCCCCGCCATGCTGAGAAAGCGGCGGTCCCTGCGGTCGTCGAGCATATGCAGGGCGAGGAGGATTTTCATTCTTGCCTTCGTGGTCAGGCGAATGTGCAGGTCCGCCGCCAGCGTGGTGAACATTTCGGCAAGCTCCGGAGGGGAGGGGAGCGAGAAGTGAAGCGTGGCACGGAAGAGGTCCTCGGTCTCCGCCGCGCTTCGCAAAATCGGACGGACACTGTCGCGCGATCCGGTGAAAATCAAGATGGTATCCTCGCCACAGGCGGCCAGCACCGCGCGCAGCGTCTCCCGCGCCCTGGTGGAAGAGGGCCGGGAATCATGGCGCTCGATCTGCGCGGGGGAATGGAGAAACAGGATCCCCCCCCGCGCGGATTGGACGGTTTGCGACACGGCGGCGCCGCCGCCCAGAAGAAGATCTTCCATGTTGGCCTCCACGACCCTGCCCTCGGCCGCGAGAATGCCCAGGGTGCCCAGAGACTTCGAAAGCAGTGCCGCCGCCTGCCTGCGACCGCTGCCTTCCTCTCCCTCGAAAATACAGTGAAATTTCAGCGGAGGGACCGGCATCCCCCGCGTGCGGCGCTGGATGGCCGCATAGGCCTGGTGCAGGAGCGTTTCCATGACCTGTTTGGAGTCGTCCATGCCGATCACCTGGTGGATCTCGGCGAGCACGGTGGACAGGACATCCCCGTGCGAGTCCTTCGGTGGCGGAGTTTCGTCGCGTCGGGTCAAGTGTCCTTGCTGGGACTGGACATCCAAGCCGGCGGAGGCGTCCATGCTGCAAAAATCGACCCTGGCGGCGGCGACCCGGTCCAGGGTGACATGCGCGTAATCCCTCGACGCCTGTTCGGCAAAAACGCAGCCGTGCAAATGCAGCGAACCGCCGCCCTGCATCATCAAACCACCCAGGGTCTGCCGCTCGAACTCGCAAAATATCATTTCCACTTCCCTGCAGTCGACGAAATGCGCGCCGAGTTGGTTTTCAATGAAGAGCGTCCCCGCGCAGTAAACCGGGGTCTGCTCCGCATGCAGCCCCGCGCCCGGATTCCCGTCCTCGTCCCGGAAAGCGCTTTCGATGCGCGAATGGAGGAGGCTCAATCCGGCGGTCGACTGGGCGGAGATTCCCACTTTGCAGCCGGAAACGGCGGTTCCCACCAGCTCTCCGCTGGCGCCGTGGGTGAGAAGGAGCCCGACTTCGGCGCGTTCCAAGCGGGAGTTTTCCACATAAATGGAGGTGTCGGGACCCGAGGATTGAATGCCGCCGTGGACGCGGCAGTTCGAAAGGATGACGCATCCCCGTGTTTGCTCCACAGCCAGGCTGTCCCCGCTTCCGGGATCGATTTGAATCCCTGTGAGCCAAAGCGAGAAGTCCCCATCCACCAGGATGGCGGGGGCATTGGCGGGGCCATGGAACCGGACAGTTCCGGGACGCGCGGCCCGGATGGCCAGGGATCTTGAAATTCTTGGCGCAGGATAGTTTCCGGGGGGGAGGACGAGACAATCGTCACGATTGGCTTTCCGGACGGCCGTCAAATACGCGTTTTCCGGTGTGGACCCGTCTTCGGGTTCGGGGATGACGATATCCCGGGCTCTGGCAGGAGGATGGAGTTTTTCCAGAACGCCGGGAAGCGCCGAAGGACGAAGGGAAGACTTCATGAAAGAGAGGAAATAAGCTGATCCGCCATGCTTGAAGGAAAAATCCATTCTGTTCAGGGCGGATGAAAAAGTCCAGTTGAATGCAGGCACTGGCGGATTCGCGCGCGCGGGCGCATCTGTGAGAGTCGCTTGAGCAGCGACGGGGGAGTTTTGCTTTTGCGGTCCGTTGATGGGGGCCTTGGGATCAGCCGGATGTTGGCGGGGTGTTTTCGTGATCACCGGCAGCAAGAGCAGGTGGAGCACGGGGTGGAGGAGTTGGTGAGGCAGAGGCTTTTCGGGCTGGCGCTTGGGTATGACCCCCAAAGCGGCTCGCAATACGGTGAGCCTGCGCAACCTGGCCAACGGCCTCTACAACCTGCTTCTCTTTCAAAAGAAAATCCAGCCTCCTCCCCTGCCTTCCTGGAGGCGATCCATGACCCGTAGCCAGGCACTCAAGCATGTCCTGCGATAAATTTGCTTCCCTCACCGCCTTCGTTGTCATGACCTGAAACTCCCATCGCTTTCATTCCAAGCGGCCTGCTTTCCCTCCGGCGGGCGACGATTGCGCCTCCTCCACGCACCCGGCACGCCCGCCACCCGAGCCCCGCTCGAACTCCTGCCAAGCTTACGCAGATTACCCATCCATAGAGAAAACAGATGAAACGGCTCTGGCTCGGGATG
>Ga0172380_10002951_pt1 | contig 24641 bp, 12 predicted proteins | sample Leawe162metaG_FD_119747 | JGI IMG/M metagenome (GOLD analysis project Ga0172380, IMG submission 119747) | Leachate microbial communities from a municipal landfill in Southern Ontario, Canada - Leachate well 162 metaG | ecosystem: Engineered > Solid waste > Landfill > Unclassified | place...
CAACGACACTCTCCGCTTCTCACTCATCTGATCAAACCGGTTGGTCTTCTTTCTTCTCCACTAGTAGTGCTGATGTAAATACTAGTGTAGCCGGTGAAGTCTCTCTTTCTCCTTCTCTCAACTCTTCTATACAAACCTCTGCTTCAGATTTCAGTACCTGGGCTACTTCTTCGATCTTTGTCAGTAGTACTGGATCTTCTGGTCGTATTGTATTACTCAAACCAGTAGGTGCTACCTGTAATCAAGCTTCTGAATGTGGAAGTTCAGCCTGCAATGCAACTACCCATCTGTGTTGGACTCCTCCCTGTGGAAGCCTAACCACTGTCGATTACTCCGGACAGACCTATAACTTAATCAACATTGGTTCCCAATGCTGGTTTTCTCAAAATCTCAATGTTGGAACCATGCTTGCTTCTGCTGCCACTCTCCCTTCCAACAACTCTCTCATTGAAAAATGGTGTTATGATAATAGTACTGCCAACTGTACCACCTATGGCGGTCTCTATACTTGGGCAGAAGCCAATCAACTCGCTACTACTTGTGATACTAACTCTTGTGCTCCCTCTTCTCCTTCACAAGGAATCTGTCCCTCAGGATGGCATATTCCGACTGATACTGAAATTACCACACTCGAGACATCGCAAGGTGCTGATCCAAGCACAAAACTCAAATCCGGTGGTTCAAGTGGATTTAATTTTATTTTGGCTGGTAGGCGTACATCATCACCTATTCAGTTTAATAGCTTTGGTGGGTTCGGTTACCTCTGGTCTGCTTCACAGAGTGACGCGTCAACTTCATGGTATCGATATTTTAATTCTACATCGGCGATTGGTCGTAGTGCAACAACCAAGGCGAACGGGTTTTCTGTCCGTTGTCTGAAGAATTGAAATTGATACACGACCACGACATATGGAACAAGATACACGATGAATTAAAATAAATTATCACTGAATAGATCAGTGATAATTTATTTTAAGTTTTTTGTGATCAAACTATTTCCTCTTACCTAATTATGTGTTATAATAAAAGCAATAATTAAGGTTTTATTTTTTTGTAATGCAGAAAAAAAATATTATAAAAACAAAAATAAGAAAAGCACCTCGCAAGTGTGTAGTTTGTGCTAAAATTGGTCACAACTCTCGTACTTGTCCTACACTTCTTATTGTAAAAAAAGAAAGTAGATGTATAGAGCCAACATCTCAAGGTAATGGTTCTTTTGTTGGTGTGAAAATTGTCAACAAAGCTCAAAAATCTCCTTTTGTTGTAGATATTTCTAGCAAAGATAAAAAAGCATCTAGTCTAGAGAAAATAAATGTTTACAAAAATGAACAAAACATAGCCACCAAAAGAATGGTTGTAGATTTCAGTAGTCTGATAAAAGAAGAAAACAAAAAACAAGATATTGCACCAATTAAACATTCTATTTTTGATTCCAATTTTTTATTGAAATTAAGAAATAACAAAAAACAAAATAAAAAATTATTTTTTCCAAAATTCAAAATCACCAAGAAATACAGACTTGTTCCACGTTTTTATATTATCAAAAAGATTTGTTCAAATTCAAAAAAAATAATTTCTGTTTTTTCTAATTTTGTTTCAGAAAAAATAAAGCAAGTGGGACAAGCAGGTCATGATTTTTGGTATGGATTTAATTTTAGACGTTTTGTCGTTAGTTTTTTGGTTTTAAGTTTTGTTTGTACAATACCTTTTCCAGCGATAGGGTATTACAAAAAGATCAAAGCTGATACAAATGCCGTAGTCTCCAAAAGTACTGATGCTTTTCTAGCTTTACAATCTTCTACAGTTTCTGCTTTCAACAATGATATTCCTCAGGCTGAAAATGATTTGAATTCTGCTTTGAGTTCTTTTGGTAGCGCTGAAGAAATTATTGACAAAGAATACAAAGCTATGCTTTTTGTTGCCAAACTTTTGCCAGTGGTAGGTGATAGGGTGAAGAGTAGACAAGATTTGCTTTTGGCAGGACATCAATTAGCTTTAGGAAATGCTTATTTGGTCAAAGGCATAGGTGAAGCCACAAAATCAGAAACTACTGATAATCTGATAGCACGTTTGAATATCTTACAACAACACCTTAGAGGTGCTCTACAAGCTTACAATACAGCTTTGGATGAGATAGACAATGTAGATATTACAGCTGTGCCAGTAGAATACCAACAATCTTTTGTTGATTTCAAAACTTTGTTTTCAGGATTTGTCGATGATATGAATAATTATGATCAAGTAATTCGAGGTATACAGCTGATAATGGGCGGAGATGGTTTCAAAAGATATTTGGTTGTATTCCAAAATACTTTTGAAATGAGACCTACTGGAGGGTTTGTGGGTAGCTATGCTGTGGTAGATGTGAACAATGGCAAAATTACCAATATAGATGTTCCGGGTGAAGGTAGTTATGCTTTTCAAGGACAGTTGGATGTGTATGAAAAACCACCATTGCCTTTGCAATTGGTCAACAAAAGATGGGAATTTCAAGATAGTAATTGGTTTCCAGATTTCAAGGCTTCTGCCAAAAAAATGTCTTGGTTTTATGAACATGGCAAAAAGGCCACGGTAGATGGAGTCATTGCTATCAATTCTTCAGTTTTGGAAAGACTTTTGACAGTGGTTGGACCTTTGCAAAATGATGATTACAATTTACTCCTCAAATCAGAAGATGTTCTTACCAAATTGGAAACAGAAGTGCGGAATTATGATGATTTAGAAGAAAATACTCCAAAAGCAATTTTATCAGTAATTTTGAATCAAATATTTAGCTCTGTCCAAAATTTGAAACCTAGTCAATTGATAAGTCTGGTAACTCAGCTACATCAAGCTTTGTCCAATAGAGAAATTCAATTGTACTTCAATGATTCTTATGTGCAAAATATTTTGCAAGATTATGGTTGGACTGGGGAAATTTTGCCTACTACAGAAACTCAAGATTATTTATCAGTAGTAAATAGTAATATCGGTGGTGGAAAAAGCGATGCTCAAATAATTCAAAAAATAGAACATCAAGCTGTAGTTCAAGAAGATGGTAGTGTGATAGATACTGTGATTGTAACTAGAAAACATACTGCTCAAGGCGAAGCTTATTATGATCTTCCAAATATAGATTATTTACGTCTTTATGTGCCTGCAGGAGCTGAACTTTTGGATGCTGGTGGATTTGTTTTTCCAGATGAAAATTCTTTCAAGACTCCGCCAAGTTGGTATCAATATGATGAAGATTTGAAACAAAGCGAACAAAATTTGCAGTTTGACAAACAGACTGGTACACAGATTAACAAAGAATTTGGTAAAACAGTTTTTGGGAATTGGGTAGTGACCAATGTCAATTCTGAATCTCAAGTTTATTTTATTTACAAATTACCATTCAATGTTTTATCAGAATCAAAGTTGGATAGTCAGACTTTATCACACAAAAAGTTTTTTGATTTTTCTAATTTTTTTAGTAAAAAAAATCAAGAATCTTTAGTTTCTCATTATAGTGTTTTGTTCCAAAAACAGTCTGGACAGGTAAGTACTTTGAATCATTCTATTATTTATCCAGATGGTTTTGTTCCTGTTTGGAAAGATGGGGATGAGCTAGAATTGTCTACAAATGGAGGTTCTGTAGACCAAAATTTTGATAATGATAAAATATTTGGTATAGTTATGGGTAAGTAGTAGATATTTGAAGTTTTTTCATTTTATAAATTATAATTAATATGTCTGTTAAAATTAAAATCACCAAAAAAGACAAAGGCGGAAAAATAGAAAACGACCAAAATAATTTACAAGATGAAATTGTCAAAGATAACGAGAGTCATCTTTTTGTAAAAAAAGATTTAGCAACAAATAATAAGACTGTTTTGACAAAAGATGCTAACACTGAAAATAGAACAATGTCAGAAAATGAAATGTCACAAAAGTTGACTGAAATTTATGAAAATGACAATGGTGATATGCCAGACATGCAACTTTTTGAAAAGAGTAAACACAATAATTTTTTACGTGCTTTTTTTGTTTTGATTTTTGCGGTTATATTTTTTGTGGCTATGGCTTGGGTAGGATTTTTTGTAATTCAACCAAATGTAAAATTTTCTGAAGATAATATTATTTTGACCATGTCAGGTAATGAAAATTTTTTATCTGGTGAAAATGGTACTTATAGAATAAGATACAAAAATCCTCAGGATATAGCTTTGCATAATGTAGTATTAGAAATTCGCTATCCAAAAGGTTTTGTTTTTGCTTCTAGTACTAGACCTACTATGGATGATAATCATGATAGCTGGAAGTTGGGTGATATAGAAGCACAGGGTAGTGGTTATATAGATGTTGTGGGTAGTATTTTTGGTGATATCAATTCTGAACAATCTTTTCGATTATTTTTGAATTATGTACCTGAAAATTTTAGTTCATCTTTCCAAAAAGTGACTAGTCTAACATTGACTAGTTCAGAAAATCTGGTAAATGTAGAAGTACAAATGGCAGATCAAGTAGTAGCTGGTTTGGATACCAAGATAAAAATAATTGTTTCTCCTGCCAGTGATATACCAGCCAAAAATGTTACTATATCTTGTGATTCTGATTCTTTTACTTTCAAATCTAGTGAACCAAAGACAGAAAGCGGAAAAGATTGTCAGTGGAATTTTGATTCTTTGGACGCGCCACAGGAAATAAATGTTTCTGGCTTTTTTACTGAAGACAAAGAAAATGGTAACAAATTCAGCATAATAGTAAAAAACTGGATTTCTAGTGAACGTAGTGGCGATGGTTATGTTTTGGCCACTGCTCTAAAAAATGTAACTTTGAGTAATTTGGATACAGTCTATAGTTTGGTAGTAAATGGTACTGCTGGCTCATTTGATTTACAACCAGGAGATACAGTCATTGCTAGTATATTTATCAAAAATAATGGTGAGTCAGTTTTGAAAGATGCTAAATTGAAATTTGTAATAGATGCTCCTGCTTCCAATAATAGAAGTATTCTAGATTGGACTAGACTTGATACTGGTGATGTAGAAGGAGATATTGTCGGTCAAAAAATTTCTGATGATGTCAGAAGAGGTACTATCACTTGGGATAAACGACATATAGCTAATTTGAAAGCCATTATGCCGGGTGATGAAGTAAAAGTAAATATTACTTTGCCAATAAAAACTTCAAATGATTTGACTCTATCAGATTATGCTGCTTACTTGATGAATATTTCAAGTGAATTGTCATATACTTTGAATGACAAACCAGAAACAATTAGTAGTAACAAAATGGATATCAAATTGATCTCTGATCTAAAGATGACTACACAAGATGATATAGGTGAAGATGTTGGAGGTAACACTGTACACAAAATATCTTGGCTTTTGACAAATTCTTTTCATGATTTGAAAAATATTGAAATCAGTACTGATTTGTATGGTGATATCTCTGTAGATGAAAGTAAAATAGTAGTCCCTGCTGGAACTATTACTTATGACAAAGAACAGAAAAAATTACTTTGGAAAATAGATCAGATGCCTATTAGTGTAGATGTTTTGGCTACTCAATTTGAAGTAAAAATGTTGTCTGATAATCCTACGCAAAAAAATCTAACTTCCAAACCGTTTGTCAAAGCTTTTGATGATGTCTTACAGCAAGATATTCAAGTTTTTGGTCAAGAAGTGTTGTTGAATTCTTCTGTACAATAACAAAAAATATTCAAAAAAACTGACTAGATACCTAGTCAGTTTTTGTTTTGGTGCGCCTGGCAGGAATCGAACCCACGTCATTGGTTCCGAAGACCAATGTTCTATCCGTTGAACTACAGGCGCTAGTTGAAGAATTTTGAATTTTAAAACAATTTTAAAATTTTGTAATTTTTAAATTGAAAATTGTTTTAAAATTTAAAATTGAAAAATTGTTTTATTGTGCCCCGTGCAGGATTTTCCGCCCTAGGCGGACCAGCCTTGGGCTGGGAACCTACGAAATGTTTATTTTTTAAAATATTTTTTTACTCAATTATTTTTTTGTGCCCCGTGCAGGATTTGAACCTACGACCGTTTGCTTAAGAGGCAACTGCTCTACCAACTGAGCTAACGGGGCGTTGAATAATTTTGAATTTTAAAACAATTTTTCAATTTACGAATTTTGAAAAGTTTTTTAAAAATTAATTATACAAACACAAGCGGATGGAATATTCCAATGATGAGACTTAACTGTTGAAAATGAACGACGAATTTATTCATTTAAACATTGTTTCAAAATTTAAAATTCAAAATTTTAAAATTAGCCAATAGGATCATTAGCTTTTCTTTCCAAAATTTGTACTTTTGGACCTTTCCATTTTTTTATTTTTAGAGCTACGTCTGCTGCATCTGTCTGGGCTTCTTGCTTGCTAGTACCTCTACCTTCAGCTACTTTTTCTTTGTCTAAATACACTGCTATAGTAAATTCTTTTTCATGATCTGGGCCATCTTCGTTTATAACACGATAAGTCGGAGTAACTCCTACAATTTCTTGAGCAGCTTCTTGGAATCGTGATTTGGAATCCATCCAAAGTCCTAATTCCAAAACTTCTGGTAATTTACTAATTACAAAACGAGTGATAAATTGGTCAGACATTTCCCAACCTTGATCAAAATAAATAGCACCAATGAGTGCTTCAAGAGCGTTGGCCAAAATATAATCTCTAGCTTTGGTATTATTGTCTTTGGATTCACCTCGGCTCAAAAACAAATAATCTTCTAGACCTAGGTCTCTGGCTACTGTGGCACACATAATACCATTTACCAAAGCAGCTCGCCAGTTGGTAAGTTCACCTTCTGGATTGAGATAATTATTGAAAAGATATTGTGTAACAGATAATTCTAAGACAGCATCACCTAAGAATTCTAATCTTTCGTTTTGAGCAAGAGGGAATTCACGATTCTCATTGAGAAAAGAGCGGTGCACTAGAGCTTGAACCAAAATGTCTTTGTTTTTAAATTCAATACCTATAGTATCTTCTATTTTGTGAAAATTTTTTTCTTTGTATTCAGATATAGGCATAATTTAATATTTTATTATTTAGACATTTTTGTACATTGCTCCCAAAATGCCGTTGATAAATTTTCCAGAATTTGGGCCGCCATAAGTTTTGGCTAGTTCAATAGCTTCATTGATAGCTACTTTGGGTGGAATTTCTTGATTGTTGTATTCCAATTCGTACACACCAAGACGTAAAATATTTTTGTCTACCAAACTCATCTGTTCAAGTGGCCAATGTGGTGCAATTTTTTTTATTAGTTTATCAATTTTTTTTTGTTTATCAATTATATCATTTACAGTTTTTTCAATGAAATCTTTGGTATCTTCTAGTCCCATACCAAATTCAGACATATTTTGTTCAATGATAGCCGGTATAGCACTAGTAGGATTACCTTTGAAATCCCATTGATATAGCACTTGCATGATGATAGCTCTGGCTAGATGGCGTTTGGACATAGTTTGTTTATATACAAAATAGGAATTCTGTTGAAAAATTCTGTATTTGAATAGTAAAAAGATCTAAGCTGTTTTTTTACTTCTTGTGGAACGAGTCAATCTTTTTTCTACATTGATGACTTGTCTACCTCTGTATGTACCACATTTTGTACAAGCACGGTGTGGAAGTATTGGTTCGGCACATTTTTCACATTTTATAATTGTGGTTGGTTTCAAAGCGTGATGTGAACGACGATCATCACGTGATCTTGAGGTTCTCTTTTTTGATGGAAGACCCATAAAATTTTTGTTCTTAATTTAATAACAGACTTAATAGATAAGTCGTGGCTTAGTATAGCCCAATTTACAAAAAAAATCAAGCCCTTGATGTTTATAGCTTTTCTACTTGCATATTTGGCTTATTTTAGCTAGAATAGAAAGGTGATTCTGATATACGGATAATTCAGCATTACAGATGTTCGTCCGCTTTGTGCGGATGACATTAGGATTGAATTTTTTGTTTATATTTGTAAATATTTATGTTAGCTGAATTATTCCTTTTTTTGGACTATTGCCCAATTGTTTAAAAAAATTTTTAAATTTCTTTTTCTTTAATTATAGAGGAAGGTAAAAGAACATTTTTATTTTATCAAATAGAGACATATTTTATTAGATTTTAAAGCTATGTATTATCAAAAATCAAAATTTTTGCATTATTATAATCTTCAGAATGATAAGTATGCTTTTATTCATTCAATAAACCAAGAAATATTTTTTGGCAACAAAAAACTTAAACTGTTTTTTGAATCATACAATCAGCCGAGAGAAGAAAAAGATATTAAAATGAGCCTAAACGACGATATTTTTTTTAATTATTTTGTAAAAAATGCTTTTTTTGTACCAGACATATCACAAGAAAATATTTATAACTACACACAGATATTAAAGAATAATAATAAAAAAAAAGCATATACCTTGCTAAGAATAATGCTGACTGATTTATGTAATCTAAATTGTAAATATTGTAAGGTGGAGAAAAATATCAAAAAAATGACATCTGATCCTGTAACTTCTAAGGATTTGGATGATGTTATAAAGAAATTTTTTAAAAAATCTGAAGTTGATACCCCAAAGGTTGTTCATATTACCGGCGGAGAACCATGTTTATTCTGGAAAAAAATCGAGGAAATCGTTTTGTTAGTACATAAAAATAAAAGGAGGGGAGAAAAGTTTTTTATTGTGATTGGAACCAATTCAATATTATTAGATAGAACAAAGATGCAATTCATCAAAGAAAATAATATAAAAGTCATAGTGTCGATAGATGGAATGAAAGAACACCATGACACCTTGCGTGTGGTTAATAAACAAATCGGCACCTTTGCTTTTGTTGATAAAAAAATAAGGGAATTGAAAGAAGCTGGATGCGAAGTTGGTCTTTCAATGGTGATTGGAAAACATAACTATCGCCACATTGATAAAATCATTGATTTCCTTATAAAGGAATATGACCCTGTAAGTTTGGGTGTTAATTTTATGAAACAGCCAAGTGTAAGCAATCTTGAAAAATTTTCATATACCATTACTCCCGAGGAATACGTGACTCATATTTATGATGTTTATAAAAAATATAGACATAAAGGACTTTTTTTTGAATTACCTTATAGAAAAATAAATCCTTTCGTAAAAAGAATATTTAGACTTTTCGATTGTGGAGCAGCCGCAGGGACAACAATCAATATTGACCCAAAAGGCAATGTCGGTCCATGTAAATCTTTTTTGATAATGGAAAAGGTATTTTCAAATAAAATTGGAGGTGAAGAAATGGATAACATACTTCGCAGTTTTAAAGAACGAATTTCTATCAACAATACTATATGCCAGAAATGTCCAGCAATTGCAATCTGTGGAAATGGATGCGCCTACTCTGCATACATTGATAATGGAGATTTGATGAGTATAGATAACAGCGCTTGTCAGTATTCCAAACTTTTTCACAAAGCTATAGTTGAGGACTTATATTCAATCCTACATGATAAACTTGAAGATGTTGAGTATTATATACCAACCATGCAGGATCGTGAAAAATTATTTGGAACGATAAAAGTAGATAGACTAACACTGGCGTCTTCAATAGGACATGAAACTGTATAATATGCATATTTGCTTTCTATATCCTGGATTCCCCCCAGAAACACATGCGGGTGGTATTGGAACATATATTTTTGAGATTACTCGTCTATTTTCAAACACACCAATTAAAATATCCATAATTTCAAGAAGTAATAATTTTTTCGACGAAAAGGTTGAACGGCTAAGCTTGAATACCACATTATACCGACTTGGTGAAGAAGAAAAAGCAAAATACAATGAAATTTTTTTGTTTAATAATTATGGCTTCAAGAATTACTATCAAAGAGTATTAAAGAAAGTTAAACAAATCAACTCAGAGCATTCAATTGATATCATAGAATCGTGCGACTGGGGTGCGGAAGGAGTTTTGCTTCTTGATGATTTTTATGAAAGACTTATAGTAAAATGTCACACTCCATCATTTATTTCAGAGTCCTACAATCCAATGAACAAACCTTATTTGTCTGATGAAATAAAAATTGAGGAGAAAAAATTTATTGGAAACGCAAAAACTGTTATCTGCCCAAGCAATAGTCTGATTCAAAAAATCAGCGAATTCATTTCCATTAATGGAAATATCATGATTGAATCCTATCCAATCAAAATCACAGAAATTGTTCAAAAAAGAGACTATGCGATTAACAAAGAGATCCGACTTTTAACAGTTGGTAGAATAGAACAAAGAAAAGGACACGACATAATCATACAGGCTATGAATCAGTTACAGGATGTTTTGAATATTACTCTTGATGTTTTTGGGGCAGATACACCTACAAAATCAGGTGAATATATAAGCTCATACTTTTTAAAGCAACTAGATAAACGTCTTCAATCAAAAGTCACTTTTCATAATGAAATACATAGAAACGAGTTGATAAAAAAATATGCTGAATTCGATATTTTTGTTGCTGCTTCTCGTTTTGATAATTTTCCATTTACAGTGCTAGAAGCAATGTCTGCTGGACTACCCGTTATTGGAAGTAACAACTCAGGAATTAAAGAACAGATTATTGATCAAAACAACGGTCTATTGTTTGATGGTACACCATCTGATTTATGTAAAAAAATAAATACACTTTTTCAAAACAAAATATTGAGAGAGAAAATTGGAAGAAATGGGTTTAAATATATGAAAAACAACTTTTCATTAAAGTCAATAAAAACTTCCATATTAAGTAATTATAATTCATTCTTAGCTCAATAATATGAATATCTGCAAACATTTATCCAGCAAAAAACTCGTCGACGTATTGAAGTATAAGTCTGATCTATTATTATTGCTCAGAAATTATTTTCACAAAAATAATTTCTACGAAATAAATACTCCCTTACTCTCTTTTTCAACAAAAGAATATGGGGACGGGAGTTTTGTTGTATGCTCAAAGCTGAATCCAGGAAAATTTTATTCTTTACCGCACTCTCCACAACTATATAAACAATATATTATTGCCACAATGGGAGAGTCAATAAAAAAATATTATCAGATTGCTCACAATTTTAGACCAGAGATTGGAGACGCTTATCATTCTCAAGAATTCCAACAGATAGATTTTGAAATTCACGATCCTGATATAAAAGATATTATTGAGGTAATAAAAAGTGTAGTTAATTTAGCGTTTTCAACTAAAGATATCACACCAACTTTTATAAACATGCGTTATGATGATGCAATTAAAAAATATGGTAGCAACTCCCCTGATTTAAGATTTTTGCATGCAAAATTTAAATATAATAATGACTCGGTTTTTTTCGAGCTGAACAAAAAATCAATTTTAGATATAGATGGTCTTATTAATGTATTAAAAGATTTTCCTGAGATAAAAAGCCAAACAGAGAACACAATATATAATTTTATAACATCAAAAGAATACAGAAATAAGTTGGGCTTATTTAGAAATGAATTAATTAAAGAAAAAATATTAATAAATGATAATGAATGGTCATTTATTTTTCTCACAGAACTACCCCTGTTTGTTAAATCAAATGGAAGAATAACAACATTTCACCATCCACAATCAAAACCATCAAAAGACACCATCATAGAATATGATAAATTATCAGAAGAAGAATTACTTTCTCTAAAGACAGAATCGTGTGATTTAATTATCAATGGTCTTGAACTGGCAGGTGGAAATGTACGCATACATGATTATGATATACAAAAATCAATTTTGACCCTTGTTGGATATTCTCAAAAAGAATTGGATACAACACACGAACCAATTCTATCGTTATTAAAAGAATTCCCAGATTACAGAAGTGGTGGGGCTGCTATCGGATTGGAAAGGATTATTATGTTACTTACGGGCAGTAATTCTCTTTCGGAAATTACAGCTTTTCCCATGAAATCTTCTGGAGAAGAATATTTTGGAGGGCCATTTAAATTAACAGAAGATGAGTTTATGAATTTTGGTATACAAAATGTTTCAGATATTATTCTCGAATCAAGAAAATCAGCTATCCAAATCGTAACGGACAATAATAATTATATCCACGATGAAATTCACATACTAAATGTGGAAAAAAATATACTTAAACTTGCAGAAGAAGAATCGTTTTCATCTAACGAATTATTATCACTTCTTTTAAGCGCACATTGGCATGACGTTGGCAAAAATGATCATCTTGCTATTGAAAAAATACCTCATGAAAAAGCATCTATTGATCTTTTCAAAAAATGGGCCAAAGAAAATGATTTACCTAAAGATATAATCAAAATTACTTGCACTATAATTGATTCACATAGAAATAGGTCTGCAAAAAAAGAGATAGAGGATTCTTTGTCTGGCATTTTATGGGACGCTGACAAGTTAGACATTATCAATAAGGAACGATGTATTGGTATTATCAATTATTACGAACAACAAAGAATTTTTGATACTGAATTTAATTATTTAGATACTATTATTTTTTGGAAAAGTATTGATGAGAATTTCAAAAAAAAATTTCACACAAAAAAAGCAGTAGAGATTTTTAATATAAATTATTCTGCCTTTAAAATATTCGTACAAAATAAATATGAAAAGCATATTCTAAAAAGTAAAAAAATTATTGGAATTGGTGGAAGTGAACCTATATCCGATGTTCATAAAAAAATGGAAAAACTAATATTAGCGTCAGTAAAAAACAAAAATTTTTGTTACATCCCAATAGCTGTTTTCAATAATCAAAAGATCTTGAAGAAAACAAATAAGTATGTAAAAAAAGTTAAAGAATATTACAAAAGTCTGGATAAAGAAATTGCTTTCGTTTCTGTAACGCCAGACGACAATATTAATGATGTCGTCAAGAAAATCAATAATTCAAACATTATATATATATCTGGTGGAGATACTGAATTTCTTATAAGCAAACTAAAGGATAAAAAAATTATTAAAGCTTTGAAGAAAGCTTATGAGACGGGAAAATATATATTGGGGAATAGTGCTGGTATACTATCACTTCTTAGTGATACGTTTTCAATTGATACTCAAAATATTGAGCACAAATACACAGGGATTGGATTATTAAATGATGTTATCATAATAGTTCATTATGATAACTCAAAAAAAACTATCGTTGAAAGAATTAGGATAAAATTTCCTGAAAAAAAAATAATTACACTAACAGAGTCAGCGGCAGTTTTATTCTTAGATGAAAAACAAATATTTTATTAAAGTAAAAAATAAAAGGAATACATCAGATACACACGAACGTTATCCTTACCATATATGAATATTATATCTCAAAATAATTTAAACGTTGAACAAATAGTAAAAGAACTAAAAAATGGTGCAACGATTGTTTATCCGACAGAAACTTGTTATGGATTAGGTTGTGATGCTTACAATATTGAAGCTTTGAACAAAATTTTTCAGATTAAAAATAGACAAAAAAATAAATCTGTTTTGGTAGTAGTTCCTGATTTGGCAATGATATTACCAGATATAGAGTGGAATCCTACTTTGCAAAAATTAGCTGATAAATATTGGCCAGGCCCTCTTACTTTGGTGGTAAAAATTAAAAATAATTGTCATTTGCCTGCAGGTGTAATAAATGAAGATGGTACTATTGCTTTTCGAGTAACAGATCATTATTTGGCAACGGAAATATCCAGACAGCTAAATAGTCCATTGGTTTCTACTTCAGCTAATATTTCAGAGATGGATAGTCCTTATGATGTGGAATCTATTTTGAAAATGTTTGAGAATTCAAAAGTAAAACCAGATTTGGTTATTGACGCTGGGACTTTGCCATATCAGATTCCCTCGACTATTGTACGTTTTTTTGAAGGTAAATTGGAAGTGTTGAGACAGGGAAAAGTGGTGGTGGATTCTTTTGTTTAAATAAATAAATTGAGATACAATTGAGATAATTATAATATTTTTTTAACATTATTAAACTATGGGAGGGAGCAAGGATTATAAAAAATTTTATCAAACAGACATTTGGAAAAGTGCTTTTGAACTTTTGAAAACTGTTTATAATTTGACCAAAAAATATCCAGATGAGGAAAAATATTCGTTGTTTAGTCAAACTAGAAGATCTTCAAATTCTGTTTTAGCTAATATTGCTGAAGGACATGGTAGGTTCTTTTTTAAAGATAAAATTCGTGTAATGTACATTGTAAGAGGTGAGTTGGAAGAAACACAGAGTCATTTATGGGTAGCTTATTCACAAAAATATATTAAAAAAGAAGAATGGTTAAAAATAGAAAAAGATTATGAAACTTTAAAAGTAAAAATTAATAATCAAATAAATAATTGGCACACACAAAATAAAAAATAAAATATCTACTATCTCAATATATCTCAATATATCTCTATTTATATATTATGCATCCAGAATTATACAAACCATCTCATCTAATAAGTCTTTGTAAAAAATACAATCTTTCTCCTAGTAAAAAATATGGACAGAATTATTTGGTTACCAAAATTTATATAGACAAAATTTTAGAAGCAGGGGAGATTGGAAAAAATGATATGGTGGTAGAAGTTGGTCCTGGTTTTGGGGTGTTGACTTTTGCTTTGACAGAAAATGCAGGTCAAGTCGTTTCTTTTGAAATAGAGCAAAGATTGAAGGATTATTGGGAGGAAAACAAAACTGAAAATCTGGAAATGATTTGGGGTAATTTTTTGTACAAATGGGATGAATTTTCAGAGCAGATAAAAACACCTTACAAATTTGTTGCGAATTTGCCTTATCAAATTACTTCCAATGTTTTACGAGTAGTTTTGGATTGTCCAAACAAGCCAGAAAAAATCGTAGTTATGGTCCAAAAAGAAGTTGCTCAAAGAATAGTAGCTAAGGCTGGTGAGATGAGTGTTTTGGCTGTAGCTATCCAGTATTATGGTCAACCAAAATTAGTTCAAAAAGTAACCAAAGGCAATTTCTGGCCTTCACCAAAAGTAGATTCAGCAATATTACTTATTGATAATATCAAATCTCCTGAAAATAATTTTTCTGACAAAGCTTTTTTTGAAGTTGTAAAAGCTGGTTTTGCTCAAAAAAGAAAACAACTTTGGCGTAATTTGTCACAAGGTTTGAATTTGGATGGAGAAAAAATAAAAAACATTTTAATTGAGATTTGTGGTAATGAAAAAATTAGAGCCGAAGAATTGGGAGTGGAGGAGTGGATAAAAATAGTCAAAAGTTTGTAAAGTTATTTTGGTTGTGTGGATTGAGAAAAGTAAATAGATAATAGTAAACAGTAAATAGACAACAGTAAATAGACTTTTAAAGAATATATTTTATAAATCAAAAGATTGATTAGGTGATAAGGTGTTTGGGTGATAATGCAACGTGTGGACTCTTTTTTGTTGTAGCTTTTATCTTTTTTTGGTATAATAGATTCAGCTTTTATTTTTTGTTTTACATGAAAGAAAATAACCAAGAAAAAAAACTTTCGGGAAGTCAGAAGACTGGCTTTGTTTTGTTGTTTGTATTTGCTTTACTTACTGTTGGTCTTAGTTTTTTGCAAATACGCAACAATATCTACAATCCATTTGCTACCAAAATTTCTCAAGCTGAAGTAGATGCTATGCAAGCTCTCAAATATGATGAAAACACTAGACTTCAACAAATAGATACTGATCATGATGGTCTAAATGATTATGAAGAAATAAATTTTTATACTACTAGTCGTTATTTGCCAGATACTGATTCTGATGGTTTGACTGACAAACAAGAAGTTGACAATGGTACTGATCCTTTGTGTAGAGAAGGTCAGACTTGTATACAAGATGAATTTGCTACAGCTTCTTCTAGTGACACTAATATCTCACCACTCTTGTCTGAGGTACAGACTCCTGATCAAATTTTATTGTCTACTCCGGTATCAAATTCTCAAAATATTTCAAGTGGTACGACGACTGCAAATACAGGAGATATAAATAGTCTATTGAATGATCCAAATTCTTTGCGTGAAATGTTGGCCTCAACTGGCAAAGTTACATTAGATGATTTGAAAAGTATTGATGATGCTACATTATTAGAAATGGCCAAAAAATTATTTAGCTCTCAATTTCAAGCTTCTACTACCACCACACCATAATAATTTTTATGTTTAGAAAAAACAAAATAAAATTATCTGCATTAATATCTGTTTTTCTTTTTGTCCAAATTTTTGGTTTGTTTTTTGCGTCTGGTACAGTATATGCACAGACAGACGCTGCTATTACTTCAGCTTTTACTGCTAGATGGACTTATGACAAAATAGAAAGTAATCTTACTGCTGCAGCTCTTGGTTCTCTGGTGAGTGGCATTTCTTATTTTATGCGTAAGCTGGCTTATGATGGTGCCAAATATATTGCTTCTGGTGGCAAGGGACAAGGTGCTTTGGTTTTTACCCAAAGTCCTGGTGATTATATGAAGACTGTGGCTAGTGATGCAGCAGCTGAAGCTATAGGTAATCTTGGTACACCTTTTGGTCTAGATTTGTGTGCTCCACCAGATGTTAGTGCTTTGACAAGTCTAAAAGTTAGTTTGAGTAAAATTTACAAAAATATGAGCTCTTTCAAACCTACTCCCGGCGGTAAATCATTGGTTCCTGATGGACCGCAAGCCAAGTGTACTTGGGCTAATTTTCAAAAAAGTTGGGAACAGTTACCAGATATGCTAGGTAGTGATACTATCTCAGAAAGATTTGCCAAATCTCTAAACGATGCTACTCAAAGTGATTTTGGTACAGCTTTGGTTGCTTTATCAAGTTTGGATCAATTAGCTACTGATCAAAAAGAAGCTGCTTTGGTATCTAGATTAGAAGGTCAAGGTTTCAAAGCTGTTACTGATTTGATATCAGGATCTGTCAAATCTCCAGCTAGTCTGGTACAAGAAGAAGCAAAGGGTTTGACTGCTAAACAACAAGCACAATTGAGTTCTTCTCAAGTGGCTGGTCTTTATGGAAGTAGTGCTTGGCCTGTTTTTTCTTCAGCTTTGTCTATTTTTGCCAACACTTTGGTTTCTTCTCTTCTTGATAAAATTCTAAACAAAGGTATTGTATCTCCAGTAGAAGGTAATCCTTTGGATTTTGGGGCTACTACTTTGAATAACAATAGAATTGCTGCAGAAAAAGCTTTTTCTTTTTTGACTGCTGGTATTCCTCAACGTAGTTTGAGTAGTTATAGTATTATTACTCAGTATAGTTCTTGTCCAAATAATCCAGGTTTAAATAATTGTGTAATGGATAGTGGATTAGTTCAAGCTTTGAGTAGAGACAATAATCCTCTAACTATAAAAGAAGCTCTTGATCCTAGTGTAGGCTTATTGCATGGTGATTGGAATTTGGTTTCGCTGACAGATGTTACAAAAAATACAGATATAAATTGTTATAGAGATGCTTATTGTTATTCCAATATTCAAAAATTACGCAAAGCACGTATTTTGCCTTTAGGTTTTGAAATTGCTATTTTGAAATCAAATCCAGATAGTCCATATACACTCCAGCAGGTAGTAGATGGTTACAATGATTGTAATAGTAATTTTACACCAGATCCTGCTTTTCCATTTTGTCATTTGATAGATCCAAATTGGATTTTGAAAGTACCAGAAGCTAGGTGTGAAGCACAGGTGAGTGGTCCTTTGCTTGCTAGTGATAATACATCACAGAGAGCTTCTGAATGTGCTGATTTTTCTACTTGTTTGAGTTATGATAGTAAGGGTCAATGCCAATCTTTTGGTTATTGCGAACAAGAAAAAAATGTTTGGAATATACCTGGTGGTAGCTGTAGTGCTAAAGATAATACCTGTAAGACTTATACAGGTTCTGATGGAAGTATTGCTTCTTATTTATCTAGAACACTTGATTATGGAACTTGTAATGTAGAATCAGTAGGTTGTATGGCTTATAGTGCTGATCAGAATTCAGATGGACAGTGGAAAAATGACAATAATATAGATTTGACTTTACAAGCTAGTGGTAGAGAGCAAGTACTTTATTTCAATAATAAAATAGACAATTATACCTGTCCAGACACAGAAAATGGCTGTAGTTTATTTATCTATCCAGCTACCAATCAAGATGTTTACATGAAGAAAGCACCAGATTATCTTGGTTGTTATGATACAGATATTACTAATTCTGAAATAAATTGGCCAACTACTGTTGCAGATCTGACTACTTTGAAAGATAGACCAAGTCAGTGTGCTAATTTTGCACCAGCTTGTATTCCTGAAGAAGTTGGTTGTGATCAGTATACTCCAAAAGATGGTAGTGCAACTTTGACTGGTGTAGTGGGAAATAATTTTTGCCCTATACAATGTGTAGGTTATGATACTTTCAAACAACAAAATACTAGTTTTGAACAAGCTCAATTTCCACTATATTTTATTCCAAAAGATGGACAAAGTTGTTCGAATCAATATGCAGGTTGTGATGAATTCACCAATTTGAGTGCTTCTTCTGGTGAACAATTGGAATATTATACAGAATTGAAATATTGTCAGAAGCCAGAAGGTGACAATGCCAAAGTCTATTATGCTTGGGAAGGTTCTGATAATCAAGGTTTTATTTTGAAAAAATACAATTTATGGCAAGTGGATGAAGCTGAATCTAAACTTATAGATGATATTGAATTATTAGCTGATGAACCAGCTATTGAGCTTGGAAAAATAGGTTCTCCACGTTATTTTGATGATAGTAGTGCTACTTTGTCATACAACTATAATTATTGTAACGCTACTAAATATAATAATTTAATACATAGCCCTTTGGATGTTGGTAATATTGCTAGTTCAGATTGCCGTGAATTACATGACACTGCTGGTAATATCTATTATCGTCTACTGGCTAGTACTGTATCTGTATCAGATAGTTGTCAACCACTTCGTAAAACTGAAGCTAATTTTTATAAAGATGAAGATTATAAAATTCAGGATGATTGTCTTCAAAAGAAAGGCAAATGGGATGATAACTCTAAATCTTGTATGCGTTGTATGGGTGGTGGTGAGTATGTAGCAGATGGCAATGATGTTGCTTATTGTAAATATTGGTCTATACCTAGTGAAGCTCAGAGTTGTCCAGCTTCAGCCAATAGTTGTCGTATTTATATTGGCAACAACGGCAATAATTTGCATGAAATTTATAGTACTAGTTTCGAACCTAATACAAATAGTACTACAACACTTTTGCAAGCCAAAGAAAATTGGGGAAATGGGTCTGTTGAACCAGAAGCTACCCAAGTCGGTTTGTATTCTTTGAAAATAAGTAATGCAACAACATTAAATTTGTCTTCTAAATTAAATCAAGGAAGTTGGTATCAATTATCTTTTTGGGCTCATGGAGATAGTAGTAAAGTTGATATTTATTTTGGTAATACCAAAAATAATAATTTTGGTAGCTTCACTACAGATCCTTTGACTGGGTCTGATATTCCTGTAGTAATTGGCTATGAATGGCAAGAATATACTCTTGGTCCAGTGATGTATAGCGGTGATCCAACAATTGTAGCTCAAGCTTTGTTATCTTTTGAAAAAACAATTGGGGATGGATCATATTTCATTGACAATGTTAGATTGGTAAGTATGAGTGATGACCAAGAACAGTATGTTCCACTTATAAAAAATTCTTGGAAAACACCAGAAGGATACAATGTTTCGCCAGTTTGTGACTCTAGTCCTACAAATTCATATCCTGGGGAATTTTTAGGTTGTAAAGAATATAATACTAGAGACAACAACGCTGTAGCCTTGACTGGTTTCCAAAATCTTTGTAGAGCAGAGGCTGTAGGTTGTACAGGGCTAGTAGATACTCACAATATTTTTCCTACAAGTGATACAAATATAAAGAAAATGGCTTATAACTTACTTTGTGTACAAGGATCTAGCAATTCAAATTCAGATTCCTGTAATGTAAATATTGATGGTTCTGATTATTCATGTACTTTGGAAAAAGGTCAGACCTCTTGTCATATAGAAGGGCCTATTACTTTGTATACTGATTCATCTGTAGCCAATTATAATAGTGGTGGGACTATAGCTTCATTAGATACTGCTTATGTTGATTCTTCTACTGTGGTAGTACCTTTTAGCTCTACTACAAATCCTGATTTAGTATATTTGGCGATTCAAGATGATTATTTATGTCATCAAGAGTATTTAGGTTGTCAGGAAGTCGGAGTACAGAGTCAGGTATTGCCAGATAAGACTAAATCCAATTCTTATGAATTTTCATCCAAAACTATTTTGAACAATCCAGCCAATTATGGCACGACTTTGTGTACTCAGGAACAAAAAAGTTGTAGTCAATTTACTGACAACAAAAATATTAGTTTTTTCAAAGATCCTTTGCAGACCAATGGAGCACTTTGTACTTATCAAGATTCCAAGCAAATAGGTGGTAGTGATGTCAAAGGTTGGTTTATGGATGGAGTAGGTAAGTGTAGTAACAGTACTAGTACTAATTTATATTGTAAAAAAGATAGTGATTGTGGTACTGGCAATATTTGTAATGATATTGGCAATCAAGCTTGCTATCCAAATTATTTGAGTACTTCAGGAGAGTATGGTCTATATTCCAATGGTTCACAAGATTATAATAATTTTGTGGGAACTTGTAGTGCTTCTGTTAATGGCTGTACTCAATTAGTCGATCCTACTGACAAACAAGATTATTATGTTATCAATGATGATAGATTATTTGCCAACAAAGCAGATTGTCAGGGTAATGTTAGTCAGAAAGATGGTTGTATCTTGTTTGATATGACTGAAGACCCAAGCAAAATTTATGATAGTGTCTTGACTTACAAAACTAGTAAAGATAAGGATTATATTCCTGTTCCACCATTTTTAGTAACGTCTACTGTAGGAGACACTAATACTCTTATCAAAGTAGATAGAGATAGACAGTGTGGTCAATGGTTGTCTTGTAGTTCAAGTAAGACTGATGTGGATACAAATGGCAAAGTTCAAGAGCTTTGTCTTGATTACAAATCTTGTAACAAGTTTGGTCTAAATGGTGAGTGTGCTCCAGATGGTTGGGTAAAAGAGGATTCACAAAGTACAAGCAAACTTACTGAAAAAATTTATTTACAAAAAAATGCTACTAGTTTTGGTACAGATTATTCTGGATTATCTTTGTTTAATAAATACAATCCTAGTGATTATGTCTATTTGAATTTTTCAGGGCATGCTCAAGATGGTGCCTATCTAGCTTATGAGATGAGTGATAAATATTTTGTAAATATAGATGGGGAAGATTATACTAATTTGGGTTGTTTTGCCAAGAATTCTGGTGGTGTCTTTACAAAGAACGATGGTGATGTGTGTGGTATTGGAGAAGGTGGAAGGTGTTATTCACAGAAATGTCTTTATCCTATAAGTGGAGATTTTAGCAATGAAGTGTTGCCTGTGGCTAATAATCTTACTCCAGCTGAAAAAGATGTTGTTATCAATAAAAATGTAGATAGTATGCTTGGGCAATTGGAACACGGTACTTGTAAATCTTATCCAGAAGATACTTCACCATTTGATACGAATTTGTCTATCAATGCGGATTTGAATGATAGTAGTGTTTTGAATGGTTTTGCAAAAGAAAATGCTAATTTTTCTAATCTAGGTAAACGTCTAGAATATACTTCTAACAAAAATGCTGGTTTTGCTAATGCTAATATTTGTCAGTTCACAACAGATGTCGGTGGTAATTGTTCATGTGATTATATCAAAGTAGAATACAAAAATGGCGCAGTGGATTATTGGCCAAGGACAACTACTGACAAGATACCTTCTGGTGTTTGTTCTGGTAGTGGTGATAAAGATGGTATTCCTTGTGATATTGATTCACAGTGTAGTACTGATAGTTTAGTAGGTGTCTGTAACAAACAAAAACAAGTAAGTAATAATATTGGTTTCAAAGGCCTTTGTCTTGAATATGATCTTAGTCGTCCTTTGTCTGTTGTGAAGAAAAATTCTAATTCTTATCAAGACTTCGCTTGTCTTACTTGGTTACCTATCCAAGTTTCAGCCAGTGCTTATGATTTGTACAATACATCTTTGGAAGCAGGCTATTATCCTACTAGTAAATATGATTCAGATTTGGGTGGTTTGTCTTATTGTAAATTAGCTCAGTCAGCAGCTGGGTCGTATGATGAGAGTATGGAAAGAGATTCAGCGAGCAGGGATAATCCATACTTAGATGGACAAAATGTTAATTCTAATGTTTTTAATGTTTGGTTAGGTAAATATGGCGATAATGATTATTATTATCATGATTTTACAACATTTAGCAATGGTGAAACAAAGGATTATTCTGTATTTGAAAATAATCCTGAAGGTATAGACATATATAAAAGTGATGGTGCTAAATATACAAATATAGTAGATCAAGCTGATAATAATTTAGATACTAAAAAATTTGCATATAAGACTTTTCAAGTATGGGGTTGGAGAAATTTGTCTACCAGTGCTAGACTGTTGCGTCTTGATTTACAGAGTGGTAAATTGTCTGGTTCGTTTTGGTATTCTAAACCAGATGGAAAAGGTGCTTTATTTAGTTTTGCACCATCATATAGTTCATCTGCAGATGATGACACTGGTACAGCTATGCATCCGCCAAGATTATGGGATACTAATTTTAGTGTTCCTACTACTGATGTTGACACTGCTAATTATTTTTCTAACACATCAAATATTATTAGAGCAGATTTTAGTTATATTGAAACTAGCGCTTTTTCACCAGATTTCAATGCTACTTCTACAGATAATAAATATATTTATGCAGATACAAGTGTAGAAAAGAAGATTAATGAATATATACTTGATAGAGTGTATTTTGTACCAACGTATTTTCCTGATGGTTATGAAGGTAATAATCCTGTAACTTTGAATAATCAATTTTATATAGATTTCAGTAATTTACGTCAAAAATTAGATGATAAAAAAGTACCTGTTGAGTCACATGATATACCTAGTTGCTATGGAAATGGAAATACAGGTGTTGGAGATAAAGATATATGTAGGGGGGATACTTCTAGTGATACAACAAAAGTTGTAACTTCCTATCTTTTGGAAAGAAATGTAATCTTAGGTGATATTAGTCAATATGGACCAGATGATGGTGCAGGCAGTACTCTCGGTAACAATGATTGTAAAACTACTGGTCTTTTATCTTATTGTAAATATAGTGATTTTTCTTCACTACAGTCACGATATACTTCTGCTTCTGCTCGAAACCAAATCTATCGTCGCTATGTGACTGTGTTCAATTTTGATTCTAATGGTAGTTTGCCAAATAGTAATAATGATCCTTTTAATAAAACTTGTGATCGAGGTGATAATGGTAGTAGTAATTTCATGGTTATTGGTATGGATTTCAATAAGGATGGTGAATTTCTTGGTTATATATCCAGATGGTGTAATAATAGTAATAATGATAATGAAGAAGGAAATGGTATTTCTTTTGCTACTTTCGCACAATTTGCTAATATCTGTACAGATATTGTCTCTGTAGTAAATGACAATAGTCGTCAGCTAGATGATTACAACAAAGCTTGGACTGATAGAGTCTGGAAAAATGCTATAAATCCTTATGTTGGAGCACCTTATTGGCCAGGAAATGAATTTAATCTTGCTAGTGCTATAGCACCTTATGGTTCTTTGGAAAGTTATGTCAATAAAACAAGTTTGAACGTTGCAAATTTTAGTGATTTGCCTGCTTATATTAGATTTTATAGTTTCCCTCAAGGCAGTACTAATGTTGGCGTACCATATGCTTGTGGAAATAGTCTTGTTTCTGGGGGTAGTGCTTCTGGAGTTAATGGTATAAATTGTCTTAGTTCTCCACAAAGTGATGTACTACTTTCAAATTTGTTCCAAAAATATTATACAGAGTGGGGACCAAACAATAGTGGTACACAAAGTGATGATTCTGGTACAGACTTAGGTACTACTAAACCACCAAAGATTTTTGCTATTGATTATCTTACCTGTGACAATAATCAAACTGGGGTTTGTCCTGCTATTTCAGAAGGTCTTACTGTCAATAATCACAATTATCCTCTTAATTCTGCAGACTCACTCTTTGTCAATGAAGACAAAGATAGATCTGGGGCTATAGATCCTATCATTGCTCAGGGTAGCTATACAGCTGATATAAGTTTCTATGCCTATGCTGATGACAATCGTATGCCTATCAAGAGAGTGATGGTCAATTGGGAAGATGGTAGTTTCATCTATGATGTGATGGGTGATTACAAAAATAGAAAACCATATTGTCAGTTAGATTCTAATGTCGGTCGTTGTACAAATAATACTGTTTGGAAAGAAGGGGATTCACAATTGACTTGTAAAACAGACAAAGAATGTACTACTGTCTTTGGTAGTAATTATACTTGTGACAAAAGTGAACAAACTAGAAATCACTTTGGTGATCAAGATAGAGCTTGTATCTCACAAAAACCATTTGAATCAACTCATACATATTTCTGTGATCTAACTAATACTAGCTATCCAAAATATAGTCTATCTGAAATAAACACAAACAAAGACAATATGTTTGGTTCACTAGCCAATGCCAAAGAAGCTTACAACAAGTTGATAGGTAAAAAAATCGGTGAAACTGAAAATACTCTGAAAGACGATAGTCAAGTCTGTGTCTTCAAACCCGC
>Ga0172380_10002952_pt1 | contig 24632 bp, 31 predicted proteins | sample Leawe162metaG_FD_119747 | JGI IMG/M metagenome (GOLD analysis project Ga0172380, IMG submission 119747) | Leachate microbial communities from a municipal landfill in Southern Ontario, Canada - Leachate well 162 metaG | ecosystem: Engineered > Solid waste > Landfill > Unclassified | place...
CCGTAACGTGTCGAAAAGCTTGTTGCAGAGATTGGCTATCCAACACCTGGAGATCGACCGGCATGAAATACCACAAGAGTTTCAAAGGGCGCGGTTACAGCTTTGCCGATCTTAAAACCGTGCTGGCCAAGGCGTCGCCGCTGCGCTCTGCGGATGAACTGGCCGGGATTGCCGCCACCTCGGAGGAAGAGCGGGCCGTTGCCCAATGGCTGCTGGCCGATCTGCCGCTGACGACGTTTCTCGCGGAGCCGCTGATTCCGCCGGAGAAGGACGAGGTCAGCCGGCTGATTGCCGAGTCCCACGACCCGGTCGCGTTCGCCCCGATCTCGTCGCTTTCGGTGGGTGAATTGCGTGAATGGCTGCTGAGCGACGCAGTCACCGATGCGGATATCGCTGCGGTGCGTTGGGGGCTCACGCCGGAAATGGCTGCTGCGGTGTCCAAAATCATGCGCAACCAGGATCTGATCGCGGTAGCCAAACGGTGTACGGTGACTACCCGCTTCCGCAACACCATCGGCCTGCCGGGGCGGCTCTCCACGCGGCTGCAGCCCAATCATCCCACCGACGATCCGCGCGGCATCGCCGCCAGCGTGCTGGACGGGTTGCTCTACGGCAGCGGTGACGCGGTCATCGGCATCAACCCCGCCACCGACAGCCCGCAGAACGTGGCAACCCTGCTGCACCTTCTCGATGACATCATCCGCCGCCATGAAATCCCCACCCAGTCCTGCGTACTGGCCCACGTCACCACCACCCTGGAGCTGATGCGCCGCGGCGCCCCGGTCGATCTGGTGTTCCAGTCAATCGCCGGGACCGAGGCGGCCAACAAAAGTTTCGGCATAAACCTGACGCTGCTGGCCGAGGCCCGCGATGCGGCCCTTTCCCTGGGTCGCGGCACTCTTGGCGACAACGTGATGTATTTCGAGACGGGGCAGGGGAGTGCGCTGTCGGCCAACGCCCACCACGGCATCGACGCGCAGAGCTGCGAGGCCCGGGCCTATGCCGTTGCCCGGGCGTTTTCGCCGCTGCTGGTCAATACGGTGGTCGGATTCATCGGGCCGGAATATCTGTACGACGGCAAGCAGATTATTCGCGCCGGGCTGGAGGATCATTTCTGCGGCAAGCTGCTGGGGCTGCCGATGGGGTGCGACGTCTGCTACACCAACCACGCGGAGGCCGACCAGAACGATATGGACAGTCTGCTGACCCTGCTGGGGGTGGCGGGCTGCAGCTACATCATGGGGGTGCCGGGCGCCGACGACGTGATGCTGGCTTACCAGAGCAGTTCGTTCCATGACGCGCTCTATCTCCGCTGCGTGCTGGGTCTCCGCCCCGCACCCGAATTCGAAGCGTGGCTGAACCGGATGGGGATTTTCGACGGGCGCAACGCCCTGGCGCCGGGCGGCACCCCGCCGAGGCTGCTTGAAGCGCTCAACAATCTTACGGGAGGCATGTCATGAGCGATCCGTGGCTTGCCCTGCGCCGCTTTACCCAGGCTCGCATCGCCCTTGGCCGGGCCGGGCACGCGCTGCCGACCCCGGCGCTGCTGGCGTTCCAGCTGGCCCATGCCGAGGCGCGGGACGCGGTGCATTTTTCCTGGGACATCGCCTCGTTTGCCGCTGCGGTGCGGGGACTTGGCGAGGAGGCTCTTGTTGTTGAGACGCCGGTTGCCGACCGGAGTGAATATTTGCGTCGCCCCGACTTCGGCCGGGTTCTCTCCGCTGAATCAGGAGCCAGGCTGAGGGATGTTGCGCCCGCTGAAACTGATGTGGCGCTGGTCGTTACCAACGGCCTCTCCTCGACTGCGGTCGAGCGGCACGGGATGCCGCTGCTCCAGGCAATAGTCACCGGCTGCCGGTCGCGCCGGCTCCGCATCGCCCCTGTTGCCCTGGTCGCCAACGGCCGCGTCGCCCTGTCCGACGACATCGGTTTCGCCCTGAACGCGCGGGTGGCGGTGATCATCGTCGGCGAGCGCCCCGGTCTCAGCGCCGCCGACAGCCTCGGCATATACCTGACCTTTGCGCCGCAACCGGGCAACAGCGATGCGGGGCGGAACTGCATCTCCAATATCCGCCCGCCGGAAGGGCTTGGCTATGAAGCTGCTGCGGCAAAACTGATCTATCTGACCGAAGAAGCGTTGCGACGCGGTGTTTCCGGGGTAGGGCTCAAGGATGAGATGGCGGGTGTGCTGGAATAGCGGAAGAAAAAGGATAAGAAAAGGGTCTCGTTTCAACCCGATGCCCAATACCAATGGAGGCGGTTGAAATCTGACCCTTCAGGGTTCTGTTCATGGTGGTTTAAAATTTTACCCGGAATCCTACCGCAGTATTGTGGCTTCTGAATGTAAGATCCGTGGTTACGTCGCTGTTAGAGCCGAATTTGGCCTTTGTGGTCGCAAAATAGCGATAACTCAGATCCAGTGAAAGGCGGCGGTTGAGAGCGATATCCAGCCCGCCGCCCGCCTGGTAGGCAAAAACGGTGTCGCTGTCTGCCTGGTAAATCGGCACAGGATCGCCCGGAACGAATGTATCGCTTAGATACATGGTGGCAAAACCGATGCCGCCCCCCAGGTAGGGGGTAACCGGGGAAGAGTTGTGCAGATCGAAGAAGGCATTGCACATCATGGCAAAGGCTTCGAGCGAGCCGTCTACATTGCGGTACCGGTACTGTCCCGATTGGTCCGAAATCGTCTTTATATCCCCGCTTTTGTACGACAGTTCGCCTTCCAGGCGGACGAAGCCGAAGTCATAGCCGCCGGTCCCGCCGATGTTGATGCCCGGATCAAACTCAACCCGTTCATTAAAGGATTTGCCCACAAAGTAATCGTAACCGGTCACATCGGTGGTCTGGGGGACGTTTACCCCGATGAATCCTGACAGGTAGGGGCCGGGGTGCGGTTGGGCCGCCGCGCAGACGGCCGGGATCATGATGGTTGCGAGGGCAACAAGAAGTAACAGGTGTCTTTTCATGGGAGTTCCTTCTGTGAGCGAAATACCGGCCACCCAAAAACGGCCGGAGCAACAGCATTGAACCTTCCTGTTATAATAGCAGCTATTTTCATTTTCTCAACAGCGGCAGTGCCTGATGACGAAAGCCACAACCGCCTTTGCCCTTCTTCATGTGGATCTTGCACCGCTTTTACTGTTTGAACATTGCATTCCTGGGGTATACTTGCCTTGACCGGCATGCACGTTTGAATCGGCGACAGAAAGGATATTCAGCCATGAGTAAAATGATCGGCATCTTGACGTCCGGGGGAGACAGCCCGGGATTGAATGCGGCGATCCGGGGGATCGGCAAGGCGCTCCTGGGGCGGTACGGCATGAAGGTGATCGGCTTTCGTGACGGTTTCCGCGGCATGATGGAAAACCGGACGCAGCTGCTGGATTCGGAGGCGCTCTCCGGCATTCTCACGCTGGGGGGCACCATTCTGGGCACGAGCCGTGACAAGCCCTATGCCATGCCGGTGGCCGGCAAGATGAGGGATATGACCGATGTGATTGTCGGCAACTATCGCAAGCACCATCTGGATGCCCTGGTTTGCCTGGGGGGAGGCGGTACGCAAAAAAACGCCTACCACCTGATGAAGCAGGGACTGAACGTGATTACCCTCCCCAAGACGATCGACAATGACGTGGCAATGACCGATGTCTCCTTTGGCTATGATACCGCACTCGGGATTGCCACCGAGGCGATCGACCGGTTGCACAGCACCGCCCATAGCCATCATCGCATCCTCGTGCTGGAACTGATGGGCAACAAGGCAGGGTGGCTGGCCCTGGGTGCCGGCATTGCCGGCGGGGCCGATGTAATTCTGATTCCGGAAATTCCGTACGATGTCAAGAAAGTGGCAGCGGCAATTCTGCGGCGCAGCCACAGTGGTCAGGGGTTCAGCATCGTTGCCATGGCTGAAGGCGCCATGTCACGGCAGGCTGCCGCCAAACTGGAGGAAACGGGCAAGGAGAAGGGGAGTAAAAAGAAAGAAAAAAAACAGCAGCCGCAGGAAGCGGGGGGGGACTGCAAGCCGGGGAACAGCCAGTATCTTGCCCAGCAGTTGGAAGAACTCACCGGCCTGGAATCACGCCTCACGATCCTGGGATATCTGCAACGCGGGGGGACTCCTTCGGCTGGTGACCGTTTGCTGGCGACCCGCCTTGGTACCGCCTGCGCCGATCTCATCCATAATGGCGTGTTCGGGGTTATGGTTGCGGCGCGTGGTGATGGTGTCGAGCCGGTTCCGCTCAAGGATGTCGTTGGCAAGCGGCGGACGGTGCCGCTTGATCATTGCTGGATCGAGAGTGCCCGCAGCGTGCATACCTGCTTTGGCGATTGATCTCAAGCGTATCGGCCGGTGATGAGGTGACACCGATAAAATCAGGGTGTTTCTTTTTAATCTGAAATGATAGTATGTATGAAAAGGTTTAGTGTTTTAAACGGAGGCTGATATGTCCGGTATCAACACGATTTCAGGAAGCGCGCTGCAGGCTTTTGGCACGAGTCAACAGGTGACCGCTAATAATGTGGCCAACCTGAATACAGACAATTTCAAGGCTTCCCGGGTCACGTTTCAGGAGCAAGGCAACGGCGGGGTGACTGCAACCGCGGCGAGTACCACGGACAGCGTTGACATTTCCCGTGAGGCGGTCAATCTCCTAACCAACGTGCAGGGCTTCAAGGCAAACCTCGCGGTTCTCAAGACAGCCGACGAGATGTCAAAGCAGCTGTTGAGTATCAAGGCCTGATGCTCTGAATGACTGACGGAAAGGCACGCTCGGCTACCTAAATAAAAGTCTTCCCACAATCCATTTGATCCGCAGAAAAGCAATCTTCATTGCAGTGTTGCAGCTGAATCTAATACCGTTCCGGAGGGGTGATGCATGGCTGATGTCTCGCAAAGCGGAGTTGTTCTGCCGCCGGTCCTTGTCGTGGATGACAGCATTTTGTTGCGGAGCGTACTGGAAGATACCTTGAAACAGGCGGGGTATCCGGTGACCACCGCCGAAAACGGGAAAGAAGCCATCAAACTGTATCGGACCGGCTACTATCCCATCGTCATTACCGATTGGATCATGCCCGAGATGAGCGGCCTCGAATTGTGCGAAGCGATCAGAAGCGACGCTTCATCGTCCGGGTACACCTACATCATTATTCTCACTTCGCAGGAATCCAAAAACGATATCATTGCCGGTCTTGAAGCGGGTGCGGACGAGTATCTCGTCAAGCCGGTCCACAAACCGGAACTGCAGGCGCGTCTGAAGAGTGCCCGCCGGATACTTGAGCTGGAGGCTATCAGGGAGCGGTATGTTGATGAGATCAGGAACCTGTCGCTCATTGATCCGGTCTCAGGGGTGTTCAGTCGGCGTTTCATGGAAGACCGGCTCCCCAAGGAAGTTGTTCGCGCCTATCGTTATCAACGCCCGTTTTCACTGACAATTGCCGGAATCTGCGATTTTGACCGGATCAAGGAAGAACATGGGCATTACGCCGGCGACCAGATTCTCAAGGAGGTTGCCGACCGTTTTGTCGAGGCGCTCAGGAAGGATGTCGATTGGGTCTCCCGGTACGGCGAGAGTGAATTTTTAATCGCACTGCCCGAAACCGGGGTGCAGGAGGCGATGATCGTCGCCAGGCGCCTCAGGCTGAGGATCGCTTCGATGACAATTCCGATTCATGGCCGTGAGATAAAACTGACTGCTAATTTCGGTGTTTCCGGATTCAATGCACTGCAGGATAAACAGGGGATGACGACGGAGATCCTGCTTGAAAAGGGAGACAAATTCCTGAGGGCGGCAACGGCGCAAGAGCCCATCAAAGGGGTTCAGCTGGGCTGATCGATATTTTTCCGGTTCTTTCTTCGCTTCTTCATTCAATTCGCAGCGCTGTTCCATTCAGACCGGTTCACTTCTGCTCCACTTCATTTCCTCCTCCACATTGCTGTAGCGCTTCGTTTTAAATGTGTTACATGAGTAACAGCATACATTGCAGGGGTTGCGCTGAATCCGTGCAGGAAAAACCGATTTTGATTCAGGGGGATTGCCGGTTTGTTTTTTATCAGCAGCATCGGAACAAAATCTGCATAACCTCGTAGAAACAATTGGCGATATCCAATAAATTGAGGAGCCATATGTCCTATAACCCCCGACATCAGATGATCTCCCGCGACGAGTTGCAGCAGCGCATGCAGGCCAGCGCGCGCAACGTATTCAGTGTTATGGCCGACATAGCCCTGGAAGAGTGCTTTGAGGGGCCTGATGAACTGCAGACGGATTGGGTGACCGCCCTGCTCGGTTTTGAGGGTTCTTACAGCGGGTTGGTTGCGCTGCACTGCCCCGAACCGCTGGCCCGCCGTATTACGGCCGGGTTGCTGCGTGTGGGGGAGGTGGCGGTACATGATGTGCACGATGCCATGGGCGAGGTGGTCAATATACTTGGCGGCGATATGAAACTTTTTCTTGGCAGCCGCGGCAGGGGAATTCAATTATCCTCGCCGTCTGTTTTTGCAGGATACGGAGAGTTCTATGCGGAGTTCCTGCTGGTACCGGAGACGGTCACCTGCACCATGGCCGCGGGTGACGAGCGGTTGCTGATAGGTGTGCAGGTCAGCCGCGGGGACTGATTCAGCTTCTCCAGAGAGTCGGTGCGTTATGCGACTTTTCATTGCGATAGAAATCCCGGATGATCTCAAAAAAACAATCGGCACTCTGCGGGTGGATATACCCGGCGCTCGCTGGGTGCCGGAGAGTCAGATTCACCTGACCCTGGCGTTTCTCGGCGAGGTGGAAGAGAGCGCCGTAGACCTTTTGTCCGGCGAACTTGCCCGGATCCAATCTCCTGCATTCAATCTTTGCTTCAGTGGAACAGGCTGCTTTCCCGAACGACGGCGCCCCCGGGTGTTGTGGATCGGGCTTGAACCGGAACCTCGCCTGCAGGCGCTGGCTGCCAAGGTTCGTGCAGCCGTGATCGCATGTGGCATCCCCCAGGAAGAACGAGCATTTTCTCCGCACATCACTCTGGCCCGCCTTAAACTGCCTAAATCTCGCGACGTTGATGTTTTTTTTGGTCAGGAGCGAACAAATAGGTTCCCGTCGATACCGGTGCGGGAATTTACCCTGTTTCAGAGCAGATTGACCCAGCAGGGCGCCGTACATATTCCGCTCAGGAACTTTCAATTGACCGCTGCAGATGCCGTTGGTACGCGTTGACCGCCCAATTGTGCATCACCTGTTGACTCGTATACGGATAGGCGTAAAATATACTTAGAAGCAGGATGCTCTTTCACAAGTGCTGACAGTAATGTTCTGGGATTCTCGTAGTACTCAGTTGCGTCATCTACCGATAATTAAAAAGATTTGTGGTCTGTCCGGGTACGGGCGTGGTGTGCATGTCTTCTGCACTAAGAGGAAAGCCTGAAGCGTCTTCCCTGGGTGATGCTGAAAAACGGGTAGTCACAAAAAGGGTGTACGGAATTCCGGAACATTGCGCTGATTGACGCACGTGAGATAACGCCGAAGGCTTATATTCTCATCCGCCAGGCGGGGTGACATCCGCTTGAAAAAGGGGGGTGACGAAAGGTTTGGTACCGGGCCGCGTGGTCCTGAAGGAGCCTGCGGTTCGGCCCGAGTAGTCTTCTTACCGACGGATTGGAAAAAAGATCTCAACGTAGCGTCAATCAGCGTTCATACAAAAAAGCCCCGGAGTGTGTTCCGGGGCTTTTGTTGTTTAATGGGTCCATATTGAAGTCCATATTGAACGCAGCATTGATCGCAGGGTGAGCCGTCCGTCTCAGCCGGGAGGCACGACGCCGGCATCTTTCAGAAAAAGTGCAATGATCCGATAGAACTCGTACCAATCCGGCGGAAAATCATTGTGGTCACAGGGGAATTCGACCAGTCGGGCGTGGGGCGCCACTCTGTGCAGTTCCCGGCTGTGCTCCGGCGGTATGGTGGTGTCCCTGCTGCCATGGAAGAGCAGAACCGGCTGCCGGTACGTGGTCAATACCGTGGCGTTGTCGAACACATCCCTGGCAAGAAATCCGGGAACAAAAAATCCGCGCGCGAATGGCCTGGTCGAAGTGAATGTGGACTGGAGGATCAGGGCCGCGCTCGGACGTCTGGCGGCAAGTGCACAGGCCGCGCCTCCTCCCAGCGATCGACCGAAGATGACGATCCGCTTCGGATCAACCTCTTCGCGGTGCAGCGCTGCATCGTAGGCGGCGACAGCTGCCTCCGTAATGCTCCCCTCTGCAGGTTTTCCCGATGATCGGCCAAAACCGGGATACTCCACCAGCAGCACCCCCATGCCCAATTCGCGGAATCCCTCTGCCTGTCCGGGCAGAAAATCAATTACCTCGCCGTTGCCGTGAAAAAAGATCACCAGGGGGCGTCGCTCCCCCGGTTTGCGGTTGAGGGGCGGCATGAACCATGCCTCTCCGCTCCCATTCGCGGTATCAACTTTGATTGGGATAATGTCGGGCGGTGAGTGGCCGCTTACCCGTATGGTGCGCCCAGGGTAGATGATCTGGCGCTGCAGTAAGAAAACGAGCAGGGCGTAGAGCGCATAGCCGATGATGGCGAATATGAAATATCGGAGTGTCGGGTGAAATGGCATGGTGTGTGTCCTGCCGGCTTTACACGCTGTCCGGCGTTGTGGTGGAACTAAGTATTTTCTTACACATCCAGTTCTACAACGCCCCTCCAGAGATGGTCCTTGAATACGACAGACAGGTGATGCAGCGTGACCGCTTTAACATCGACCAGCAGGCGGTGCCGACCGGCATCGATGCGGTCCCCGCTGACACGTGCCTCCAGGGTGAAGGTGCCCGGTTCGTGCTCAATCCGGACGGTGTCGGCATGCAGCAGGAGCTTCCGGGCATCTTTATAGAATATCAGCTCCTGCAGGAATGAAAACAGCAGCAGGTCCAGCTCTTCGTGCTCGATCCGGATCGTGAGTGCCTCCCGGTGCGCTACCCGGTCAGGAGCTTCGGCCATGGTGCGCAGCAGGGCGTCAGCACAGGAGATGAACAGCTCTTCCCGCGTTTCCCCCCAGGCCTCGAAGACGACGTCGGCCGTGGCAATCTCTTCTGAAAATCGAAACGGCATGGTTACCCCTTGATGTTGCCGATCGGCACCAGCTTCGCGACCCTTCTGCTCAGCCCAGCCTCTTCAGTGGTTCGCGCCACAAGGTCGATGTCCTTGTAGGCGAGTCCCGCCTCTTCGGCCAGTCCCCCGTACGAGGAGGTGCGGACATGGATGCCGCGCTGTTCCATCTCTTTGAGCAGTTGCCTTCCCTGGACCAGCTTTTTTGCCTGGTGGCGGCTCATGGTCCGTCCGCTGCCGTGGGCGGTGGTGTAGAAAGTCTGGGCGGCGCTCGCCTCTCCGGCCAGCAGGTAGGAACCGGTCTCCATGCTGCCGCCGATGATGACCGGCTGGCCGGTTTCCCGGTAACAGTCGGGGAGTCCGGGCATCCCCGGCCCAAAAGAACGGGTCGCCCCTTTACGGTGCACCAGTACCTGCCGCTCCACGCCGTCAATCAGATGATTTTCCAGCTTGGCGGTGTTGTGCGCCACGTCGTAGACCATCTCCATGCCCAAATCTCCGGGTGAACGCCGGAAGATCCGGGAGAATACCTCGCGGATACGGTGGAGGATTACCTGGCGGTTGGCGAAGCCCATGTTGGCCGCGCATTTCATCGCCGCAAAGTAGGCCTGCCCCTCGGGAGAACGGAAGGGGGCGCAGGCCAGTTCGCGGTCATGCAATTTTATCCCGTATTTGGTCGTCATGACTTTCAGAAAGGTCTGGAGGTAGTCGGTGGCCACCTGGTGGCCAAAGCCCCGGCTACCGCAGTGAAACATGATCACCACCTGATTGGGGATGGTGATGCCGAAGGCTCGTGCGGTTGCTGCATCAAAGATGTTCTCCGGCCGTGCCACCTGGATTTCGCAGTAGTGATTGCCGGAACCGAGGGTGCCGATCTGGTCGAAACCCCGCTCGATCGCCTTGTCGCTGCACGCATCGGCATCGGCTCCCTCGAAGCAGCCCCGTTCCTCGGTCATGTCAAGATCCTCCGGCAGGGCATAGCCGTTTTCCAGGCACCAGCGGGAGCCGTTCTCGATCACCTGGCGGAATTTGCTGCGCGAACAGCGCACAAAACCGGTGCAGCCTACCCCGGTTGGAATAGCGTTGAACAGTTGATCAACCAGTTCGCTGATGCGTGGCCGCACCTCCTCCTCCGTCAGGGTGGTCAGGCAGAGGCGCATGCCGCAGTTAATGTCGAAACCGATCCCGCCGGGCGATATTACGCCGTTATTCGGGTCAAAAGCTGCCACGCCGCCGATAGGGAAGCCGTATCCCCAGTGGCCGTCCGGCATGCACCAGGAATAGTTGAGGATGCCGGGAAGGCAGGCCACGTTGGCGGCCTGGTCGAAGACCCCGGCCTCCATGCCGCCCAGGAGAGGTCCCGAAGCGACAATGCGGGCCGGAACCAGCATCCCTTCCTTGTAGGTGACGGGGAGTTCCCAGACGGTATCGGATATTTTGCGCAGTTGGGGAGGGAGCGACATGGCGTGTTCCTCTCATCATAACAGCAGCATTTCATTGATTCGATGAATGCAATGGTATCATAACCGGGAAGAAGAACCAGCCGGATTGGGGAAATTCCGATGCACCTGCAAAATTTAGTTATGTTGACACGAGCACAGGAATGAAGCTATGGGTTGAGGGGAAACAGCGTGAATTTCAGGAACAGGGGATAACAAACCGTATGGCATTACCTTCAACCATTTACCGGGTCACTATTCAGCTCTCCGATGTCGATCGGGGTGTTTACGAGTCCCTGCAGGCGACAGTTGCCCGTCACCCTTCGGAAACGGAAGATCGACTGGTGGCCAGATTGCTGGCGTATGCACTCTTCTTTGAACCGGAACTGGCGTTTACCAAGGGGGTCGGTGCGGGGGATGAACCCGATCTCTGGCTGAAAGGTGCCGATGACCGGGTGCTGCTGTGGGTGGAGGTCGGTTTGCCGGAGCCCGACCGTCTCATCAAGGCAGGTCGGCATGCCGCGCGAGTCGCGGCAGTCGTCTGCGGAAGGGCATTACCCAAGTGGGAGCAACAGCACCTTGCAAAGCTCGGAGGGGTAGCCAATCTGACGGTAATCGGTTTCGACCAGGCCTTTATCAACTCACTGGTATCAAAGCTTGACCGGTCCATAGTCTGGGACGTTACCATTTCAGACAATACCCTGTACATAAATGTCGGCGGTGAGACGTTCGAGACGCCTCTGCTGGAGCGGACCGGAAAGAGATAAGCGCACCTGCCGCCGGACTCGCCTGAAACAGTCATCTCTTCCTGTTTACAAACGCCAGTCGGGCACTCCCGTTTTACGCTGCAGGTTGCTTGATTACTTTTTCTTTTTTCTTGGGAGTTGCCCGTGTTTTTGCTACCGGGACGCGTTCGGGAATCGGCACGAAAGAAGCCGCATCGGCCGGCTGAAGTGTCGTGTAATGGGAGGAAGCAATTTTCCTGATTATGCCGTCGCTGAACTGAATGGTTGCTTTGAGGGGAAATACTTCCACTACCTTGCCGACTCCCCATTCAATAGCTCCGGCATGGCTCACCATGGTACCTCTTTTGATAATCATAGCATCTCCTCGTGTTACTCGGTTAACAGCACTTACTTCTCAATGATTGATGGTGGTTCGGGTAGCAATCATGCAATGAACAGGCTCTGAAAGGACCGGTTAGGACTCTTCAAAGGATTTGACAAAAGAAGTGGAGGGAGATGACCGGAAAACAGGGTTGTTTGAAGTGACTGCACGAAATAATTCCTGTTGCAGGTCAGTTATTTAACTCTACGCCATTAACTGATTTAAAGCCAGCTATATTAATCTGCGGCACTATCGACCGGCTGATATCCGTCTGGCGAGAAGAGGCAAAGCTAAACACATACCGGCGCGCCTGTTACACCACCCCCAGCGCATTACCTCTCCCGCTCGCAGAACGATTTCCCTTCAAGAGTCGCGCCATGCTGCAATTTATGTTGCACGGCTCCATGGCGTTGCAGCAGTTTCCAGGCAATACGCAGGCAGTAATTACACCCGGACAGCGCTTCCCGTCATGCAATATTTGTGGCAGCCAGAACGCACCACTGATACGCGTTACGCAGGCAATAAATGGTATAAATTTCATAATGGCACAGATGCTGCTTTACTATCGAGACGGGTGCCGGCTTGCTTTCGTACGCGTCGGCTTGCCGCAATACAAACGAAAGGAGCACTAATGATCCGGATACTGGTACTTTTTACTCTCATTCTGACCACGCTTGTCTGTCTGACTGACCGGGCCGATGCGCAAGACGACACGCAGGACGACACACAGGAGCACCGTTCATGTTCCGTATGCGGCATGGATCGCAAGGCCTATGGCTACAGCAGGATGCTGATCACGTATCACGATGGCACCCAGACCGGTGTCTGCAGCCTGCACTGCGCCGTTTCCGAACTCGATTCCCATAAGGATCGTCCGGTGTCGTCGCTGCTGGTCGCCGACCGTGATACCAGACGTCTCATCGATTCCGGAAAAGCGGTCTGGGTAATGGGCGGGAAAAAGCGTGGTGTCATGACTCAGCGGCCTAAATGGGCCTTTGGCACCGAGGAAGCCGCCCGCTCGTTCATTGCGGCCAATGGCGGGGTAATTGCGAGCTGGGCCGAAGTCCAGGCGGCCGCCCGCGAGGAAATTGTTCATAAATCTCATTGACACGCGAAAAGTGGGGGCTGGCTATGAAAATGCTGATGCTCTTGGTTATGCTGACGTTTATTGTGTGTGATGTGTTTCCAGCAACGGTTAGTGCCGCTCCCGGCGCCACGGTGAAGCGGAGCGCTACCATCCTGCCGAAGCCGGGCGAGAAGATTCCCCTCGGGGCACAGCATTACTTCATCTACGGTTTTACCAAGCCGCCAAAACTGGGCACGGGCATTATGAAGGTGGAAATATTCTCCCGTGACGGCAGCCGCGACACTTCGTTTGTCGTTAAAGGCGATGCGGACATGCCCTCCATGCGGGGCGCACACAGTTCAGGAGACAAGGATTTCTCCCTGTCGGCAAAAGGGGCCTACCTTCTGCCTGTCCGGCTGGTCATGCCGGGTGACTGGGAGGTGACCTTCACCTTTATCAGGGAAGGGAAAAGGGTGCTCCATGGCGCGTACCTCTTCGATCTGTAACATAGGCCTCTGTGCCGCACTTGCGATTGTCCTGTCAGGCGCGGCTCCAGCCCACGGCGACAGCCACCTGCTCTATTTCGAGGCGCAGGGGATTGCCGGCTACTCCTCGCTCCAGGATAAAGCGATCTACTACTCCATGAACCCGGATGCCGAAATGCAGAAAACGAGCGTCGGCTTCGACTATCTCCACCGGTTTTCAGGTGAAACGGGAGACTGGGGATCCTTCGGGTTGCAGGGGCGGTTGGCGCTATCGGTCTTTGAAGACGGCATAAAAAAAGTCGAGCCGCAGGCCTACAACGCCTGGTTCAAGGTCAAGACACCCGTGTCGGATATCTGGATCGGCCATAACCGGCCTGCCCTTGGGCTTGGCTCCTACTTCGACAGCCACCCGCTCATTTTGCGGACCCTGCCGATACAGGGGGTCGGCTATGACCGTGACTGGGGGATCGGCAGCAGTCGCGATTTTTCCTGGGGCAACCTGCAACTCAGCGCCACCACCGGAACCGGGATGCCGGTCTACTTCAAGGGCAACTACCTGCTGGCCGGCAGAGTCGGCTACGGCGTACTTAACGAAGACAATTACACTGTGGGGCTTTCCGCCGGGTATGGCCGGACTCTCGATACCATGGGGTACACGCTCCGGGACCCCGATCCCCTGAATATGAGACTTGCGGGAACCGACGTTGCCGTTCTCCGTGACAACCTGGAACATCGTTTTGACCTCTTTGCCGGAGAATGGTTAGGGAGCGATACGGTAACGGCCATGTACCGGTTCGGCTACCTCTTTGGTCCCGAGCAGAGGATGAAAATAGAACTTCAGCCGACGTACTGGCGTTCCGGGGGCGAAAACTGGCTGATGTCCGCCTGCTTTTCTGCCCTCGTAACTCCGGATCTGACCTTCCGGACGATGTACGAATACGATCACAACGCTGACGATCACCGGGTCATTGCGCAACTCTACTATTACCTGCCGATTTAGGGGTACGGTTGAAGGGACAAGGATGAATTATGAAAGGTAAGGATCTAATTTTACTACTTCTTGCAGCCGTTGTTGCCTTCATGGTCATGGCCGCGCCGACGTTTGCCGCGGTCGGCTGTGACCTGAACGATCCCGACCGGGACGTGGCCCGCTTCTTTCCTGAATCAAGCGGCTACAAAACGACCTATGTTTCCATTGACAAGCGGGGGGGGGAGGTCATGCTGCGGCGGGTCGAAAAGCGTCTTGGCGACCGGTTCCACGGCATCTACGAAACCATTGATGTGCCCTATACCCTGTATGAGATCCATAGCGGTCCGCGCACGATCGGCTATATCCATGGGGTCAACCAGAAAGGGCAGTTCGGCGGAATCCAGGTCTTTGTCGCTCTTGATCCGGGGGGCAGAATCAAGTCGTTTTACATTCAGAAAATGACCAGCCAATGGGCAAAAAAACTGCGCGATCCCAAATTCGGTCGCCAGTTCGCCGGGCTTTCCCTCAAGGATCTTGACGCGTACAACCCGGCGACCGGGAAGGGGGGCGGCAAAGTGGCGGAGATCCGCAATCCGGCTCCCGAGGCGGAGGAAGATTTCCGTGCCTCGCTCCGGGCGCTGAAAAAGAACCTCATTCTGATGGATGAGTTCGTGTTCTCATCTGAACGGGGGAAACCATGATCAGCAGATTTCAGATCGCCTATAAGAATCTCCTGCGCAAGAAGTCGCGCACGTTGCTGACCCTGGTCGGTATCATGCTCTCGTCGTGGGTGCTCGTGAGTCTGCTCGGCTTCAACCGCGGCTATGAACAAGCCCTGAACCGGGACATCGACAACATGGGGTACCAGCTCATGGTCATGGCCAAGGGGTGTCCGTACGAGGCGGCTACGATGATGCTGCAGGGGGGCACCGGGCTGCGCTACATAGAGCAGTCGATGGTGGATCTTATTGTGAGCAAACCGGAAGTTGACAAGGTCACCCCGATTCTGATGCAGGCCTTCTTTGACCCGGATAAGGGGGATGGCGGTGGCATCGCCGGTTATTTCGGCGTCGAGGCTGCGTCTTTCCCCGCCATGAAACCATTTTTCCGTTTCCGGCAGGGTGCGTGGTTCACCGATGAACAGGCGGCCGAGGCGGTCATGGGCTTCGAGGCGGCCGAACTTGAGCAGCGGGAGGTGGGGGATATGATCCTCGTCCCGGAAAAAAACGTCAAACTCAAGGTCGTGGGAGTCCTGGAACGGACCGGCGGACAGGATGACGGCACGATCTTTGTCCCTCTAAAGACGCTGCAGAAAATTTCGGAAACCGACAAGATCACTACGATCGGGATCAAGGTAAATAAGGATGCGGACAGCGTAAAGCTCGAAGCCACCCTGTACCAGCTCCCGGACGTGCAGGTGGTAAGCTTCACCCAAGTCAAGCAGACGATCATGAAACTGATAGCCACGGCCCGGGTGATGGTGCTCTCCATTGCGATCATCGCCCTGTTGATTGCCATGGTCGGTGTCGTGAATACCATTCTCATGTCGGTGCTGGAGCGGATGCAGGAGATCGGCATCCTGAAAACCATGGGAGCGATGCCGGGGGATATATTCATCCTGGTCTGGACTGAAACCCTGATACTCTGCAGCAGCGGCGGGATTATGGGAATCGGGCTGGCCCTCGTTTTTGCCCGGCTTTCCGACATCCTGGTGCGGCGGGTGCTTCCCTATTCGCCCGGCGGAGAGCTGGTAGCCATCGATATGAAGCTGGCGTTTTTGACCCTGGCGATCATCGTGGTTGTGGGGCTTTTGAGCGGTATTTATCCGGCATGGAAAGCGGGGAGAGTCCGCCCGCTTGAATCGATAAGGAGCGAGTGATATGATGGATGGCACTGGGATGTCACTGCAGGCACGGGGCCTGACGCGGGTATACCGCCGGGGGAGCGAGGAAATCCATGCTCTGGATGGGGTATCGCTCTCGATTCGGCAGGGAGAATTTGTTTCCTTCATGGGGCCGTCAGGGTCTGGCAAAACGACCCTGGTGAACCTGCTTGGCTGTCTCGATAATCCTTCAAGCGGAGAGCTTGACCTTGCCGGGAGGAGCATCTTCGGCGGGGGGAAGATTCTGGGCGAGAAAGCCTTGACGCGGATTAGGCGGGAGGTGTTCGGCTACATCTTTCAGAACTTCTATCTCATTCCCACCCTTACCGTCCGCGAGAATGTGGCGCTCCCGCTCGCCTTCTACAAAAAGACGGGGGTCGAGGGAGAAGTGGAACGGCTCCTCGGCATGCTCGGCATGGCTCACCGGATGAACCACCTCCCCGGCCAGATTTCCGGTGGGGAGATGCAGCGGGTGGCCATTGCCCGGGCGCTCGTCAATCGCCCCGAAATCCTGCTCGCCGATGAACCGACCGGCAATCTCGATACGAAACGGTCCGAGGAAATCGGCGAGGTATTGTGCGACCTGAACAAAAATGCCGGGCTTACGATAGTCATGGTGACCCACAATCCCTCCCTCGCCAGGCTCGGGGGAAGGCTGATAGAGATGCGCGATGGCCAGGCGTATGAGAACTGAACGCTAAACCTTGACAGAACGGATGCAACGCATATGAAGCTACTCGCCCGTTCCCACATAGCCATTATTCTCACGGTGATCTACTCTCTGATCGTCATGGGTCCGCTTGCGGGGCGATTGATGAATTCAAAAACGGTCACCCATGCCCTGACCGGTGAGTGTACCGGAGATTGCGCAACCTGCGGCTGTTCAGCGGAAAGCATGGCAACCCGCACCTGCTGCTGCAGTATCAAAAAACAACGGCAGGCCCTTCTCTTCGAAGACGAGCACGACGGCACCCGTGACTGCTGCAAAAAAACACCCGCTAAAAAGCAGGTCGTAATCGCTTCCTGTGGTTGCCCCTGCGGAAGTGGAAATCATGCCGTGTCCATTAGCGAAACATCCGAACTGCTCCCCTGCTTTTTTGCAACGCAGTTCAGCATCCCTCACACAGACACCCGTTTCCAGCAGTTCGCGCGGTTCCTGGCATCCCGTCACGGGGAACCTCCGGACCCTCCGCCGAAACTCTCCATCGGTTAGTGAATCGCTCCCTTGCTCTTCCCGTACCCTTCACTAAACCAAAGGAGAACCATATGAAAACATATCTATCACCGACTCTCACGGTCATGACGATGCTCTGTTTGATGCTTGTCATGTTCGGCTGCGGCGGTTCCGGCAGCTCCACGTCCTCCAATACCACATCCGTATCAGTATCAGGAACGGTCCTTGCCGGACCGGCAAACGGCGCACGCGTAACCGTCAAGACCACCGCGGGGGCTGTTGTCGCCGGACCGGCCACCACAGCGGCCGATGGCTCCTACACGATTGATATCCCCGCCGCCTCTCTGGTATCAGACCTGATCTTCGAAGCCAGCGGGGGAACCTTTCCCGACGAGGCAACTACCACTGCCGGAGTACCGATGGCGACACTTACCGCCCATACGGCTGCCGGTTCGCTGGCAAGCGGCTCACACGTAACCATCGACCCCTCCAGCACCATCGTGCAGAAACTGGTGGCCGGCGGAAGGAGCAAGAGTGCCGCGGACTCGGTATTTGCCGCAGCCTTCGGTTACACCCCCGATTGTTCCGTTAAACCTGCCTTTGCCACGATGTCCAGCGCCTCCACCACGGCCCAGCGCCTGGCCGGCCTGAGAGCAGCCGCGTTCAGCCAGATGACCAAGGATATGGGTCTCGCGCCGGACAAGCAGTTCGAAGTGATCCAGGCCCTGGCCGATGACCTTTCGGACGGTGCCATGGATGGGCTCAAGACCGGTGGAACTGCCGTTACTACCGCTTCCGGCATCCCTGTTCCGGCAGATATGGCCAGTCATTTCGCATGTGCCCTGATGACGTTCCAAACCAGCCCGCTGAACAAATCCAAGCTGACTCCCGACAAAATGGTTGTTCCCTTTGTCACGAAAACTCTGACATCCAGCTACGCGGTCGAGTATGTTCCGGGCATGAAGGCTGCCGCCCTGGGCAAGACGACGTTCAAGATAAAACTCAGCAACCTGGGTGATGGTTCCGCTGCAACCGGCAAAAATATCACCCTGGTACCCAAGATGTACATGGCGACCATGTCCCACTCCGCGCCTGTTGACACTGTTGTGGAATCAGCCACGCCCGGCACCTATGATTGTGCCGTCTTCTATCAGATGGCATCCGGACCCGGCATGGGCGTTTGGGAACTGAAGGTGTCGATTGGAGGAGAAAGCGCCATCTTCTACCCCCCGGTCGCAATGTCCATGGGAACAACAGCCCGGGCCACACTCAAGGGTGTGAACGACATGCTCGGTTCGACCGCAACCAAACGCACCTATAATCTCTTCAATGACGGCTCGACGTTCGGGATGAGCAGCACTTTCAAGCTGTTTATCGCCGCCTCTGACGACATCATGATGATGAAATTCCCGACGGTATCGGTCAATTCAATCCTTACCGGATTGACCGTAAATACAATGACGGTAGAGGCATCCGCGGATAATGGCGCCACCTGGAACAGCCTGACCGACAACGGCTCCGGACACTGGTCCGTTGCCGGTTTGACCGGCCTGGCCACCGGAGGAACCATCAAAGTGCGGGTCACAATCAACGGTGAACAAAAAACGGCTGATGGCAATGCAGCAATTGCAGGAACAAACGATTTCGCGACATTTACCGTTGTCGCCGGAATGTAGGAAGTTGCCATGAACAGTAAAAATATATTGTTGAAGATCATCTCGGTAGCCCTCCTTGGGGGGGCTGCCGCCCTTTTACCCGCCGACTCACGGGCCGCTTCCTGCTGTGGCGGAGGATCGGCAGCCTCTCTGACTGTGCCCAAGTATGCCGTAGCGGTTGCCGATCTTTCCTTTGATTCGGAACTGTACGACGGTTTCTGGGATCAGAACGGCACGCATCGGCCCGACCCGCCGGGATCGAACCTGAAGCAGTACCGGCTGAACCTGGGGCTCGGCTACCGTTTTGCCAAGGATTGGCAGACGAGCATCTCCCTCCCGTATGTCTGGAACGACAACAAATATTCCGGAGCTTCCTCACAGACCGACGGGTTGGGAGACACGACCATATCAGTCACGTATGATCTCCTGGATGACATCTCGTCCTGGAAGGTTTACGAAGCAAAAGACATGATCCCTGCAGTATCGATCGGCATGTCACTCCTGCTTCCCACCGGCATTTCGCCATACGATAAGGAAAAAAGCAGTTTTGATATTACCGGGCGGGGATTCTACCGTCTGGACGGCACTCTTTTGATAGAAAAAACGGTACGCCCCTGGAACGCATCGGTTGCGCTCGGGTACGGGACTTATTTCGACCGGTCGGTCAACCGGGAATACGGTAAATATGTGGAGCCGTACACAAAGGGGCTGGGTGACCGTTTTACCGCATCAGTCGCGGTGGGATACAGCTTCATAATCGGCACAGCCGGTGACAGTATCACCACAACCGCCTCCTACGCGTACCTGAACGAGGGGAATGCCAGCTACAACGGCACCACCGACAGCGACAGCGGCTTTGAAAAACAGTCACTGGGTGCCGCAGTTGCCTATTCGAGTACCGACCATAACTGGGGCTTGCGGCTCGGGTGGAACCATGCCATCCAGCAGGACGGCTGGGGGCGCAATTTTCCGACGACCGATGTGATTTCAGTGGGGGTGCGCTATGTCTTTCTCTAAATCGCTCTGCAGCATGGCAATTGCGGGGGTACTTCTGGCCTGTGCCGGTTGCGGCGACAACCTGTTTCCTTCGGGTTCCGACAAGCGCTCTGAAGTTCAGGCGGGTAGCATCGGGAGCGGCGTCAGTCAGAAGGCACCCGATTTTTCCGTGACAGACACAAACGGGACGACCGTAACGCTGGCGTCATCCCTGGCCGGTCGCAAGGGGGCGGTTTTTTATTTCACCATGTGGTGCCCGATCTGTGACAGCCATATGAGCAGCATGCGCTCATCGATTATTCCGCGTTTTCCCGATGTGAACTTCTTCCTGGTGGACTATGTCTCCGGTTCGGTTTCCGATGCGGCAGGTGCCGCCTCGGCCAACGGCTATGCCGGTGGCGTTTTTACGACGCTGGCCGATGTGAATAACACGCTTGAAAACAATTTTCAGGGAACAATGGGAACCACGGTCGTCGTTGACAATGCAGGCATAATCCGAATGAACGAAGACTATCGGGATGGGGAACGGCTGTTGGCCACACTGGCCGGACTGCCATAGCTGCATGAAATCCGGATGCCTGCTGTCGGGCATCCACGAACTGAGGAGTTATCCGTGAAATATATCATTCTCTTTTTGATGCTGTTCCTGCTGCTGACAGCAACGTTCGCCGGGGCAACGGACAGCGTCGAAGCTCCAAAGAACTGCACGCAATGCGGCATGGACCGGAGCATGTTTGCCCAAAGCCGGATGCTTGTCGTGTACGCCGACAGAACTGCCGTGGGGGTCTGCAGCCTTCATTGTGCCGCCGCGGAGCTGCATAACAACAAAGAAAAATTGGTCAGTGCCCTCATGGTGGCTGATTTTGCTACAAAAAAACTGATTGATGCCAGATCTGCTGTCTGGGTTGTCGGCGGCAGGAAGAGCGGGGTGATGACTGCCCGGGCAAAGTGGGCTTTTGACAGCGCAGAGGAAGCCCGGAGATTCATGGCGGAAAATGGCGGCACCGTAAATTCCTTTGACCAGGCGATGAGTGCCGCCACCATTGAGGTGCTGGAACAGGCGGAAGAGGAAAAAACCGTGGAAAACGAGATGCTGCGTGAGATGCGGTAGCATGGCCGCAGCAAAGGCGGTGCAGGAGCAGTTTTGATTGCACGATATTTTTTTACTGTATGAAAAGGAGACGCGCCATGAACAGCAGAGATGAGTATGTCCGCAAGATGCAGGCAAAACTGGAGGAGTGGAATGCCGAGATTGACGTTCTCAGCGCCAAGGCGGGCAAAGTCACGGCAGATGTCAGGAACGAGTACTCGGAGCAGATTGAGTCGTTGAAGGCTAAGCAGGCGATTGCCCGGAAGAGGATCGAGGAGCTTCAGCATTCCGGAGAAGGTGCCTGGGAAGACCTGAAGTCGGGCATCGATCTGGCCTGGGACGCCATGGGGGAAGCAATCAACTCTGCCAGATCTCGTTTTAAATGATGCTTTCAGGCTGAGATTAATTCGTAACGATGCAACACTGGGATGTAGGCTGGGTAGTATCGGCAACTTTTGTTGCACAGCATTAACAGTGTTGCATCAGATCAATCTACAACCACCGCCGGTTCCGCACATTGCACACCTTTCATACCTGCAAGAATTATTGCTATTTCCTTAAATAATAATCCGACAGCAACAATTAAATACTTTTGTATATCAGTTAGATATGCGTTCCGGAAACATGGCATGAATGCTGCTCCCTGGTATGTGCTTCACAGGAAAAATCCGGAAGGAGATCTATATGTCGTACTACCACAGCAAAATAGTATCGATGGATTTCGAAACAGCTGTTTCAAAGGTCACGGAAGAACTGAAAAAGGAAGGGTTCGGCATTCTGACCGACATTGACGTTACGGCAACCTTGAAAAAGAAACTTGATGTTGATTTTCGCAACTACAGGATTCTTGGCGCCTGCAACCCGCCCTTTGCCTACCGGGCGTTACAGGCGGAACCCAAAATAGGTACCATGCTGCCCTGCAACGTCATCGTTCAGGAACTGGATGATGGCACGGTTGAAGTAGCGGCCATAGATCCGCTTACCTCGATGCAGGCAATACACAACACCGAATTATTGGCCATTGCCGAAGAAATCCAGCTGAAACTGAAAAACGTTATACGGAGCCTGTAATATCATAGGGGGAGAATCCCATGGCCACAGCTGACGAATTACTGGATGCGTTGATGAAAGAGTGCAAGAAGCCTGAAGACCTTATCGGTGCGGATGGTCTTTTGGGACAGCTATTCAGGACAACACTCCATCTGGAGAAGCAGGCCGTGGCGACGGATCATCCGGGCAATCCTCACAGGAAAGAGTGGAAGTGATGCCTGGTTATATGTCGCTCATGGAGAGGTGAATCATGAACACAACACCCGTTGTAGAGGTTTTTTTCGACTATATTTGACCCTGGTGCTACCTCGGTGCCGTGCGTACCGATCGGCTGCAGCGGGAATACCAGGTCGAACTGCACTGGACCGTGTTTCCTCTCCACCCCGACACTCCGGAAGAGGGAATGGAGCTTTCCGAACTTTTTGCCGGCCGCGAGGCGGACATCAAGGCCATGCAGGCAAGGCTGTCCCAATTGGCCTCCGCTGAGGGAATGCCGCTGGTTGAGAGGTCACGTACCTACAATAGCCGGCGCGCCCAGGAACTGGGGAAATGGGCAGAGTCGCGAGGTGCGGGAGACCTGTTTCGCCGCGCCGTTTACCGGGCCTATTTCGTAGAGGGGAGCAATATCGCGCTGGTTGACGAGTTAGTCCGGATTGCCGGGTCAGTCGGTCTTCCGGGAGACGCTGTCCGGGACGTTATCGAGACAAGGAGTTTTGCCTCTGCGGTTGATGCCGACTGGCAAAGGGCCGGAGAGATGCACGTAACTGCCGTGCCGACTCACGTCTGTGGCGGAAAAAGGCTGGCGGGTTTTTATCCCTACAATGATTTCGTCCGGTTGATCGGGAAAGAATAATTCGATGTGGCAGGTTGGAAGAAACGATGAGGCAGCGTAACCGTACGAAATTACCGCCAGAAAGAAGGGAACCGTCATGAATAACTGTCTCACTCGACAATTACTGAATTCGGAAGTGTCAGGATGCCTGGTTGAAAAACCGGAATGCGGTTATGCCTACCCATTAGGTTTCAGCTTTTTGTGCCGTCATCCTGAACACGAAAAATTTGACGCTCTTGCTGCCGGTGTTCTGACGAGAAATGAAATAGATGAGTTGTACGATGAGCTGAGGCAAAAAAGACGCGACACGTTTCTGGCGAATCAGGAGGAAGACGTCAGAAGGAATCTCAGGTCCCAAGCTGACTTTTTTGAAGCGGCAGTTGCAGCATAATTTCAGTTAAAAAGGAGAATATCATGAAAAAATTAGTGTTTTCACTCTTGTTGACAATGGTATGTGCCATGCCTGCTTTTTCACAGATGATGGATATGCCGATGATGGAGCATAGGGAAGGGCATGCACACATGATGGGGATGGGCATTATGGACAAGATGGGCGATATGGCGGGAATGTGTATCAAGCATGCTGATAAGATCGGGCTTTCCGATGAGCAGCTCATGAAAATGAAACCCGCGCATAACGAAATGAAAAAGAAACAGGTCCGGTTCAATGCTGACGTAAAGATTGCAGAGTTGGAACTTGCCGAGATCATGGATGTGAAGGATTTTGACCTGGACAAGGCCAGTGCTGTCGTTAAGAAAATCGCGGAGATAAAAACAGCCCATCACCTGGAAATGTTAAAGGCCATGAAAGAGATCCGGTCAGCTTTGACGGATGAGCAGTTTAAGAAAATGAAGAAGATGATGATGACCATGATGATGGATGATAAAAAACCGGCAAAGAAAATGATGAAAATGAAGAAAATGAAAAAATGATGCGGTCAATACGTTTTGCCTTCTGAATATGGTCTCATTGTTCCGCCTTACTGACATAGTGAAACAGGAGAGTGCTATGTTTGATACAACTACTCAGGACCGTGCGGCAGGCGCCATCATGGGCGCCTTTATTGGCGATGCCCTGGGTCTCGGGCCGCACTGGTATTACGATTTTGCCGAGTTGCGCCGCGACTACGGTGACTGGATCAGCGGCTATACCGATCCGCAGCCGGACCGCTATCACTCCGGCCTGAAGGCCGGCCAGCTCTCCCAGGCCGGTTTTATCCTCAAACTGACGCTCAACTCGCTTGTGGAGCGTGGCAGCTACGACGAGGCCGACTTTTGCCGTCGTTTGGATGAAGAGCTGCTGCCGCTGCTTGATGGCACGCCGATCAACGGGCCGGGCGGTTATACCAGCCAGTCGATTCGCGATCTGTGGCAGAAGAGAGTGAAGCAGAAACTGCCCTGGGGAGAGACCGGCGGCCATGCCGATACAACAGAAGCGATCGAGCGCACCCTGGCGCTGGCGGTACGCTATGCGCTCGACCCTGCCCGCCTGGCCGAAAGTATCGCCGGCAACACCACTCTGACCCAGAATGATATGACCATCGTTTCCATGACCGTTGCCTACGGCGCGGTTCTGGGAATGCTGGTTCAGGGGCATGCGATGGACACCCGGTTGTCGGGCAGGTTGATGAAGCTGGTACATGGCGGAGCGCTTCCCTTTCACGCCGTTACCGGCGACAATTTACAGCCGCCGCACCCCGGCGATCCCGACCCGCCCCGCGCCGGGAAGTTTGCCTCTCCGGATGCCCTGCTGACCCCCTCGTTCATGGCTGCCGCTGCGGCAGACCCGGA
>Ga0172380_10002953_pt1 | contig 24630 bp, 25 predicted proteins | sample Leawe162metaG_FD_119747 | JGI IMG/M metagenome (GOLD analysis project Ga0172380, IMG submission 119747) | Leachate microbial communities from a municipal landfill in Southern Ontario, Canada - Leachate well 162 metaG | ecosystem: Engineered > Solid waste > Landfill > Unclassified | place...
CCCAGCACCTTGCCGTCGGTCAGCCGGGCTTCGAGCCCGATCAGGTCGGCATGGTAGAAATCGTCCTCGCCCTCGGGCTCGGGCAGCAGCGCGCGGTCGACATAGAGCTCGACGCCGTTGAGTGTCTCGGCGGCGGTGCGGTCGTTGATCCCCGCCAGCCGCGCCACCAGCACGTTGGTGGCGGTGCGGGCGGCAAGAATGGTGACGGCAAGGCCGGGCCGGTTGGTCGCGAGCGGGCTGTAGCGCAGGAGCGCCATCGGGTCCTCGGTGAAGGACTGGATGCGCACCTCGCCCCTGACCCCGTGGGCCGCACCGATGCGGCCCACGAGCAATTTGTGGAAAGCGGCGCCGGCCCCGGCCACGGCTTACTCGCTCGCGGCGGCAGCCTCGGCCGGAGCGGCGGCCGCCTCGGCGGCCTTGGCCCTGGCTTCGGCGCGCTCGGTCGCCTTCTCGCCCGGCTTGCCCTTTTCGGGATTGTTGCGCGGGGCGCGCTTGAGCAGCCCGGCGGCGTCGAGGAAACGCGCGACGCGGTCGGTCGGCTGGGCCCCGACGCTCAGCCAGTGCTGGGCCCGCTCGGTGACCAGGGTCACGCGCTTTTCGGCCTCGGTGAGCTTGGGGTCATACGTGCCGATGCGCTCGATGAAGCGGCCGTCGCGGGGCGAACGGGCATCGGCCACCACCACGTGGTAGTAGGGGCGCTTCTTGGTGCCGGCGCGGGCAAGGCGGAGTTTCAGAGACATGGGTTCAGTCCTTCGAGTTGATCCGGGGGTTACTTTTTCTTCGGCACGAAGCCGCCGCCGAGCCCGGGCAGGCCGGGGAAGCGGGGTGCGCCGCCGAGCCCGGGCAGGCCCGGGCCGGATTTGAGGAGCCGGCCGACGTCGGTCGGCAGCTTTTCGGTGAGGTCCTTGGCCGGGGCGGCCTGCTGCGGCAGCGCGGCGGGATCGATCCCCATCTCGCGCGCCATGCGCTCCAGTTCCCTGGGGTCGATGTTCGACATGTCCGGCATCGCGCCCAGGTCCGGCATCATGCCGCCCAGCTTGCCGCCGAACATGCCCGACAGGCTGCCGAGACCCCCCTTCGACACCTTCTTCATCATGTCCGCCATCTGGCGGTGCTGCTTCATCAGCTTGTTGACGTCGGAGACCTCGACCCCGGCGCCGCTGGCGATGCGCTTGCGGCGGGAGGCGTTGAGCAGGTCGGGACTGGCCCGTTCCTTCTTCGTCATCGAGTTGATGATGGCGACCTGGCGGTCGAACACCTTCTCGTCGATGTTGGCGCCGGCCATCGCTTTCTTTACCTGGCCCATGCCGGGCATCAGGTTCATCAGCGAGCCCATGCCGCCCATCTTCTTCATCTGCAGGAGCTGGGCGCGCAGATCCTCGAGGTCGAAGGTGCCCTTCTTGAGCTTCTTCGCCATCTTCTGGGCGTCTTCGGCCGAGACGTGCTGCGCCGCCTTCTCCACCAGCGAGACGATGTCGCCCATGCCCAGGATGCGGTCGGCGATGCGGGAGGGATGGAAGTCCTCGAGCGCGTCGAGCTTCTCGCCGGTGGCGATGAGCTTGATCGGCTTGCCCGTCGCCGCCCGCATGGACAGCGCCGCGCCGCCGCGGCCGTCGCCGTCGACGCGGGTCAAGACGATACCGGTCAGATCGACGCGCTGGTCGAAGGAGCGGGCCAGGTTGATGGCGTCCTGGCCGGTGAGCGCGTCGGCGACCAGCAGGATTTCGTGCGGGTCCGAGATCGCCTTGATCTCGGCCGTTTCGGCCATCAGCTCCTCGTCGATATGGGTGCGGCCGGCGGTATCGAGGATGAGCACGTCGTAGCCGCCGAGCTTGCCCTCGCGCAGGGCGCGGCGGGCGATCTCGACCGGCGTCTGGCCGGCGACGATGGCGAGCGTGTCGACCCCGACCTGCTCGCCGAGGACGCGCAACTGTTCCTGCGCCGCCGGGCGGCGGGTGTCGAGCGAGGCCAGCAGCAGCTTCTTGTTCTGGCGCTCCTTGAGGCGCTTGGCGAGCTTGGCGGTGGTGGTGGTCTTGCCCGAGCCCTGCAGCCCGACCATGAGGATGGTGACCGGCGGGGTGGCGGCCAGGTCGATGGGCACCGCGGTCTCGCCCAGCACGCGCACCAGTTCGTCATGGACGATCTTGACGACCTGCTGGCCCGGGGTCACCGAACGCGTCACCTCGGCGCCGACGGCGCGCGCGCGCACCTGTTCGACGAAGGCGCGCACCACTTCGAGCGAGACGTCGGCCTCGATCAGGGCGCGGCGGACTTCGCGCAGCGCCGCGTCGACGTCGCCCTCGGAGAGCGCGCCGCGGCCCCTGAGGCCGTCGAAGATCTTGCCAAGCCGGTCGCTCAGGCTTTCAAACATAACTCGTTCCCTTGTTCCCAGATCACGGCGTGGCCGAAATATGGGTTCCATCAGTTCAAACGCCAAACACACCCGCGGGCGCTTGCGCTGGCGGGTGGTGACCTCCGGGATCTCTTTAGACCTTCGCGGGTCCCGGTCGGTGGCTCAGGCTCGGGCCTGACGGAATAGTGGCGTTGCGATAGAGGGGAAGCGCCGCGGAGTCAAGGAAAACGGCGCGGCCGCCCACGCCCTGCCGCCGCCCGCCGATTCCGATTGACCGCACCCTCCAGCCTGCCGGAAAATGCAGGAGCACAAGTCGCATCAGAGCAATAGGGAGGACCAGTCATGAGAACGTTGCTTCTATGTATCGTCTTCTTATTGACGAGTATCGCGTCGCCGCACCTGGCAACGGCGCAGGACGATCCGATCGACAGCTGTACGCAGGGTGATTTCGATTGCGTCGGTCGCGCCCTGAACGACCGGCTGCGGGTCATACTCGAGCGCAACCCCGAAGTGCTCATGATGGCGCCCCCGGCCTTCAAGCCCGACAGCACCGTGGTCTCCATCGCCGGCCCGGGGCAGACCGACGAGGATGCCTTCCCGGCTGCCGGGTGCGGAACGAAGATGCGGCTCACGGTCACCGGCCAGGGCGGGGCGGTGGGCTACATGCAGTGCGGCGCGGTCGTCATCCAGTGCATCGTCACCCGCGGCACGAGCTGCGAGACGAGCGGCCAGGTGGAGGCGAAGGCGGCCGGCAAGTGCGGCATTGCCGCAACGCCGAACGGGCCGGCGACGGCCGTGTGCGAGTCGCAGACCTGACCCGGGGCACGCGGGCCTACACCTTGTAGCCGATGCGGAAGCCGCCCCAGTGCCGCCCCCTGACCGTGATCGGCGCCGAGCAGTCCTTCATCAGGACGAACTTGCCGCCGCCCATGTCGCGCCGGTAGGTCTGCAGGAGGAACGGCTTCTCGCTGCGCCCGGCGGCGAGCCCGGTGCGGTCGTCGAACAGGCGCCGGTTGCGGCAGTTGGCGGCGTTCCACACCGGGTCCTTGCCCTGGCGCTGCGAATAGACGCGGTTGTGGGTGGGCAGGTAGCCGTTGCGGTCGACGGCGGCGCAGAAGGTGATGCGCGGATCGAAGCCGAGCACGGGTTCCTGCAGCGCCGGCAGGTGCCGGTCGGTGAAGGGCACGAAGCGGGTCAGCAGCTGCTGCGGGTTGCTGCCGGGCACCGGGCGGTAGGCTTCGTCGAACAGTTCGGCCTGGGTGAGCTCGCCGCGTTCCAGCGTCGCCTCGAACAGCGCCGCGATGCGGCCCGCAATGTCCTGCGCCAATTCGATGATCGGGGTGTCCTCGGTGCGGATGCCGCTCTGGGCGATGAACAGCATCAGATCCTCGGAGATGGACAGGATCGCCGTGGTGCGCTCGTCCGCCATGTCGAGGTGCAGCTTGGACTGGTCGACGGTCGCCACCAGTCCGTTGAGCCGTTCCTCGACGGCGGCAAAGCCGGCGATGTTCGTTTCCACCGGCCCCTCCATGGCGACGATCTCCTCCACCAGTTCGCCGACGGAATCGACCAGCGTGTGCAGCGTCTCGGTGGCGCGGGCGGCGGTGCCGCTCTCGGCGATGGCCTCCTGCGCCGCCGTCGCATTCTCGTTCGCCTGCGCCTTGAGGCCCTCGAGCGTGCCCGACAGGCTGGTGAGGTGCCCGGCGCTCTGGGCCGAGAACTGGGCGATCTGGTCGGCGAGATCCTTGACGGCGTTGGCGATGATGGCAAAGCCGCGCCCGGCGTCGCCGGCACGCGCCGCCTCGACGCTGGCATTGAGCGCCAGCAGCCGGGTTTCTCGCGCGATCTGCTCGATGGCGGTCGAGGCCGCCCTGACGTCCTTGAGCTTGTCGTCGACATCGTCCAGCGAGGCGCGGAACTGCAGCGCCCCTTCGCCGAGGGCGCGCATGGTGCCGGTGGTCCGCTCCACCACACTGCCCATGGTGGCGGCGCTGTCCTGCAAGACGCCGCGGGTCTCGACGGCGGAGGCGCGCGTCCGCCGCATCAGGCCGGCGAGTTCGGCGTTGGTTTCGTTCATCGCCGCGGCGGCCTGCATGGCCGTGCCGGCGTGTTCGGCCTGGGTCCGCCCGATCATGGCGAGATCGGCGACGATGCCGGCGACGTCGGCGATCTCGACGCCCAGCCGGCCGGCCCGTTGTCCGATGTCGGCAAGCTGATCGGCCGGCGGCTCGTCCTCCCGCAGCGCTAAGGATTGCATGGCAGTCCCCCTCTTGGGGAAAAACTGCGCCAGAAACGATAAGGAACCTTTAACTATGCCGCGCGCCGCCGGGCGCCCGCGCGAGCAGCGCCTTGAGCCGGCGCTTGAGCCGCTCGCGCCCCGCGTAGAGCCGCCCGAGCAGTCCCACCAGCCAGGCGCTGCGGCCAACGATGAGCGTTGCCATGTCCTTGTGGCCGTTGAAGAAGTTGAGAGCCGAATGGCCCTCCGCGGTGGCCGCGGCGTCGACCGCGCCGGGCGTGCCGGTGGCGTAGAAGGCTTCGATCAGGGCGTATTCGAGGGCCATGCCCGGGCCCAGTTTGCGCTGCCGTTCGTCGTAGGCGATCTTGGGCGTGAAGGCGGTGTCGCCGGTGCGGATGGAGAGCTTCATGGCGATCGGCGTGCCGTCGAGCAGCAGGCTGTCGATGGCGGCGAGCGGGGCGGCATAGGCCTGCCGGGCGAAGGCCGCGTCGGCGGGCCGCGACAGCAGGGACGTGCGCTTCTCGCCCTTCCAGCCGGCGTGTTCGAGCCGGAGGAAGTCCTCGAGCCGGGCGGCGAGCGGCTCCGGCTCGCACAAATGTTCGATCCGGATGGTGCCCAGTTCGTGCAGCCGGCGCATGGTGCGGCGGACGTCCTTGAGCCGGTTCTTGGACAGCACCGTGCCCAGATGTGCCTCAAAGCCGGCGGGCTGCCGGGTGAGAAAGGCGCGCTGGTAGGCGTTGACCGGGCGCGAGGCCATGCCCCGCGCGGCAGCGCCGTCGCGGATGAGGCGGGCGAGGGGGGTGGCGAGGTCGATATCGGGCAGCACCCACAGTCCGTGCGGCAGGCCCCGCGCGACCAGGTCGAGCCAGGTGCCGACGACGGCTTCGGCGTGGTCGCGGTGGACCAGCGGCGTGCCGCAGAACTGGTAGCGGTTGGCGGCGCCGAAGGCGGTGCCGGGCATCGGCACGAGGCCGCGGTGGCCGAACGGGAACAGGCCGACGAGCGCGCCCTCTGCGGTGCTGACCGCCACGACGCGCACGCCCGCGCCCCGGTCGATGGTGGCGAGCCCGGCCAGCACGTGCTGCCTGGCGTAGAAGGGGTTTTCGACCAGCGCCGCGGCCGAAAGCGCGTCCCAGGCAGCCGGCTCGAGGGCGGCGAGGCCGGTGGCGTCGAGGACGGCGTGGGGCAGCGTGGGGTTGATCATCCTACTCGGCCTCCCCGCCGGGCTGTTCGGGCGCCCCGGCGCGCGGCCGCCGGGCCGCGACGGCCAGGGCCCGGACGCGCTTGAACGCGCCGAACAGGCGCGGGTTGTGCTTGATGCGGCGCTTGAGCGCCCTCAAGCCCATGATGGCGGCCCCGGCCAGCCGGCCGGCTGGGGTGAGGCCGATGGCGGCGTCGTAGGCGTCCTGCCGGTCGGTCCAGTCGGCCTTGTAGGGGAAGTCGCCCAGGCCCATGTCGATCGAGGTGATGCCGGCGGCGGCGAGTTCGGGCAGCAGTTCGTGCATGAGGATGCCGATCAGGCTGTATCTGGCCGCCGGCCCCGAGGCGGTGGAGTTGATGTATTGCGAGTAATGCGGCCCGGCGCAGGTGCCGCAGGAGGTGGCAAGGATGCTGTCGCCGGCCCACAGCGCATGCAGGCGCATGGCCGGCCGCTCGCTCCCCGGCGCCGTGGCGGCGGCGTTCCGAAAGAACGCGATGCACCAGTCCTCGGCGAAGACGTTGGGCACCCCCATCTGCGCGAAGCGGGCGGCGCGCTGCGCCAGGAAGGCGGCATGCACGGCCGCGATCTCCCCGGCGCCGTCGGCGCGGCGCAGCGTCACCGGGCCGACCGTCTCCTCCAGCCGTCGTTTGCCGCGCAGGATGTTGCGCCGCTGCCGCGCACTCAGCCGCCCGGTCTCCCCGGCCGGGGAGACGGGGGCCAGATAGAGCGGGTCGGGCGCCGGCTGGTGCGGGATGGCGAGGAGCGGGTTGGCGAGCCCCTGCCAGCTTGGGGGCAGGTTGGCCAGCACCAGCACGTCGAAGCCGCCCGCTTCCTGCCCGATTGCCGCCACGAGGCGGGCGAGCACGGCGGCGGTGAAGTGGGGGGCCGCGTCTTGCCGCACGATCAGCCAGTCGGCATTGGCGACATCGGAGCCGATGATGGCGGCGACGCGCAGGCCGAAGCGGCGCCCGATGGCGAGGGGGAGCAGTGCTGCCGGTCCGGCCGCGTCGTGGACGACGGCCACGGCGCAGCGGTCCCGGTGCCGCTTCCGGCCGGCGCGCAGCGCCGTGATCCAGTCGTAGCGCTGGTAGGGGGTGAGCACGCCGGTGCGCTCGAGCGCGCGCCAGGGGGTTTCGGCCGCCTCGATGCTGTCGTGAACGGCGAGCCGGAACGGCGTCCCGGCGACGTCGTGCGGTGCATCCGGGGAGGCGTTGGACGGCATGGGAAAGGGGCTCCGTGTGCTGGCGCGGCGGAACCCATAGCGCGCTTTCCTCACGCAAATGCTAACTCGGGCGCCGCCGGTGCTGCGGCCGCGCCGCCTGGTTAAGTCCGGGTGAACGGCGCGCGGGCAAGACTGGCAATTGCCGCCAACATCCGCCATATAAGCAGCACCGGGTCCCGCGAGGATAGAGTGAGCAGCGTACCGTTTCTCAAGATGAACGGGTTGGGCAACGAGATCGTCGTCGCCGACATGCGCGGCCGTGGCGGGCGCGTGGCGCCGGCGGCGGCCGTGGCCCTCAACGCCGACCCGGCGACCAGGTTCGACCAGGTCATGGCCATCCACGACCCGAGGACGCCCGGCACCGCCAACTATATCGAGATCATCAATTCGGACGGCTCGCTCGCCGAAGCCTGCGGCAACGGCATGCGCTGCGTGGTGCAGGCGCTGGCGGCGGAAGGGGGCGGAAAGCGCTTCGTGTTCGAGACGCTGGCGGGGATCCTGACCGCCGAGGAGCACCCGGATGGGCTGATCTCGGTCGACATGGGCACGCCCAAATTCGCCTGGTACGACATTCCGCTGGCCGAGGAGTTCGCCGACACGCGCCAGATCGAACTGCAGGTCGGCCCGATCGACGCCCCGGTGCTGCACTCGCCGTCGGTCGCCTCCATGGGCAACCCGCACGCCACCTTCTGGGTGCGCGACGACGTCTGGAACTACGCGCTCGACCGCTTCGGGCCGCTGCTCGAGAATCACCCGATCTTCCCCGAGCGCGCCAACATTTCCATCGCCCAGGTGGTCGCACCGGACCACATCATCCTCAGGACCTGGGAGCGGGGCGCCGGCCTGACCCGCGCCTGCGGCACCGCCGCCTGCGCTGCCGTGGTCAACGGCGCGCGCACCCGGCGCACCGGCCGCGCCGCCACGGTGACGCTGCCGGGCGGCGACCTCGCCATCGCATGGCGGGACGACGATCACGTGATGCTGTCCGGGCCGGCCGAACTCGAATTCTCGGGCCGCTTCGACCCGGCGACCGGCGCGTGGACGCGCGCCCGCGAGGACGTGGCCTGATGGCGGTCGAAACCCTCACCTTCGGGTGCCGCCTCAACGCCTACGAGTCCGAGGTGATGAAGGCGCAGGCCGAGAAGGCCGGGCTCGACAACGCCCTGATCGTCAATACCTGCGCCGTCACGGGGGAGGCGGTCCGCCAGGCGCGCCAGCAGATCCGCAAGGCGCGGCGCGACAATCCCGGGCGGCGGATCATCGTCACCGGCTGCGCCGCCCAGACCGAGGCGCGCAGCTTCGGCGACATGGCGGAAGTCGACCTCGTCATCGGCAACGACGACAAGCTCAGGGCCGAGAGCTACGTGCCCATGGCCCTGGGCACGCCGCTCAACGACAAGGTCCAGGTCAACGACATCATGAGCGTGCGCGAGACCGCCGGCCACCTGATCGAGGGCATGGACGGGCGGGCGCGGGCCTTCGTGCAGGTACAGAACGGGTGCGATCACCGCTGCACCTTCTGCATCATCCCCTATGGCCGCGGGCCGTCGCGCTCGGTGCCGCTGGCGGCGGTGGTCGAGCAGATCCGGCAACTGGTCGGCAACGGCTATCGCGAGGCGGTGCTGACCGGCGTTGACATAACGAGTTATGGGCAGGACCTGCCGGGCGCGCCGAGCCTGGGCACGCTGGTGCAGGCCATCCTCGTGCAGGTGCCGGACCTGCCGCGGCTCAGGATTTCCTCGATCGATTCGATCGAGGTCGACGAGCCGCTGTTCGACGCCATCGCCGGCGACCGCCGGCTGATGCCGCACCTGCACCTGTCGCTGCAATCGGGGGACGACATGATCCTCAAGCGCATGAAGCGCCGGCATTTGCGGGCCGACACGCTCGATTTCGTGCACACGGTTCGGGCGCAGCGCCCGGACGTGGTGTTCGGCGCCGACATCATCGCCGGCTTCCCCACCGAAACCGACGCGATGTTCGAGAACACGCTCAGCATCGTCGAGGAAGCCGGCCTCACCTATCTGCACGTGTTCCCGTTCTCGCCGCGCGCGGGCACGCCCGCCGCCCGCATGCCGCAGGTCGGCCGCCAGATTGCCAGGGAGCGCGCGGGCCTGCTGCGCGCCGCCGGCGACAGGCGCTACCGGTCGCATTGCGAGAGCCGCGTGGGCCAACTCGAGCAGGTCCTCGTCGAGAGCGCCGGCATGGGCCGCACCGAGCAGTTCACCCCGATCGCGGCGCCCGGCCTGGCGCCGGGCGAGATCGTGGCGCTGCGGGTCGTCGGGACGGACCGGCACGGCCTCGTCGGCGAAGCAGCAAGGACGGCGGCGTAATGGCCGAGAAGAAGAAGGGCTTTTTCCAGCGGCTGTTCGGCGGCGGCGACAGCGCCCCGTCGGAATCGGCGGCGCCCGCCGAAGCGCCGCCCGCCGCGGCCGAGCCGAGCGTCGCCTCCCAGCTCGAGGCCGATATCGTGCTCGACGAGGTGGTGGAGGCGGTGCCCCTGGTCCTGCCCCCCGAGCAGGAGCTGGCCCTCGCCCGGGCGCTGCACGAGGAGGGCCGCAGCATCACGCCGGTGCCGCCGTCCCCGCCGGAGGAACCCCCGCCTGCGCCGGAGCCGTTTCCCGCCCCGCCCCCGGTCGAAGTGCCGGTGCCCCCGGTCGAGATCCCGGCGCCGCCCGTGGAGATCCCCGAGCCGCCGGTCGAGGTGCCGCCGGCCCCCGGTGGACGCGACCTGGCCGGCCCGCCCGAAACCACCATCGACTATATCGAACAGGTCGAAGCGGCCGAGACGGCGGCGACCGCGCCGATCGCCGGGCCAGAGCCTGCCGGCAAGCCAGGCTGGCTGCAGCGCCTCACCTCGGGGCTCAAGCGCTCCTCCGACCAGCTCACCGGCGGACTGGCCGCGGTGTTCACCAAGAAGAAGCTCGACGAGCAGATGCTCGAGGAGCTCGAGGACCTGCTGCTGCAGTCCGATTTCGGGCTGGACATGGCCGCGGCGGTGACCGGCCAGTTGCGCCGCGACCGCTTCGACCGCGCCATCGCCCCCGAGGAGGTGCGCGCCGTACTGGCCGGCGAGATCGCCCGGGTGCTGCAGCCGGTGGCGGTGCCGCTCGTCATCGCCGCGGACAAGAAGCCGTTCGTCATCCTCATGGTGGGGGTCAACGGCTCGGGCAAGACCACCACCATCGGCAAGCTCGCGAGCCTGTATCGCAGCCAGGGCAAGTCGGTCATGCTGGCCGCCGGCGACACCTTCCGCGCCGCCGCCATCGAGCAGTTGCAGGTCTGGGGCGAGCGGACCGGCGCGCCGGTGGTGGCCAAGCCGGCGGGCTCGGACGCCTCGGGGCTGGCCTTCGAGGCGGTGACGCGGGCGCGCGACGAGGGCGCCGACATCCTCATCATCGACACCGCCGGGCGGCTGCAGAACCGCGACGAACTGATGGGCGAGCTCGAAAAGCTCATCCGCGTCGTCAGGAAGGTGGACGCCACCGCCCCGCACGCCACTTTATTGACGCTCGACGCCACTACCGGCCAGAATGCCCTTAATCAGGTCGAAATCTTCGGCAAGCGTGCCGGCGTCACCGGGCTGGTCATGACCAAGCTCGACGGCACCGCGCGCGGCGGCATCCTTGTCGCCATCGCGCAGAAATTCGGCCTGCCGGTGCACTTCATCGGTGTCGGCGAGGGCGTGGACAATATCGAAACCTTCGCGGCGGACGACTTCGCCGCGGCGATTGCGGGACAGCACTGATGGCGATCGAACAGGGCAAGGACGGGCAGGCCGGCTGGGCCGAGCTGAAGCAGCCGCTGATCAAGCTGGCGCTCGAGCTCGGGCCGCTGCTCGTGTTCTTTGCCGCCAATGCGCTGGGCGACGACGCGCTGGCCGCCTGGCCGGGGCTGGGCGCCTGGTTCAGCCAGCCCATCATCCTCGCCACCGCCGTGTTCATGCTGGCCATGGCGGTGTCGCTGGTGCTCTCGACGCTGATCCTCAAGCGCGTCGCGGTGATGCCGCTGGTCACCGGCGCGGTGGTGCTGGTGTTCGGCGGCCTGACGCTCTACCTGCAGGACGACACCTTCATCAAGATGAAGCCCACCATCGTCAACGGGCTGTTCGGGGCGGTGCTGCTCGGGGGGCTGCTGTTCGGCCAGTCGCTGCTGCGCTACGTCTTCGGCGACGTCTACAAGCTCAAGCCCGAGGGCTGGCTGGCGCTCACCGTGCGCTGGGGCATCTTCTTCTTCGTGCTGGCCGCGCTCAACGAGCTCATCTGGCGCAATTTCTCGACCGATCTGTGGGTGGCGTTCAAGGTGTGGGGGATCATGCCGCTCACCATCGTGTTCTCGATGTTCCAGTTGCCGCTGCTGAGCAAGTACGCGCCGGAGCCGGCCACCCCCGCCGGCTGACGGCGTCAGGGCCGGGATTCAGCTCGCCCCGGCCCGCGCGATCGCCGGCAGCAGCTCCTGCTCGAGGCTGTGCGGCGAGAGCGGGCCGACATGCTTGAAGACGATGATGCCGTTCGCGTCGACGACGAAGGTCTCCGGCACGCCATAGACGCCCCAGTCGATGGAGACGCGGCCGGCCGCGTCGGCGCCGACGGCGTCGTAGGGATTGCCCAGTTCGGCGAGGAAGGCCCGGGCGTTCTCGGGCGCGTCCTTCTGGTTGATGCCGTAGAGCGCGACCCCCGTCTGCTGCTTGAGCGCGGTCAGCAGCGGGTGCTCGTCGCGGCACGGGATGCACCAGCTGGCAAAGACATTGACCACGCTCACCCGGCCCGTGAGCGCCGCGGCGTCGAAGCCGGGCACGCCCAGCCCGTCGACGGCCGGGAGCGTGAACGGCGGCACCGGTTTGTCGATCAGCACCGAGCGCACGAGGCTGGAATCGCGGTCGATGTTGAAGGCGAAGACGGCGACCAGCGCCACCAGCACGAGCAGCGGCAGGGCGAAAAGCGCGAGCCGCTTCAAGGCGCGGATCCGGCCGAGCGGCGGCGGACGCCGCGGTCCTCGAGCGCCTTGAGCCGCCCGGCCACGCGGCGCGCCTGCCACACGACCCAGCCGCTCAGCCCGGCAATGAACACCGCCGCCCCGGCATAGGCCCAGGCGATGTAGACGGCGTGGTCCATCAGCCGCCCTCCCCCGCCGCTGCCTGGCGCGCCATGGTCTCGGCGCGGCGGCGCAGGATCTCGGTGCGCATGGAGACGATCTGCAGCGTCGCGAACAGCAGGGTGAAGGCCGCCATCATCACCATCAGCGGGGTGAGGATGGACGGGGCCAGCTTCGGCCCCTCGGCGGTGAACACGCTGGCCGGCTGGTGCAGCGTGTTCCACCAGTCGACGGAAAACTTGATGACCGGGATGTTGAGCGCGCCCACCAGCGTGACGATGGCGACGATGCGCCCGGCCCTGAGCTGGTCGTCGAAGGCGCGCCACAGGGCAATGATGCCGAGATAGATGAGCAGCAGCACGAGCGTCGAGGTCATGCGCCCGTCCCATTCCCAGAAGGTGCCCCAGGTGGGCCGGCCCCACAGCGCCCCGGTATAGAGCGCCAGCGCCGTGAAGGCGGCGCCGAGCGGCGCCGCGGCCTTGCCGGCGACGTCGGCGAGCGGATGCCGCCACACCAGCGTGCCCAGCGCCGCGGCCGTCATCGTGGCGTAGACGAACTGGCTCAGCCACGCATTGGGGACGTGGATGTACATGACCCGCACCATGTCGCCCATCTGGTAGTCCTCGGGCGAGTTGAAGAAGGCGAACCACAGCCCGACGGCGAAGACGATCGCGGTCAGGGCGGCGAGCGGGGCGACGACCGGCCGGCTCCAGGCCAGGAACCGGCCCGGATGGGCCAGGCGGCTGAACCAGTTGGGCTTGCGGGCGGCGGCGGCGGCGGTCATGCCGGTTACCTAGTCCGCGGCCGCCCGCAAGGCAAGCGCTGCGGCAAAAGGCGCAAAGGCGGCGACCACGAGGCTGATGGCGGCGAGGAACAGCATGGCGGGCCCGGCCCCGACGGCGCCGATGGCCCCGACCCCGAAGATCAGCACCGGGATGCACAGGGGCAGGATCAGCACCGGCGCCAGCAGCCCGCCGCGCCTCAGGCTGACGGTCAGCGCGGCGCCGAGCGCGCCGAAGGCGACCAGCGCCGGGGTGCCGAGCAGCAGCGACAGCACCGCCCGCCACCAGCCGTCCCAGTCCATGGCCAGCAGGATGGCGAGCACCGGCGTCGCAACGATCAGCGGCAGGGCCGTCAGCAGCCAGTGGGCAATCACTTTCGCGGCAACGATGGCTTCGAGCGGGATGGCGGCGTGGCGGAACAGCAGCAGCGAGCCGTCCTCGTCGTCGGCGCGGAACAGGCGGTCGAGGCCGAGCAGCATGGACAGGAACGCGGCAATCCAGACGATGCCGGGCGCCAGCCGGGCCAGCAGCGCCTTGTCGGGGCCGATGGCGAAGGGGACGATGACGCCGATCATGACGAAGAACAGCACCAGCGTCAGCGCCTCGCCGCCGACGCGCAGGCTGAGTTTCAGGTCGCGCAGGATCAGCGCCCGGAACGCCGTCATTCGCCGCCTCCGAGCGCCAGTGTCCTGACGCGCGCGGGCGGGCGCAGCGCCAGGTCGTGGTGGGTGGCGGCGACGACCAGGCCGCCGCGCAGCAAATGGGCGTCGAGCAGCCTGCCGACGAGCAGTTCGCCGTCGCGGTCGAGCGCGGCGGTGGGCTCGTCGAGGAGCCAGAGCGGCCGGTCGGCGCAGAGCAGCCGGGCCAGCGCCAGCCGCCGCGTCTGGCCGGCCGAAAGGTAGCCGGCGGGCAGCCCCGCCAGCCGGCCCAGGCCCACCATCGCCAGCGCCGGGGCGATGCCGGCGCGGTCACCGCCGTTGAGATCGGCCCAGAAGCGCAGGTTCTCCTCGACGCTGAGGCGAGCCTTGAGGCCCGGCAGATGCGCCAGCAGATGCAGGTCGCTGGTGTCGCCCGCCTCGCCCCCGGCGAGCACGATGCTGCCGGCGGCGGGCCGCACGACCCCGGCCAGCGCCAGGAGCAGCGTGGTCTTGCCGGCGCCGTTGGGGCCGCGCAGCAGCAGCGCCTCGCCCGGCTCGACGACGAAATCCAGCCCGTCGAACAGCCGCCGTTCGCCGCGCTGGCAGGCAAGCCCCGAAACCTGCAGGCGGCGCGGGGGAAGGGCGTGGGGCGGGGTCATGAGTGTATCTCGTATTCGTCGAAAGTCCGGGCTGGCAAGCGGGAAGTTGTTTCTCTATAAGGCCCTACAGATTGGAATCCCCTCCAGTCGGGCGCTTTCGCCGCACTGCCCCCCACGGGCCGTCCTCTCCGGGTCCGCCGGGCAGCCTTTTCGAGGCGCCGGACAACGACAAGAGACAGGCGAACCGTGACCAGATCCCTCGACAGCTTCAAATCCCGCAGCAAGCTCACCGTTCAGGGCAAGCAGTATACGTATTTCTCACTCGTCGAGGCCGAAAAGCACGGTCTGGCCGGCATCTCGCGGCTGCCCAACTCGATGAAGGTGGTGCTGGAGAACCTGCTGCGCTTCGAGGACGGGGTCACCGTCACCAAGGCCGACATCCTGGCCGTTGCCGACTGGCTCAAGACCCGCACGTCCGAGCACGAGATTGCCTACCGCCCGGCGCGCGTCCTGATGCAGGACTTCACCGGCGTGCCGGCGGTGGTCGACCTTGCCGCCATGCGCGACGCCACCGCGGCGCTCGGCGCCGATCCGCAGAAGATCAACCCGCTGGTGCCGGTCGACCTCGTCATCGACCACTCGGTCATGGTCGACAGCTTCGGCTCCCCGCTCAGCTTCAACCGCAACGTCGAGTTCGAATACCAGCGCAACGGCGAGCGCTACGAATTCCTGCGCTGGGGTCAGAAGGCCTTCGCCAATTTCCGCGTCGTGCCGCCGGGCACCGGCATCTGCCACCAGGTCAACCTCGAATATCTGGCGCAGACGGTGTGGACCAAGGAAGAAGACGGCGAGACCATCGCCTATCCCGATACGCTGGTGGGCACCGACAGCCACACCACCATGGTCAACGGCCTCAGCGTGCTGGGCTGGGGCGTGGGCGGTATCGAGGCCGAAGCCGCCATGCTCGGCCAGCCCATCACCATGCTCATCCCCGAGGTCGTCGGCCTGAAGCTGACCGGCGTCATCAACGAAGGCATCACCGCCACCGACCTCGTGCTCACCGTCACCGAGATGCTGCGCAAGAAGGGCGTGGTGGGCAAGTTCGTCGAGTTCTACGGCCCCGGCCTCGACCACCTCAGCCTCGAGGACCAGGCGACCATCGGCAACATGGCGCCCGAATACGGCGCGACCTGCGGCTTCTTCCCCATCGACGGCGACACCCTCGAATATTTGCGCACCTCCGGGCGCACGCCCGAGCGCCTGGCGCTGGTCGAAGCCTATGCCAAGGCGCAGGGCATGTACCGTCAGTCGGCGAGCCCCGATCCGGTGTTCACCGACACGCTCGAGCTCGACCTGACGACGGTGGTGCCCTCGGTCTCGGGTCCAAAGCGCCCGCAGGACCGCGTCGCGCTCAAGGATGCCGCGGCCGGCTTCGCCGCCGCCCTGACGGAAATCCGCGGCGGCCGCAAGGACACCACCAAGCTCCCGCGGTCGGACGGTGAGTCGCGCTTCGTCGACGAGGGGGCAACCGGCACCAAGATCGCCGAGGCGCCGGGTCGCTGCCGCGTCGAGGGCGAGAGTTTCGACATCGGCAACGGCGACGTGGTGATCGCCGCCATCACCTCCTGCACCAACACCTCCAACCCCTCGGTGCTGATCGCCGCCGGCCTCGTCGCCCGCAAGGCGCTGGCCTACGGCCTCAAGGTCAAGCCGTGGGTGAAGACGTCGCTGGCGCCCGGCTCGCAGGTGGTCACCGACTACCTCAACGCCGCCGGCCTGCAGCAGGACCTCGACGCGCTCGGCTTCAACCTCGTCGGCTATGGCTGCACCACCTGCATCGGCAATTCCGGCCCGCTGGCGCCGGCCATCTCCGCCGCCATCAACGAGAACGACCTGGTCGCCGCCGCGGTGCTGTCGGGCAACCGCAACTTCGAGGGTCGCGTCAACCCCGACGTGCGCGCCAACTACCTGGCGTCGCCGCCGCTGGTGGTCGCCTATGCGCTGGCCGGCTCGCTCGAGGTCAACCTCACCACCGAGCCGCTCGGCACCAGCCGCGACGGCAAGCCGGTCTATCTCAAGGATTTGTGGCCGACCAACAAGGAAATCGCCGAGCTGGTGCGCGCGCACGTCACCCCCGACATGTTCCGCCAGCGCTATTCCGACGTGTTCAAGGGCGATGAGCACTGGCAGGGCATCGCCGTCGAAGGCGGCCAGACCTATGCCTGGAACTCGGCCTCGACCTATGTGCAGAACCCGCCCTATTTCGAGGGCCTGAAGATGGAGCCCGAGCCCGTCACCGACATCAAGGACGCCCGCGTCCTCGGCCTGTTCCTCGATTCCATCACCACTGACCACATCTCGCCTGCCGGCTCGTTCAAGCCCAACAGCCCTGCCGGCAAGTACCTCACCGAGCGGCAGGTGGCGGTCAGGGACTTCAACTCCTACGGGGCGCGCCGCGGCAACCACGAGGTGATGATGCGCGGCACCTTCGCCAACATCCGCATCAAGAACCAGATGGTGCCGGGGGTCGAAGGCGGCTTCACCAAGGGGCCGAACGGGGAGGAGCTGCCGATCTATGACGCCGCCATGGCGTTCCAGAAGTCGGGCACGCCGCTGGTCATCTTCGCCGGCAAGGAATACGGCACGGGCTCGTCCCGCGACTGGGCGGCCAAGGGCACGCGGCTATTGGGCGTGCGGGCGGTGATTGCCCAATCGTTCGAGCGCATCCACCGCTCCAACCTCATCGGCATGGGCGTGCTGCCGCTGCAGTTGGCCGATGGCCAGAGCTGGCAGAGCCTCGGGCTCGACGGCACCGAGACGGTATCGATCGAAGGGCTGACCGGCCTCGCGCCGCGCGCGACGGTGAACGTCGCCATCGTGCACCGCGACGGCCGTCGCGAGGTGATCCAGACGCGCTGCCGCATCGATACGGTCAACGAGCTCGATTACTACCGGCACGGGGGCATCCTGCACTACGTGCTGCGGCATCTGGTGGCGGCATAGGGGGCCACGGCCCCTTTCTCCACCGGTGGTGGTCACACGCCAATTTGACTGGCCCCGGCGCAGGGGCGTGCCTAAAACACTGGGCATGCCTTTTCGCCCCCTCCCGGCTGCGCTGGCCCTCGCGCTCGCACTTGGCACCCCGGCCGGGGCCGGCGAACTGCGCCAGAACCCGACGGCGGTGCTCGAGCTGTTCACCTCCCAGGGGTGCTCGTCCTGCCCCGCTGCGGACGCGCTGCTGACCGAACTCGGCAGCCGGGCCGAGATCATCGCGCTCGCCTACCACGTCGACTACTGGGACTATATCGGCTGGCCCGACACCTTCGGCTCGAAGGCCCATTCCGACCACCAGCGCGGCTATGCCGCGAGCTGGGGGTCGTCCCGCATCTTCACCCCGCAATTGGTGGTGAACGGGGCCGAGGGCGTGGTGGGCTCGCGCCGGCAGGAGGTCGACATCGCCGTCCAGAACGCCTCCCTCGCCGTTCCGGTCAAACTCAGCGACAGCGGCGGCATGCTCAGGATCGAGATCGGGCCGCAGCCCGGGTTGCGCGAGGCGGTGGTGTGGCTGGTCACCTATATCGACCGCGCCGACGTCGACATCGAACGGGGCGAGAACCGGGGCCACCGTATCGGCTATACGCAGATCGTCACCGGCCGGCAGGTGCTGGGCATGTGGGAGCCGGCGGCCGGCACGACGCTCAAGCTGCCGCTGGCCGAGGTGCTCGACGACGGGGCGAACGGCGCCGCCATCCTCGTGCAGGAGGAGCGTCGCGGCCTCCCCGGCCGCATCATCGGCGCCGCCTCGTTCCAGCGCTGAGACCGGCTCCGCCGCGGACCTTCAAGGATCCGGCAGGCCCATAACAGAACTCCCGCCGGCTGGAGGGCAGGCGGGAGCAAGAATGACTGGTGCATGATAGGGGCGGCTGGCACCCGGACATCGTGGTTTGGGGGCTCGGTCAGCCCGGATGCCAGCCACTGGAGGCAATACTTGAAGTATTACGCATCGTTTCGGGCGCAACAAGGGAGCAATTGTGTCCGAAATTGGGAATTTGACTTGCCGGAACCGGCCCGGCGGGAGGCCGTGCCCGCGCCACGAGCCGCTTGCATCGCGGCCGGAATCCCGCGATCATGACAGCGGGATGACGAGGATGCCGAATGGTTGAAGAACCATCGCAGCGCGGTCCCGGCCTGCTCATCGAGTTCGGGCATGCCGCGGGCCGCTCCGAACCGGGACAGTTCCCCTGGACCGCCCCGGCCGTGAATTTCGACCGGCTCGAATTGATGGCCATCCTCAATGTCTACGGACGCAAGGTCTCGGCGGGGGAGTGGCACGACTACGCCATGGATTTCCTGCGCGAGCGCGCCCTGTTCTCGATCTACAGGGGCAACTCGGAGCGCCCGCTCTTCATCATCGAGAAGAACCCCCGGCTGCGCCACCGCCAGGGCCAGTACATGGTGACGAACCAGGAGGGGCGGGTGCTGCGGCGCGGCCACGACCTCGTGGCGGTACTGCGCGTGCTGGACTCCCAACTGGCGCTGGTGAAGTAGCAGCAGGGGGCGGCCGGATCTTCTACAGCGCCTTCTGCATGTGCACGATGTCGAGCCAGCGGTCGAACTTGTAGCCGATGCGTTCGTAGGTGCCGACGCGGTGGAAACCGAGCGTCTCGTGCAGGCGGATGGACGCCTCGCTCTCGCCGGTGATCACCGCCAGCATCTGCTTGAAGCCGAAGGCACCACTCAGCTCGATGACGCGGCCGAGCAGCGCCGTACCGATGCCCTGGCCCCGGGCCTCGGGGGCGCAGTAGACCGAATCCTCGCAGGTGAAGCGGTAGGCCGGACGCGGCCGGTACTGCGAGGCGTAGGCGTAGCCCAGCACCCTGCCGCCGCGTTCGCCGACCACCAGCGGATGGCCGAGTTCGACCAGATGGCCGAACTTTTCGGCCATGAGGGTTTCGCCGGGCGGTACGAGGTCGAAGGTCGAGACCGAGGTTTCGACGTAATGCCGGTAGATGGCGGTGATCTCGGGAACGTCGGGCCAGGCGAAGGGGCGCAGGGTGAGATCGGGCATGGGCGGATCCGGAGAACGCAGAAGGGCCACGGTCCTGTTAGACCGCGGCCCCGCGCATTGCCAGTCGGATGTGGCGGGCGAGCCGCGGCATCGTTACTCGCGGTTGCCGAACAGCCGCAGCAGCATCATGAACAGGTTGATGAAGTCGAGATACAGGCTCAGCGCGCCCATGATGGCGTTCTTGGCCAGCGCCTCGGCGCCGAAGCTCTCGTGGTAGCTCTCCTTGATCTTCTGCGTGTCGTAGGCGGTGAGCCCGACGAAGATCAGCACGCCGATCGCCGAGATGGCGAATTCGAGCATGGTGCTCTGCAGGAAGATGTTGACCACCATGGCGATGATCAGCCCGATCAGCCCCATGAACAGGAAGTTGCCGATACCGGTGAGGTCGCGCTTGGTGGTGTAGCCATACAGGCTCATGGCGCCGAAGGTCGCGGCGGTAATGAAGAAGGTCTTGGCGATCGAGGCGTCGGTATAGACCATGAAGATCGAGCTCATGGACAGGCCCATGATCGCCGCGAAGCCCCAGAAGGTCGCCTGCGCGGCGCCGACGGACAGCTTGCTGAGCCCGAAGCTCAGCACCAGCACGAAGGCCAGCGGGGCCAGCACGATCACCCACATCAGCGGGCTGTTGTAGATCAGGTTGCCCCAGGCGGTGAGCGCGGTGCCGTCCGCGGTGACGGCGGCGGCGCTGGCGAAATAGGCGACGAGGCCGGTGACGGCGAGGCCGATCCCCATGTAGTTGTAGACCCGCAGCATGTAGCTGCGCAGGCCCTCGTCTATGACCGCGGCGGTTCCGGGCCGTGCGGCAATTGTCGGTCGATCGAAGTCAGCCATGGTCCAAGATCCTTTTGCTGGCATAGGCAAGGCTCGGCGCACCGCGAGGTACGCTCCGTCTGGGCTCAATATGGCGGCGGCGCCGGCCGATTACAAGAGAGCCGGAGCCGGCTTACGGAACTGTAAGATGGTGTCGGCATTGGCCTTTGCGGCCGGGGCGGGCGGCGCCGGCGGGGGTGGCCGAAGCTTGCCGGGGGCAACGGCGGCGGCGGCATTGCCGCGACCCGGTCGGGCCGCTAGGCTTGTCCCGCAGGCAGGTGCGAATCGGGCCTTGTCTGGTCGGCAAGAGGAGGGTGAAATGCCCAGACTCTTCACGGGTCTCGAAGTTCCCCAGGGCGTGAGGTTCGCCCTTTCGCTCAAGCGCGGCGGCCTGCACGGCGCACGCTGGATCGACCCGGAAAACTACCACATCACGCTGCGCTTCATCGGCGACGTCGACCACGCCGTCGCCGGCGAGGTCTCCGACGCGCTCGACCGGCTGGCCAATAGCGAGGCCTTCACGCTCAGGCTTTCGGCGCTCGGCTCGTTCGGCGGCGACAAGCCGCGGGCGCTGATCGCCGTGGTCGAGAACAACGCCACGCTGCAGCGGCTGCAGGCGGCGCAGGAGCGGGTGCTGCAGCGCCTCGGCCTCGACCCGGAAGGCCGCAAGTTCGTGCCGCACGTGACCCTGGCGCGGCTCAAGGGCACGGCGCCCGAGGACGTCGCCCGCTTCCTGGCCTTCGCCGGGCGCTTCGAGCCGCTCGCCTTCCCCGTCGAACGCTTCGTGCTGTTCTCGAGCCGCGACTCCGTGGGCGGCGGACCCTACCTGGTCGAGCAGAGCTATCCGCTCGCTGCCTGAGCCGGGCCGGAATGGTTAACCCTTCCTTCAGCCTCGGGGGGCAAACAGGCCGCGTCGCGCGCGCCAAATTGCCGACAAGATTGCCGCTAAGGTCACCCTGCCATTCAAAGACGCTTGGGCCTTGAGACCTTGGTAACCATGCGGTGGGAGAATGCCACGGCGAGGATGCTGCTGGTGCAACCTTCTGACTAGGGGTTTTACTGAATGAACTCATCTCGACTTGGCCTGGCCCTGGGCTTCGTTGCCGGCTTCGCCGTCGCGAGCCTCGCGGCCCCGGCATTGGCCCAGGACGCGACGAATCTCGGCACCTTCAAGGCATGGACGGCGTGGAAGGGCAAGGATGCCAACGGCGACATGTGCTACATCTCCAGCCAGCCCGAAAAGAGCGAGCCTGACGGCGTCAAGCGCAGCCCCGTCCACTTCCTCGTCATCCACCGCAAGGGGCTGGGGACCCGCAACGAAGTCCAGACCCTGATCGGCTATCCCTTCAACACGTCCAGCGCCAATGCCAGCGCCACCATCGACGGCAAGACCTATCCGATGGTCACCGAGGGCGAGGCGGCGTGGCTGGCCAGCGCCGGCGACGAAAACGGCTTCGTCGAGGCGCTCAAGGCCGGTTCGTCCCTGACCGTCAAGGGCACGAGCCAGCGCGGCACCAATACCGTCGATACCTATTCGCTCGGCGGGGTGACGGCGGCGATGACCGAGATCGACAAGGCCTGCGCCTGAGCGAGGGGCGCCGGCGGCGCCGCGCGCGGCTTGGAATCGGCGCATTTGGCCGTATAAGTGCGGGCATGACGAGAGACTGCACCCGATGAGCCACCGCCCCCGCCTCGCTGCCCTGCTGCTTGCCCTGGGCGCGCTCGCCAGCCTGCCGGCGCTGGCCCAGTCGGTGCGGCTGATCGGCGATTTCCGCGACTGGTCGGCCTATGCCACGTCGGAAGGCGCGGGAGCGCTGTGCTTTGCGCTGTCGAAGCCGCAGGACGTCAATCCCATCCCCGACGGCTATACCGAGGCCTATCTCTACCTCACCAACCGGCCGGCCGAGAACATCGCCTTCGAGTTCAACCTCGTTGCCGGCTACGCCTTCGCCCCCGACAGCCAGGCCATCGTCACCGTCTCGGGCCAGAGCTTCGAGCTGTTCACCCAGAACGACGCCGCCTGGCTGCTCGACGCCGGCCAGGGCGACGGCCTCGCCAGTGCCATTCGCGCCGGCTCGACGCTGGTGGTCGAGGGGACGTCCGACAAGGGCATCAGGATCGCCCAGACCTTCTCGCTCGCCGGCGCCACCGCGGCCTCGCGCGCCATCGAGAGCGATTGCTGAGCGGCTGCTGTTTTGCGCGCCCGGGCGCATTATGTTACAGGCGCCCGCTGAACCGGCCGGAACACAAATGAGCATCGCCCTCAACCTCGATCATGCCGTCCCCCGCGCGCGCCCCGCGGCGCGCGGCAAGCCCTCGCTCGTCGGCATGACCCGGGCGGAACTCGCCGCGGCGCTGGCGGCGACCGGCGCCGACGCGCGCGAGGCCAAGATGCGCGCCAGCCAGCTGTGGAACTGGATGTACCAGCGCGGCGTCACCGATTTCGAGCCGATGAGCAATATCTCCAGGGGCTTCCGGCAGGCGCTCGCCGACAATTTCCAGATCGACAGGCCCGAGATCGTCAGCGAGCAGGTGTCGACCGACGGCACCCGCAAGTGGCTGTTCCGCTTCCGCGACCCGCAAAACCCCAACCTGCCCCCGGTCGAGGTCGAGACCGTCTACATCCCCGAGGAGGACCGCGGCACGCTGTGCGTCTCCTCGCAGGTGGGGTGCACGCTCACCTGCTCGTTCTGCCATACCGGCACGCAGCGGCTGGTGCGCAACCTGACGGCCGGGGAAATCCTCAACCAGATCCTGATGGCGCGCCAGCGGCTCGGGGACTTCCCCGGCGGCGTGCGCCCCGCCGACGGGCTGGTGCCGGCGCCGCGCGGCTCGGGCGGCTCGGAAGGCGACAGCCGCGCCGTCACCAACGTGGTGATGATGGGCATGGGCGAGCCGCTCTACAATTACGACAACGTCAAGCAGGCCCTGCTCATTGCTTCGGACGAGGCCGGCGTCTCGCTGAGCAAGCGCCGCATCACCCTGTCCACCTCCGGCGTCGTGCCCTATATCGAGCCGACCGGCCGGGAAATCGGGGTGATGCTGGCGGTGTCGCTGCACGCCGTGCGCGACGATCTGCGCGACATGCTGGTGCCGATCAACAAGAAGTACCCGCTCGCCGAGCTGCTGCAGGCGGTGCGCACCTATCCCGGGCTGTCCAACGCCAGGCGCGTCACCTTCGAATACGTGATGCTTCGCGACATCAACGATTCCGATGCCGACGCCCGCGAACTGGTGCGGCTGCTTGCCGGCATCCCGGCCAAGATCAACCTGATCCCGTTCAACCCTTGGCCCGGCACCAACTACGCCTGCTCGAGCTCGGCGCGGATCGAGCGCTTCGCCGACATCGTCAACGCCGCCGGCTATGCCAGCCCGGTGCGCACGCCGCGCGGGCGCGACATCTTTGCCGCCTGCGGCCAGCTCAAGAGCGAAAGCGAGCGGCTGGCGAAGAAGGACCGCGAGGCGCTGGGGGCACCCTGAGCGGCCACCCGCGGCGGCTCAGCTCTCGCCGCGAATCCACTCGAGGCGGTGGTGGCCGCTGCCGCCCTCGCCCAACAGCGCCGCCAGCGCCGGCAGCAATATCTCGAGCTCGGACGCGAGCGCATGGGGCGGGTTGACGACGATCATGCCGGTGCCGTGCAGCCGCGGCGGCGTCGCCGGCGGGCGGATGCACACCTCGGCGCGCAGCACCCTCGGGATGCCACTGGCCGCGAGCGCGGCGACGAAGGCGCCGACCGCCGCCGGCTCCTTGAGCGGATACCAAAGCGCGTAGATGCCGGTGGCGAACTTCCTGTGCGCCTTGCCCAGGCCGTCGACGAGGCGCGTGAACTCGCCCGCCGCCTCGAAGGGCGGGTCGACCAGCACCAGCCCGCGCCGCTCCTTGGGCGGCACATGGGCGTTGAGCGCCAGCCAGCCGTCGAGGTGGGTGACCCGTGTCTGAACGTCGCCGGCGAACAGGGCGGCGAGCGTGCCGGCGTCGTCCGGGTGCAGCTCGAGCGCCGACAGCCGGTCCTGCGGCCGCAGCAGCCGCCGCACCAGCAGCGGCGAGCCCGGATAGGCCCGCAGCCGCCCATCCGGGTTCTCGCCGCTCACGACGTCGAGATAGGGCTGCACCAGCCCGGCGGCCGGCGGCGGCAGCCCGCGCCCGAACAGCCGTCCGATGCCCTCGCGCCATTCCGGCGAGCGCTGCGCCGCGTCGGCGTCGAGGTCGTAGCGGCCGATGCCGGCATGGGTGTCGATGACGCGGAAGGCGGCCGGCTTGCGCTTCAGGTATTCGACGATGCGGGTGAGGATCAGGTGCTTGACGACGTCGGCGAAATTGCCGGCGTGGAAGGCGTGGCGGTAGTTCATCTCCGGCCCGGGGCGGCTGCGCGCCGGCGGCTCACTGCCGCGCCTGCGCCGTGAGAATGGTCGCGGCGAACGCCGTGAAGATGGCGGCGAAGCCCCAGTTGAGCGCCTTTTCGACCCAGCGCGTGCGCTTGAAGGCGGCGGCCAGCCACCCCGCCGCCAGCACCGTGGCGATGCCGAGGGGAATCGAGAGCAGGACGAATTCGGCGCCGAGGAAGAAGAGCTTGCCCGTCGCCGCCGGGTCATGCGCGTCCACGAACTGGGGCAGGAAGGTGAC
>Ga0172380_10002954_pt1 | contig 24617 bp, 25 predicted proteins | sample Leawe162metaG_FD_119747 | JGI IMG/M metagenome (GOLD analysis project Ga0172380, IMG submission 119747) | Leachate microbial communities from a municipal landfill in Southern Ontario, Canada - Leachate well 162 metaG | ecosystem: Engineered > Solid waste > Landfill > Unclassified | place...
GATTCCGGCGCTCATAGACTAAATTACGGCTAAGTATCCCAACGTACAGAGAGTGTAAGTCTTGAACCCTATAGTGACCAAAGGCGTTCGGTTTATGTTCACTCCTCCTCTTCTCCGAGCGCCTTAAGTATTAGCCCAGAACTGAACATCGGTTCTGGGCTTTTTTTCGGTGCGCCCGGCAGGGCGCACCTACTTGGATCCGGCACGTGCGCACGCTTGTGGGGGGGGCTAGAACAAGGCCAGGGCGACATCATCGATGCAGCGTGGCAGTGATACCTTTGGATCTGAATTTCGCATCGCTGTGCTTCGCGCTTTCATGGAGACTGTGATCCGGTACCGCCCTGTTCTTTGGGTAACACTGCTTCCAGTTGGGTGATCAGAATTTCGAGTGGGCCGGTTAAGTGCGTGCGCTGATGTCATGCAGAATGCCGGTGAAGTAGCGCTGACCGCTCAGCCACATTTCGCTGACCGTCATCTGCAGCGGGAAAAAACTGCCATTCTTGCGCTGGCCGACCACCTCGCGTTCGCGGCCGCTGGCGCGATCTTCTGCGTTGGCCGCATAGTATTCGAGGGAGCCGTTGCGCTGGTCGCGATCCAGTTCGGGAATCAGCAGGCTGAAGTATTGGCCGATCAAATCTTCGGCGGCGTAGCCAAAGATGCGCACTGCAGCAGGATTCACGGTTTCGATGATGCCGCCACGCGCCTGGATGGTGACGATACCGTCGGCCACGCTGTTGAGTATCGTCTGGATCTGCACGGCATGATCGCGCGCCACCTGCTGTGCCGCATACTCCTTGGTCACATCGCGAAACACCAGTACGGCGCCGACGATTTGATCGCCAAGGTCGCGAATTGGCGCACAGGTGTCGGCGATGGCGTGCTCGCTGCCATCACGTGCCAGCAGCAGTGTGTGGCTGGGGAGCGCCTCGGTTGTGCCAAGCGCCAGGGTTTTTCGGATCGGAGTGGGGACGGGTTGGCGAGTTTCCTGGCTGACGATACGAAAAATCTCCTCTACCGGAAGGCCGTGGGCTTGCTCCTGCGACCAGCCTGTGAGTCGTTCGGCAAGAGGATTCAGCAGTGTCACACGCATCTCGGCATCGGAGGCGATCACCGCATCGCCAATGCAGTTGAGGGTGACGGAGAGCTTTTCAGTGTTTTCCTTCAGGATGACATTTGCCTGCTGCAGCTGCAAATTCATCTTTTCACGCAGTTCCAGCGCGTTCTGTGTTTCGACATGAACCCGATGCTCCAGGCGTTGTCGGGCTTCACGGAAAACCGCAAGAACGGCCCAGAGGCTCAACAGCAATATCAGCAGGCTGCCTTCGATGATGAGGATGAACAAACGGCGCATGTCCGTCTGGAACTGCACGTCATGCTGTGCCAATGCCTCTTCCTCGATCCGGATCAGGCTGTGTATCTCGGCACGAATCGAGTCCATCAACTGCTTGCCATAACCGCTTCGAACGGATGTCAGCGCAGCAGCCGTTTCCTTGTTGCGGCGGAGCTCGATCGCCAGTGACAACTCGATCAATCTGGCGTCAATCAGGGGTGCCAGCGCGTCCGCATGTTGTCGGGCGGTGCTGATAGAAGCAAGCTGGCGCAATTTGTTCAGTTGGTCGTCAAAACCACTCCGCACCGCCAAATAGGGTTTCAGAAAGGCTTCGTCGCCCGTCAGCAGATAGCCGCGCTGGCCTGTTTCCGCATCCTTCAACGAGGACAACAAGTCTTCCGCTGCGGTCAACACCACGAACGTATGCTTGCGTTGCGCAGCGGCCTCCTCGATTTGTTCAAAAGTCCAGAAAGTCACGGTGACTCCGAGTACACCCAGCAGGGCTGCGCCAGCAAGTGAAGCAATGAGTTTGTGGGTGGCTTTCACGGGGGTTCCCTGCACAAGACCGTCGGTTGGTGCGGGAATCATCCGCTCTTTGCCCGAGCTTTCTCTGTACGCTTGCACACATAGCACGATCCAGTGTTATGTGCGTCACCAGACAGACGGTGCCAAACGCTCCCTCTATGCTCAGGCTATCGGAGTCAGCGGGAGAAGCCCGGCATGGCTTGCCGATGCAGCGTTCGCAGGCACACCTTTTTAAGGACAAAAAATGAACAAGCTCAACATCAATTTGATTGCGCTGGCGGTCAGCCTCGCATTCAGCACCGGCGTGATGGCGCAAAACATGTCGAAAAATGACTACAGGGCCGGCAAGGACAGTATTTCAGCCGAGTACAAAACAGCCAAGGCCGCTTGCGGCTCTCTGTCCGGCAACGCCCACGATGTTTGCAAGGCTGAAGCCAAGGGCAAGGAGAGTGTCGCTCTGGCCGAACTCGAGGCCAGCTACAAACCCAGCAGCAAGACGCATTACGAGGCGCGTGTCGCCAAGGCTGAGGCCCTGTACGAAGTGGCAAAGGAACATTGCGATGATCAGGCCGGTAACGCCAAGGATGTTTGCGTGAAGGAGGCAAAGGCAGCCAAGACGACCGGGAAAGCCGAGGCCAAGGCGCAGATGAAGATCACGAATGCCAACGCGACGGCCAACGAGAAATCAACTGAGGCACGCAATACGGCCAGCGACAAGCGCATCGAAGCGCGCAAGGACGCTGCATCGGACACGCTGGACGCCCAGTATGGCGTGGCCAAGGAAAAATGCGACACCTTCGCGGGCAGCGCCAAGGACAACTGCCTGAACCAGGCCAAGGTGAGCTTCGGCAAATCTTGAACGCGATCGAACAGACAATTATTTTTTATAGAGGTGATCCAGTGAAAACACGATATCAATATGTACTCAGCATCATTGCCGCCGGAATGCTGGTGGGCACGAGCGGTTGCTCCAACATGTCGGCGCACGACAAGAATACCGCCGTTGGCGCCGGCGCCGGTGCTGTCGCAGGCGCTGTTCTGACGGGTGGCAGTACGGTCGGCACGGTCGGTGGTGCTGTGATTGGCGGTGTCATCGGTGGCGAAGTGGGCAGGTGATGAAACTACACATTATTACGGTTCTGGCCATGAGTGCCATGCTGGCGGCGCTGCCCGCCTGCCAGAAGGCGGAAGGTCCCGCCGAGCATGCCGGTAAGCAAGTCGACAAGGCAATGGACAAGGCCGGTCAACAGATCGAAAAAGCTGGCGATAGCATCCAGGATGCCGCCAAGGGCGACAAAAAGTAACCCTCGCGTAACCCTCGAGTAATCCTCGCCCATCCCTCCGCAACAACTTCACAGGAGCAATCAATGAATACCATTTTGAGAAATGCACTCGCGGCGGCTGGCGTGGTGCTTGCCACCCAGGCGCTGGCACAGGTCACTTTTTACGAACGAGAAGGTTTTGAAGGCCAGACGTTCACCACCAACAAGAAGATCGCCAACTTCGACCGACTAGGTTTCAACGATCGCGCCTCGTCACTCGTGGTTCTGAATGATCGTTGGGAGGCTTGTGAAGACATCAAGTTCAGAGGCCGCTGCGTGGTATTGCGTCCGGGACGCTATCCGACACTGGCGGCAATGGGCATGAACAACCGTGTTTCTTCCGTGCGTGTCTTGAGCCGGAACGCGCGTATTGATGAGGACCGCTATGCACCTGAGCCGATTCCGGTCTACGACAACCATCGCCGCTACCGCGAGCGGCTTTACGAAGCCAACATCACCTCGGTGCGGGCGGTAGTCGGTCCGCCCGAACAGCGCTGCTGGATCGAGCACGAACAAGTTGCACAAGTGGCCCCGCAACGCGGCGAGGCCAATGTGCCCGGGGCGATTGCCGGTGCCTTGCTGGGCGGCATCATCGGACACCAGGTTGGCGGCGGACGCGGTAAGGATCTGGCCACAGTCGGCGGCGCGGTTGCTGGCGGCGCGCTGGGCGCCAATGTCGGACGCGACAGCGGCGGACAGCAGGCGACCACCCGCGATGTCCAGCGCTGCAAGGAAGTGCCCAGCCAGGCACGTACCGAATTCTGGGATGTGACCTACAGTTTCCGTGGTCTCGAACATCGAATCCAGGTGGCCGCCCCACCCGGACCCACGATCACCGTCAATGAACGCGGCGAGCCGCGGGCCTGAGCCTTGTCATGAGGAATAAAGTCGAACGGCCCTGCGGGGCCGTTTTTATTGAGTGTGTGTGTCACCGCACAGACGCTCAGGGCGCAACTGCCGACAATGTCTGTAACGATGGCTGGCCAGCGGTTCGCATTGAGCCAGAAACCTGCCTCCAATCCGGTGCCATGGTCAGCAATGCTTTTGGCATCCCTGTTTCCCTACCACATTGTGAGGAAGATGATGAACCACATTTACAGTTATTCATGGCTGCGTGCAGCCAGTATGCTCGGTTGCGCCGCTGTGCTTGCCGCCGGTTGCGCCAGTTTGCCACCGCCGACAGAACAGTTGGCAGTCACAAAATCGGCAATGGCCAACGCGGTCAGCGCCGGCGGCAACGAATATGCGGCGGTCGAGATGAGAAGCGCACAGGAAAAAATGGAGCGCGTCAACCAGGCCATGGCCAAGGAGGACTACGCCAATGCCCGTTTGCTGGCCGAGGAAGCTCAGGCTGATGCGCGACTGGCCGAAAAGAAGTCGCATTCGGCCAAGGCAGAAAAAGCCGCAATCGCCATGCAGGATGACATTCGCGTGCTGCGCGAAGAGCTCAACCGCAAAACCAAATAACCGCCCATCGAGGAATAGATCATGAAGAACCGCTCATTAATACCTGTCACGCTGATCGCTGCTGCCGTGCTTGCCGCGTGTAGCACTGTGCCTGCCAATAATTCGCTGCTGGAACAGGCGCGCAGCGACTACGGTGTTGCCCAGTCCAGCCCGCAAGTCAACACGCACGCTGCCGGCGAATTGAAACAGGCCAGCGACTCACTTGCCAAGGCCAATGCTGCCTGGAGCAAGGGTGAGGATAGTGCCGAGGTCAACCATCTGGCCTACGTGTCGAAACAGCAAACCGCCATAGCCCAGGAGACCGCCAAGCAGAAAACGGCGGAATTGGCGGTAGCCAACGCCAGTACCGAACGCGACAAGACCCGTCTTGATGCACGCACCAGAGAAGCCGATTCGGCCAAGCGCAGCGCGGAAATTTCGCAGCGCGACGCAGAAGTGGCGAAACGCGAAGCGACCAGCGAAAGACAGGCAGCGAACAGTTCGGCGCTGGATGCGCAAGCCGCCCGCCAGCAGGCCATGGATGCGGATGCGCGCGCCAACAAACTCGAAGCGCAGTTGAAGGACCTGGAAGCCAAGAAGACCGAGCGCGGCGTGGTCATTACGCTGGGTGACGTGTTGTTCGATACCGACCATTCCCGGCTCAAATCGGGCGGGTTGCGCAACCTGCAGAAGTTTGCCGAATTTTTCAAGGAATATCCCAAGCGCAATGTCATGATCGAGGGATTCACCGACAGCACCGGCAGCGACAGCCACAACCTGGATCTCTCCGACCAGCGTGCCGCATCGGTACGCACGGCGCTGCTGGACATGGGTATCGGTGCGGAACGCATCACGTCACGCGGCTATGGCGAATCCTATCCGGTTGCCGGCAACGTAACCTCTGCAGGCAGGCAATTGAATCGGCGGGTGGAATTGATCGTGTCCGATGACAGCGGATCGATCGCACCGCGCTAGCCGTTCTGCGTCAAGTTCGCGTCCCGGTGTTGCGCGTGATCCTCTTCCTGCTTTGCTGCTGCCTGCTGGGCAGCAGCATGCTGGCCGCTGCCGTAGAGGCCAGAGGATCGCGGACTTGCGAAGCATGGCAGGAACACCGGCTTGAGGAAGCTGAAGGGCATACCCTGCAATCGCAGGTCGATCAGACCTGGCTGATCGGTTATCTGAGCGGCGTGGTCGCCGGTTCAGGCATCGATTTTCTGACCGGCACCGAAAATGAATCGCTGTTTTCGATGGCCGATGTGTATTGCCAGGCCAATCCACTCGGGCATCTGGCGCCGGCTGGCACGGCCATGGCACGGGATCTGATGGAGGTTAAAGGAATCGCCCATGTGTCTACCCTGCCTTGAACGTTATGCGCCTGTTTAAACTGGGCTGTCTGTGCTGTTTCATGGCGCTGCAGCCACTGAGTGCGCGCGCCAGTTCCGATCGCCTCGTCGATCTGGTGTCGATCCCCGGCAGTGCCGGTTTGGGCGCCATGCTGCGCAGCGAACAGTCGCCCTACAAAGGGGCAGGGGTCAGCAATGATCTGGTGCCGATCTATCTTTACGAAGGCGAGCGGGTCTTCCTCCATGACACCCGGATCGGCATCAAACTGGTGGACGAACTGCGCGAACCGCGTCACAACTTCAATCTGTTTCTTGAATACCGTTTCGAGGGCTTTCCCTACGATCGCACGCCTGCCAGCCTTGCCGGCATGCGCATTCGCCGCGCCTCGACCGACCTGGGACTGGGTTATCGTTATCGCTCGGACTGGGGCAACCTGGATGCCGAAATCCTGCATGACGCCAACAATGTCAACCGGGGATCCGAGCTGCGCCTGGGTTATAACGTTGACTGGCAGTCCGGTCGCTGGCACCTGCGTCCCAGCCTGATTTTCGCCCGGCGCAACGCCCGTCTCAACGATTACTACTACGGCGTTGACCCGGTCGAGGCGACGGCGTTGCGTCCCGAATATTCGCCCGGCGCGGGGACCGATCTGAAGCTTGGTCTCTATGGCTATTATGAGTTGTTGAACCGCTGGCGGCTGCTGGGCGGGATCGGTGTCAATCTGCTCGATGTCAGGGTGCGCCACAGCCCCATCGTGCGTGACGCTGTCCAGCCGTCGCTGATGCTCGGTGCCGCCTACGACTTCGGCAGTCACAAGTCCTATGCCGAGCCGGGTCTGCCGCTGCATGTCAAGCTGCTCTACGGCCGTTCCACCGACTGCAACTTGCTGCCGATCATGACCTTGCGCTGTGGTTCGACCCGTACCGAGGACAACACGCGCATCGCCGCCATCGAACTGGGTCGGCCCCTGGTCGAGCGGGTCAACAATTGGCCGCTGGATTTCGTCGGCTACCTGGGCCTCCTGCATCATGATGAAAATCAGCTGCAATCCGATGCCTGGCAGATCAACGCCTACATCAAGGCCTACTACTACGGTTTTCCCTGGGGTGAGCATGTCCGCACCCGTCTCGGCATGGGCGCCGGCTTCTCCCTGGCGCAACGCGTGCCCTATGTCGAAGAGCGAGACCAGGCGAGGCGAGGCCGCAACACCACGAAACTGCTCAACTACCTCGACCCGAGCATCGATGTCAGCCTGGGCGACCTGATCGGCGCCCGCAGCATGAAGGAGACCTATTTTGGGATTGGCGCCTCGCATCGCTCCGGCATCTTCGGTGCTTCCAGGATGTTCGGCAACATCAATGGCGGCTCGAACTACATCTATACCTACATTGAGTCGAAGCTGTAAGGGCAAAGTTGATTTCTCCAGGAATTCTCCCTGCGCCGGGCAAAACCGCATAACATGGTTTGGCTTATGAGCGCCAACGCACAGATGGCCGCCCGAAAGCCTGTCATCATCGCGACGGGCTTCAGGATGCGTTGCAGCTACCCGCGGGCAATTCGCCTTGCCTTACTCACAGGACTCTTTCCTTGAAAGCAACTCACGAGATATTTGCCTGGTTCGCCGGCGCAGTCGTGCTGGTCGTGCTGGGCGTGGTGGTGTCGTTCTGGACCTTCAGGCAGATCGAAGAAGCCGGCAGCGTGCGCCAGCATACCTCCTCTTTAATCGGTGGCGCGGATCAATTGCTGTCTTCATTGAAAGATGCCGAGACCGGCCAGCGCGGTTTTTTGCTGACCGGTGATGAGGTTTTACTGGCGCCTTACCTGGCAGTGCACGACAAGATCAAGGACGACCTGGTCGAATTGCGCCAAGCGACCTTGCTCGATGCCGCCCAGAAGCGTCTGGACGCGCTGACCCCATTGATTGACGCCCAATTGGCTTTCCTGGCGCTGAACATCGAGATGCATCGCCATCATGACCGGGTTGCCCTGCAGGCGAACATACGCAGCAGCCGTGGCAAGCCCCTGATGGACTCGATTCGCAGCGAGATCGGCAGTTTCGTGGCGTTGGAGCAGGGCGTGCTGGTGCAACGTGAAGCAGAGTTTCAAGAGAGCATGCGCCAGCTGTTTACCGCTATTGTTGCCACCAGCCTGCTGGCGCTGCTGTTTGCCGTCGCCTTTGGCTATTTGCTGTACCGGGAAGCCCAGCAGCGGCTCAGGAACCGGATTCATATCGAAACACGCCATCTGCTCGATCTTCAGGAAGAGACCAATACCAAACTGGAACTGGCCAACACGACCTTGCGGGAGAGCGAGGAACAGCTCGCGGTGACGCTCAACTCCATCGGCGATGCGGTGATCGCCACCGATGCCGAGGCGCGCGTGATGCGCCTGAACCCCGTTGCCGAACAGCTCACCGGCTGGATGCAGGCGGATGCCTGCGGTCGTCCGGTGGCCGAGATATTTCGCATCATCAACCAGGAAACCCGCGAACCCGGCATCATTCCGGTCATCGCCACCCTGGCGCATGGTACGGTACAGGGCCTGGCCAACCACACCTTGCTGATTTCACATGATGGCAGCGAGCGCGCCATCGCCGACAGCTGTGCGCCGATTCGCGCCCGCGACGACCAAGTGGTTGGCGCCGTGCTGGTGTTCCGCGATGTCTCCGAGGAATATGCCGCGCAGCAGGCCTTGCGCGACAGCGCTGCGCAGATCCAGACGATACTCAATACCGTGGTGGACGGCATCATCAACATCCATGCGCGCGGCGGCATCATCGAGACGGTCAACCCGGCCGCCGAGAAAATGTTCGGTTATGCCGCAGAGGAACTTACCGGAAAGGAATTCAGCCTGCTGATCCCCGAGTTGGATCAGGACCAGCGCAATGGCTCCCTCGAGTATTACAGTGCCAGCGAGGAGGCGCGCGCCAGCGGCCTCGGCCGCGAAGTCATGGGCCGGCGCCGGGATGGCAGCTTTTTCCCGCTGGAAATCGCGGTCAGCGAAATGTGGCTGGGCGGCCAGCGCTACTTCACTGGCATCCTGCGTGACATCACCGCGCGCAAGCAGGCGGAAGAGGCACTGCTCAAGGCCGGGGCTTTGCAGAGCGCGATTTTCAACAGCGCCTACTTTTCGAGTATCGCCACAGATGCCAAGGGCGTCATCCAGATTTTTAATGTGGGCGCCGAGCGCATGCTGGGCTACATGGCGGCTGAAGTGCTGAACAAGATCACCCCGGCGGAGATTTCCGATCCGCAGGAAGTCATCGCACGTGCCAGGGCCTTGAGCCTTGAGCTGTCCACACCCATCACTCCGGGCTTCGAGGCCTTGGTGTTCAAGGCCTCGCGCGGCATCCAGGATATTTACGAACTGACCTACATCCGCAAGGATGGCAGCCGCATCCCGGCGGTCGTCTCGGTCACGGCCCTGCGCGATGCGCAAAACGACATCATCGGCTATCTGCTGATCGGCATCGACAATACTGCGCGCAAGCAGGTCGAAGCAGAGCGGTCACGGCTTGATCAGGTCCTGCTGGACAAGAACGCCGAACTCGAGAACGCCAAGGTCATAGCGGAAAAAGCCAACCTCGCGAAATCGGACTTTCTTTCCAGCATGAGCCATGAATTACGCACGCCGCTCAATGCCATCCTGGGTTTTACCCAACTCATGGAATCCGGCTCGCCGCCGCCGACGCCCACCCAGCGGAAGAACCTCGACCAGATTCTCAAGGCCGGCTGGTATCTGCTGGAACTGATCAACGAAATTCTCGATCTGGCACTGATCGAGTCGGGCAAGGCGACGTTATCGAACGAACCAGTCTCGCTGGTCGAAGTGATGCTCGAATGTCGGGCCATGATCGAGCCGCAGGCACAGAAGCGCGGCATAGCCATGTCGTTTCCTCGATTCGAATTTCCGTACTTTGTCTGCGCCGATCGGACCCGGGTGAAACAGGTTCTGATCAACTTGTTGTTCAACGCCATCAAGTACAACAAGCCGGAAGGCGCGGTAACCGTGGAGTACGCCTTGATCCAGCCGAATTCGATTCGTATCAGCGTTCGGGACACCGGTGAAGGCCTCACTTCGGAACAACTTGCACAGCTTTTTCAGCCCTTCAATCGGCTTGGCAAGGAAGTTGGCACGGAGGAGGGCACGGGCATTGGCCTGGTGGTGACCAAGCGGCTGATTGAATTGATGGGTGGCCGCGTCGGCGTGGATAGCACGGTCGGAACAGGCAGCGTGTTCTGGTTTGAGTTAAGCCTGACGATTGCGCCGCTGCTTGCCTTCAAGGAATCCGAGCAGGCAACGCCTTTGCAATTGCAGGTGCCAGAGGGCATGCCGCGGCGAACCCTGCTGTATGTGGAAGACAATCCGGCCAACCTGGAACTGGTTGAGCAACTCATTGCGCGTCGCCCTGAACTGCACCTCATGAGCGCGGCGGACGGTTATCTTGGGATCGAGTTTGCACGCGTTTATCAGCCTGAGGTGATTCTCATGGATATCAACCTGCCCGGCATCAGCGGCCTCGAAGCCATGAAAATCCTGCAGGCAGACCCAACGACGGCACACATTCCGATCATCGCCCTCAGCGCCAACGCGATACCCCGTGACATCGAGAAGGCACTCGAGGCAGGATTTTTCAACTATCTCACCAAGCCCATCAAGGTTAACCAGTTCATGGACGCGTTGGACCTGGCCCTGAAATTTGCGCAGAAAACAAACAGTCGTGCAGATGCCGACCTGGCATCGAGCAAAGCTGCTAAAGAGGAAACGATATGACGCTCGCTGAATCGGAGATTCTCAACGCCAGCATCCTGATTGTTGACGACCAGGAATCCAATGTCCTGCTTCTAGAGCAATTGCTGCATGAAGCCGGCTACACCTGCGTCGCTTCAACCATGAAGCCGCAGGAGGTCTTCGCGCTGCATCGCAAGAACCGTTACGACCTGATCCTGCTCGACCTGCAGATGCCCGGCATGGACGGATTCCAGGTGATGGAAGGGCTCAAGACCAATGATGCGGACGGCTATCTTCCGGTCCTCGTCATCACCGCCCAACCCGGCCACAAGCTGCGTGCGCTGCAGGCCGGGGCAAAGGACTTCGTGTCCAAGCCATTCGATCTGGTCGAAGTCAGGACGCGCATCCACAACATGCTGGAAGTTCGCCTGCTCTACAAGAAGCTCGAGGAGTACAGCAAGACGCTGGAACATGCGGTACAGGAGCGGACCGCCGAGCTGCGCGAGAGCGAAGCCCGCTACCGCAGCCTGACGGAACTTGCCTCCGACTGGTACTGGGAACAGGACGAGAACATGAATTTCACCAAGGTGTCCGGCCCTGTCCTGGAAATGCTGGGCATCCAGGTCAGCCCCCTGGCAGAAGAAAACCACGTCATTCAGATGACGTCAGGCTGGAATGAAGCTGAACGGAAGCAACTTCAGGACATCATCGCTGCCCGCCAGCCGTTTCTGGATTTCGTCTTCAGTCGCATCAAGCCCGATGGTTCGCATCAATCCTTCCGGGTCAGCGGGGAGCCCATGTTTACCCAGTCCTGCCGCTTCATCGGCTACCGCGGCATTGGTGTGGAAGTCACGGACAAGAAATAGAGCTCAAGCGCTCGATACCCAACCATGACAACCCCACCCAGTCCCAACCAAAATCATCTGCTTGCGGCCTTGCCGGCAGCAGAGTTCGACGCCCTGGTCGCGCATCTGGAATTAGTTCCAATGCCGCTTGGTCAGATGCTCTATGAACCGGGTACCCAATTGCAATATGCCTATTTCCCCACCAGCGCCATCGTGTCCCTGCATTACGTCATGGAATCGGGCGCTTCGGCAGAATCCGCCGGCGTCGGCAATGAAGGCGTCGTCGGCGTTTCGCTGTTCATGGGAGGAGAAACCACCCCCAGTTCGGCGGTGGTGCAAACCGCAGGACATGCCTATCGGATCAAAAGCCGCCTGTTGAAGCAGGAATTCAACCGTGGGGGCCTGGTGCAGCGTCTGTTGTTGCGCTATACCCAGGCGCTGATGACCCAGATGTCGCAGACTGCGGCCTGCATGCGCCACCATTCCGTCGAGCAGCAGCTTTGCCGCTGGCTGCTGATGACGCTCGATCGTGCGCCATCGCACGATCTGATCATGACCCAGGAACTGGTCGCCAGCATGATCGGCGTGCGCAGGGAAGGTATAACGGAGGCCGCCGGAAAACTCCAGCAGGCTGGTTTGATCAGCTACCGCCGTGGCCACATTTCGGTTCTGGAGCGATCCGGCCTGGAGCGTCGCGTGTGTGAATGCTACGCCGTGGTCAAGAAGGAAATAGACCGCCTGCTCTCCGACGTGCAGTATCGTCAGGATGGCGCTGCTGACACCTGATCACAGGGGGCAGTTTGGAGGCTTGAAACAGGGAGCAAGCTCAGGTCATGTCAGAGCCTGCAACCCATGCTTCGCTTATTGCGTTTCTTACGGTGTCTGATGGCTGGGGGCGCTGCCCCCAGCCATTGCCATGCTAACGACTGATCAGATATTCGGTGTTGCAAGATAGGCCGCGATGTCGGCCAGTTCCGGGCTGGTCATGCCGGAGTACATGCCCATGCCCCCTGTGTCGCGGGCGATGGCGCTGTTAATGACAGTCGGATTGTTGGCGCCGTTCAATACATTCGATCTTGACGGGGGTGTGCCATGGCAACCGCCGCAATTCTTGCTGGCATACAGCGCCTTGCCATTGGTGGCCGACACTGCAGCTGTCGGGTTGGTTACCGCAAAGGTTCGTGTGACCGTCGCTGCCGCGGCGAAACTGCTGTTGCCCGCTTGATTCGCCGTGATGGTGCAGTCGCCAGCCGCCACTGGTGTCAGAATGTTGCCGCTGAGCGTGCATATCGTGGGCGTGGTCGAGGCCAGGCTGACGGCCAGACCTGAATCGGAACTGGCCGTCAGGGTAACCGGCGTTCCCACCTTCTGCGCGCTCACCGAGGCAAAGGTGATGGTTTGCTTGGGCAATACAGCGCCGCTGGCAGACGCCACAGTGAAGGTATTGACCACCGTAGCCGCCGCGTTGTAAGTCGAGTTGCCACTTTGGGTCGCGTTCAGACTGCAGGTGCCCGCAGCCACCAGGGTCAGCGCGCCATTGGCGACGGTGCACACCGCCGCTGTGCTGGAGGTAATGGTGACGGGAAGTCCGGAACTGGCGGTGGCAGACAAGGCCGGCGTGGCGACGCCTATCGTCTGGTTACCCGGCGAACTGAAACTGATGGTTTGTGTTTTCAGTGTCGTGGCAGGGACGGTGCCGGCATTCGTACCAAACGTGCTGGCCATATAGGTAGCAATGTCGTCGGCAACGGTGCTGCTGATCGACGTCGAAAGAGAGCCCATGCCGCCTTCGTTTTCACGAATCGCACTCAAGATCTTGGCCGCATTGATGGCGTCGGAGATGCGTGTGCCGTGACAGCTCTTGCAATTCGCTTCATAGGCGACTTTACCTTTTGCAGCATCTCCGGCCTGGCCGGTGGTGGTGGTCAAGCCACGGGTTTCGTGACCCGACTTCATGTCGTGTTCCAGATCGTGCAGCGTCTTGCCCTGCTCTTCGAGCTTGTCCTTGATCTCGTCAAGCACATCGTCGTGTGCATCGCCTTTGCCTGAGCCGCTGGTGGCGACCAGTTTTGCGCCGATCGCGTCATCGGGCAGGTGCGTCACATCGACGCCCCTGGACTTCAGTTCGGTCTTGACCATCTGGCCAGCCGTCTGAACCCGCTCTGCGGAATAGGTCTTGACTTCGTTTGCATCAAACTTGTCGTAGGCATCGGCAGCGACACCGGTCGAGCTTAGATTGGCGACCAGCAAGTCGGTCACTGGCGTGATGTTGACGGTGCCGACGGCTTGAACCAACGAATGCAGTTTCTCGGCCTTGTGGGTCGTGGCGTCGAGATAATCGACACGTGCGACGCAGGGGAGCGTGACCTGGCTGACGTCGACGCTGTAACTGCCATCGGTTTGTGTATTGACGGCGGAAGTGCTTCCTACGCTGCACTTCAGGCTGACTTGCCCGTTGGCAATGGCCGATCCGGTCGCGGCAACTCCGCGTATGGTGGCATTGGCCGCAGGATTGGTGCCAGTGCTGCCATCGCCACCGCCGCCGCCACAGGCAGTCAGCGTTGCAAGGGTAGCGGCAATAAATCCAAACTTCATGCGATGGTGTAATGCGTTCATATTGTTGGCACCTATTTAGTTGTAACAAACGTCGCCACTTTGCAGTGCTGACCTTAAGCGCCGCTTAAATCTGCTGCGACCGGAGAATGTGCTCTGAAACAGCCAGCCAACTCTCGATAACAGTGGCGTGACGGGGGGCATTCTGCAGGCCTGATCACCGCCGCACTGTGCGCTGGTTCACTTTCAAACAGCTTTTTTAACGCTGGCGGGGAGCGGGTTGCGTCGTGCCAAACCTCGTCAGTGCGCAACGAGATGGGTTTGCAGCACGAGAGAAACCTCCTTGGCCGTGCGCAGCGTCCGCAGGTCTGAAAACAGCTTGTCTGCCTGCGGGTAACACTTGCCCAGGAGCAGCAACCATTGCTTGAGACGCCCGGGGGATTGAGTTGGCAATACCTTGCGCTGTACCTGTGACCAGAAGTCAATGATCATTTCGACCACGACATGCCATTGGGTGCTTGGATCCGCTGCAGCAACGCCGCGAATTTGCTGCGCCAGCAGGGGATTGGCCACCGCGCCGCGCCCCAGCATCACGTCCTCGCAACCGGTTGCTTCGCGGATCGCTGCATAATCGGCCAGGGTCCAGACTTCGCCATTGGCGATGACCGGAATTCGCAAGGCTGCGCGGATTGCTGCGACCGATTGCCAACGGGCGGGAGGGCGGTAACCATCTTCCCTGGTTCGGGCATGCACGACGAGAGCCTGGACGCCGCCATCCTCGATGGCGCGTGCGCAATCGATCGCCTTGCTGGTATCACTGATGCCCAGGCGCATCTTGGCGGTCACGGGAATATCTGTGGGAACCGCTGCGCGCACCGCTGCAACAATACGACGCAGAAGTTCCGGCTCATCCAGCAGTGCTGCACCACCCCGGTTGCGATTGATGAGTGGCGTGGGGCAGCCAAAGTTGAGATCGACACCGGCCGGGTGAAGCTTGGAAACATTCGCCGCATTGGCCGCCAGAAGGCCAGGATCGGAACCGAGAAGCTGGATGCGCACCGGCGTGCCGGCTCGCGTGCGGGAGGCGTTCCTGAGTTCCGGGCTGACACGCGTGAACGCAGAATGGGGCAGCACGGTAGCGCTGACGCGGATAAATTCGGTGACGCACCAGTCGTAGCCGCCAGCCCGTGTCAGTACATCCCGAAGAATATCGTCGGCCAGGCCTTCCATCGGGGCAAGAATCAGGCGGGTCATGTTCGGCTGTATTATGCTGAATCCGGATCATTGATGATGGCCATGGAAACACGGCCCGTATGCCTACGTTATGAGACAGCCCACTCAACCTGGTTTGCTTGGCAAACTTCTTGGAATAGTCCTGGGAACGATCATTCTGATTCTGGGGCTGATGTTTTCCCTGGTGTTATTGGCGGTCGTGGCAACACTTGGTCTTCTGGCATGGGGATACTTTCTTTGGAAAACCAGGAAAATCCGCAAGCAGATGTCGGAGCTTCATCAAGACGGCCAAGTCATCGAGGGTGAAGCGGTCATTGTTGAAGAGCAGGTGAAGCAGCAAAATATCCTGCCGCACGAAAATTCAAATAGAGTGCCTTAAAGCTTCAAGCCAATCTATCCTGGGCGCTTCAGCGGATCATGCCGGGAGGCTGGCTGCGGGAAATGCGACGCCCAATCAGGCGAGAGGCGCAAAGCAGCGGCGTATTTGCCCTCGGTGCGCATGATCCGTTCTGCTGCAAAATTTTGTTGAACCAGCGCCATGCCGCGATCGAAGATCTCACGATACCGGCTGATGCGACCGTCACGCAGCTCGATGCAGCTGATGCCGTCGAAGCCGATGCGCTGGCCCAGGGCATCGGCATGCAGCGAATCGAAGCTGAAGCGGTAGCTGGCATAGCCGAGGTTGCCGGCGCAGACCGGCTGAAAAAATTCCCAGCGGAAATGATTTGCCCCGGCGTGGAAATGTTCGAGCATTTCCCGCAGGCCGGAGTGACCTTGCTTGCGGCCGTAGAAGTAGTCTTCGTAGTGGGCGTCCGGCGTAAAGCAGTCCACGAATGCCTCGGCATTGTGGGTTTCGACGGCATTCGAAAGTTGCTGCAGCAGGCGGGGAAAGTCCATGACGCTTATTTCTCCAGGGTTCGGGCGTGACGCCGGTTTTATCCGGTGGAGTGGTTTATATACCGGAAACGTTGGCGATCATCAGACTCACACCTGTGCAGACGGACAGCGCCATGACGAAGACCTTCTCGCCCAGGGTCGCATCGCGATTCTTGCTGAAGCTGATGCGCAGAGCCACGTAGGAAAGTATGACGCTATTGACGAAGATTACGCCGATGAAACCCAGCAACTGGCGCAGGAAGATGCCCAGGCTGGCGGCTTTGATGAGCAGACTCAGTGATGCCAGGATCATGCAGACACCCGCCATGGAAACAATGACGGGCAGCGCCCGATCAGAAAGGCTGGAGCTGGGGGTCATAAGAATTTTTTCACAACATGCTTGCGGCGTGACGCAGCGAAAATGATAACAGTTTGAGCCGGTGGGAGAAAAGCGCAATTCGTCGCAATTCGTCGAAATAGCGAAAAACCTGAGCTGCCTCTTCCCGTTCCTGCGCATTGCCGTTGGGCCATAGGCCGAGATCAGGGTGTATTTGGGTTCATTTTCGGGCAAGCAGATCGGACGATAGGCGTATGCTCAAGTACGTATTCACCCTTACTGGATAGAACCGGATTTCGCCATGCCCGTACCCAGAGACGCCTACGCCACAACGACCTCGCTCTACTTGCCCGAGGCGTATTGCCTGGATGAGAAGTCGCTGTTTCGTGACATCGATGCGGCGATGAATCATCTGCGCGGCGAAACCCTGCGCATGGCGCTGCGTCACCTCTACATGAAATGGGGCGACTATTGCGCGGAGGGGTGCGAGGAATTCGCCATCGACATGATGGCGCTGGCGGATGCCAGAAGAATGCCGTCCATCCGCAAACCTTCCCGGCAACGTGCTTATCCGGGCATGGCCAGCAACGAACCCGCAAGGCAAGCTGCGTTGTTCTAATACACGCCTGGCCGTTGCGGTTTTCCGCTGCAGTCTTTCTCGAAATACCCTGCATCTATTCTTCCGCGGCAAACTGAGTTCCTCGCGGCGGCTTTCGCCGATATGCCGTGCCGACATATTCGACGGAACTTGATCAAGGTCAAACGAGAATGGTTCTCATTTGGTAGAATGCGGGTCATGAAATCCAAAAACCATCGTCTCAGCGAGCTTATTCCCGGTCAGGAAGCCCTGATCTCCGCCGTCCATGCCGATGAAGCACTGCATCATCGGCTTGCTGCCTTGGGCTTTCGCATCGGCAACCGCATACAACTGATGCGCCGCGGCCGCTGGGCGGGGCCACTGCATGTCCGGCTTGGCGCCACCGACGTGATCCTGCGCCAAACCGAAGCCGACCTGATCAGCGTTTCCCCGCAGTGAAACGTATCGCCCTGTTGGGCATGCCCAATACGGGCAAGTCGACCCTGTTCAATCGTCTGACCGGTTCATCCGCGCGAGTGGCCAACTGGGCCGGGGTCACGGTCGACCTTGCCAGCGCGAAGATTCTGCTCGGCGGACACATCGCCGAAATGGTCGATCTGCCCGGCATCTATGATCTGCACGGATTTTCCGACGACGAGAAAGTCGTCCGGCACCTGCTCGAAGGGCACCCGATCGACCTCCTTGCGATCGTGGTCAATGCCACACAGATCGAGCGCCAGCTGCCGCTGGTTCTGCAGGTCCGCTCGCTTGGCCTGCCGGCGGTGCTGCTGCTCAACATGGCGGATGAGGCCAAGCGCAATGGCGTGGAAGTCGACTGCACCCGGCTCGCGGCCCGCCTGGGTATGCCCGTGGTACTGATGTCGGCCAAGTATGGCGTCGGCCAGCCCGAGGCGATGCGTGTGCTGGCGCAGGCGCTGACCGAGGCCAGCGATATCGGCCCGGCCCGTCGCGCCCAGATGCAGGAGGTGCTGTCCGACGACGTGCGCATCGAGCAGGAAACCGCGGCGATGATGGCTGAGGCAGTGACCATGCCATTGCAATTGCCCGAGCAGGTTTCCGATCGCATCGATCGTCTTGCCCTGCATCCTTGGCTGGGTTTGCCGCTGTTCTTCTTGGCCATGCTGCTTTTGTTCCAGGCGGTGTTCTGGATCGGCGGGCCCTTGCAGCAGGGCTTGACCTGGCTCTTCGACCAGCTGCGCCAACTCGCGTTGGAACCCCTGGCGGCGCAACTTCCCGATTTCCTGCATGGCCTGCTGCTCGACGGCGTGTATTCCGGCTTCGTCACCGTGGCGGCGTTCGTGCCGCTGATCATATTGTTCTTCCTGTTCATTGCCCTGGTCGAGGACAGCGGCTACCTGGCACGTGCCGCGTTTCTCACCGATGCGCTGATGGCCAAGCTGGGGCTGGACGGGCGCAGCTTCGTGATGGTCCTGATGGGCTTTGGCTGCAACGTGCCGGCGGTGATGGGGACGCGCATGATGCGGGCGCGACCGCTGCGTCTGCTCTCGATGCTGGTGATTCCGCTGTCCTTGTGCTCAGCGCGGTTGCAGGTGTTCCTGTTCATCGTCTCGGCGATTTTTGCGCCGGCGCAGGCACCCTGGGTGATCTTCGGTTTTTATCTCGTGAGCTTCCTGACCATGATCGTCACCGCCTTGCTGTTCCGCGGTCGCTTCAAAAGCAACGAGCCGTTTGTCGTCGAGTTGCCGCCCTGGCGGGTGCCGACCCTGCGCCAGGTAGTGATGCGCGGCTGGCTCGAAGTCAGGCATTTCCTTTCCCGCGCCACGCGCTTCATCGTGCTCGGCGTGATTGCGATCTGGCTGCTGACGAATCTGCCTTTGGGTGCAGTACCGGGCGGCATGGATACTTATGCCGGTCAGCTGGGTGCGCTGTTTGCGCCGGTGCTGGCGCCGATCGGCATCGACGAAAAACTCGCCGTGGCGCTGATGTTCGGCTTTGTCGCCAAGGAAGTGATGATCGGTGCCTTCGCCGTGATCTACGGCATGTCGGGCGATGCCTTGTCGCAGGAATTCGCGCGCAGCATGGATTGGGTCCAGGCCATCAGCTTCATGCTGTTCACGCTGATCTACACCCCCTGCATTTCGACCATCGCCACCATAAAGACCGAATCCAAGAGCGTCGCCTTTGCAACATTGGCAGTGCTCTGGCCGCTGGCCCTGGCCTGGCTGACGAGCTTCGTCTTTTACCAGGGCATGCGGCAACTGCTCAGTTAGTTAAGCGGCTCAGTTGGGTTGACTCAGTTGGGTAACGCTACGCCGCCCATGCAAAGGTACTTGATCTCAAGAAAGTCCTCGATGCCGTATTTCGAGCCTTCGCGTCCCAGGCCGGATGATTTCATGCCGCCGAAGGGCGCCACCTCGTTGGAGATGATGCCGGTATTGATGCCGACGATGCCGTACTCCAGCGCTTCCGACACGCGCCAGATGCGGGCCATGTTATTGGCATAGAAGTAGGCGGCCAGGCCGAATTCGGTGTCGTTGGCCATGCGGATGGCCTCCTGTTCATCCTTGAAGCGGAACAGCGGCGCCACCGGCCCGAAGATTTCCTCGCGCGCCATGCGCATCTGCGGCGTCACGTCGGCAACGATGGTCGGTTCGAAAAAAGTATGGCCGAGCGCATGGCGTTTGCCGCCGCAGACGATTCGGGCACCCTTGGCGGTGGCGTCGGCAATCAGTTCCTCGACCTTGCTCACGGCGGCGGCATCGATCAGCGGTCCCTGCGTCACCCCTTCTTCCATGCCGTTGCCGACCTTGAGCGCCGCCACGGCGCGACCGAGCTTTTCGGCGAAGGCGTCATACACGCCGTCCTGCACCAGCATTCGGTTGGCGCAGACGCAGGTCTGTCCGGCGTTGCGGTACTTCGAGAGGATGGCGCCCTGCACGGCGGCATCCAGGTCGGCATCGTCGAAGACAATGAAGGGGGCATTGCCGCCCAGTTCCATCGAGAGCTTTTTCACGGTCGGCGCGCATTGCAGCATCAGTTCGACGCCAATTTCGGTGGAGCCGGTAAAGGTCAGCTTGCGCACGATGGGGTTGCCGGTCATCTCGCCGCCGATCGCCGCCGCCGACCCGGTGACCACCGAGAACACACCCTTGGGTACGCCGGCACGTTCGGCCAGAACAGCCAGCGCCAGGGCGGAGTAGGGCGTCTGCTTGGCCGGCTTGAGGATCATGGCGCAGCCTGAGGCCAGTGCCGGTCCGGCCTTGCGAGTGATCATCGCGGCGGGGAAATTCCACGGCGTGATTGCGGCGCAAACCCCGATCGGCTCCTTGGTGACGACGATGCGCTTGTCGGCCTGCGGCGCGGGAATCACATCGCCATAGATGCGCTTGCCCTCCTCGGCAAACCATTCGATGAAGGAGGCGGCGTAGGCGATTTCGCCGCGCGCCTCGGCGAGCGGCTTGCCCTGCTCGCGGGTCATGATCATGGCCAGATCTTCCTGGTTGGCCATGATGAGTTCGAACCACTTGCGCAGGATGCGCGCGCGCTCCCCGGCTGTCTTCGCCCGCCATGACTTTTGTGCCACCTGCGCGGCTTCAACGGCGCGCCGCGTTTCGGCCGCGCCCATGTTGGGGATGGTGCCGATCTGGTTATCGGTCGCCGGGTCATTCACCGCGATGGTCTGCTTGCTGTCGGCGTCGCACCAGGCGCCGTCGACGTAGCCTTGCTGGCGAAACAGCGTGGAATCGGTGAGCTTGAGCATGTTCAATCCTCTGGTCGATGTAAGTGGTCGAAATGAGCGGTAAAGGTGAGCAATACGTGTGAGCGATAAGCGCGAATTATGCGCGGTAGAATCGAGCCATGGAATACATCTGGGCATTCGCGGCGGGCGCCGCCATCACTGCCGTGCCGTTGGGCTGGCTGCTGGCTACCCTGCGCGAGCGGATCAAGGCGCGCGAGGCGGAACTGATTACCCTGCTGGAGCAGGAACGGCGCAGCGCCAGCGAAAAGCTCGCGGTGCTGGAGGAATCGCGCCTGTCCCTGGCGGAGGCTTTCAAGGCACTTTCCGCCGATGCCCTGGCGCGCAACAACCAGTCCTTTCTCGAACTGGCCCGAGCCACGCTGGAAAAATACCAGGTGAGCGCCGCCGGCGAACTGGAGAAGCGCCAGCAGGCCATTGGCGAACTCGTGGCACCGGTCAGGACCACGCTGGAGAAATTCGAGCAGCAGATCCAGTCGGTGGAAAAATCCCGCATCGATGCCTATGCCACCCTGACCGAGCAGGTCAAGGCACTGGCCGAATCGCAAGGGCAACTGAGGAGCGAGACGGCCAACCTGGTCAAGGCGCTGCGCGCGCCGCAGACGCGCGGGCGCTGGGGCGAGCTGCAATTGAAGCGCGTGGTCGAAATGGCCGGCATGCTCGATCACTGCGACTTTCGCGAACAGGCAAGCGTCGGCACCGAAGAAGGCCAGTTGCGTCCGGACATGGTGGTGCGCCTGCCCGGCGGCAAAAACATCGTGGTCGATGCCAAGGCGCCGCTGGCGGCCTATCTGGATGCACTCGAAGCGCCCGACGAGGCGACGCGCAAGCGCCTGTTGCTCGACCATGCGCGCCAGGTGCGCGACCACCTCGCCAAGCTGGGCCGTAAATCCTACTGGGAACAGTTCCAGCCCTCGCCCGATTTCGTCGTGCTGTTCCTGCCCGGCGAAACCTTCTACAGCGCGGCGCTCGAAGCCGATCCCAGCCTGATCGAAGCCGGGGTCGAGCAGAAAGTCATCCTGGCCACGCCGACTACATTGATCGCACTGCTGCGTGCCGTCGCCTATGGCTGGAAGCAGGAAGCGTTGACCGAGAACGCCCAGCAGATCAGCGCACTGGGCAAGGAATTGTTCGAGCGGATTTGCGTGCTGGCCGATCACTGGAGCGACATGGGCAAGCACCTCGGCAATGCGGTCGGCGCCTACAACAAATCGGTGGTTTCGCTCGAATCCCGCGTGCTGGTGTCGGCGCGCAAATTCCGTGACCTCAAGGCCACCCCGGAAGGCAAGGAACTGCGCGACCTCGTGCCAGTCGAGGGGATTGCGCGAGCGTTGCAGGCGCCGGAGATGCAGGGGTTGCCAAAGGCGTAGTCCGCTGCAAGTGGATATGAGCCAGTCATAACGCGTTCACGCAGCCGGACACCTTGGGTGCGGATAGAGTGGGCAGGTCAAAAGGAGCTGTCATTGATTTCAAGCCGACTGGTCTATATACTGGTCTGGTTGCGGCCCCATTGCAGGAGCATGTCATGAAGATCGAAATTGGTTCGTATGAAGCCAAAACAAAACTCCCTGAATTGCTGCGGCAGGTGAAATCCGGGAAAAGTTTTACCATCACCAATCGCGGGGAAGCTGTGGCTGATCTGGTTCCCAGCGCGGGTGCCAGAACAAAGGACAAGGTGGCTGCCGCAGAAAAACTCAAGGCGTTCATGCTGGCCGATCCGATACGTGGTGTAAATCTCAAGGCGCTTATTGAAGAGGGACGTGCGTGAGCTTTGTCCTCGACAACTCGGTGACCATGCGCTGGTATTTTGGCGACGGCAAGCCGCAGGAACTTGCCGTCGCCGGCAAGGTGCTTGATGCGATGAAACATGCCAATGCCTTTGTGCCGGCAACATGGGGATTGGAAGTGGCCAATGTTTTGGCCAGGGCTGAAGCCAAAGGGCTGGTCACGGAAGCCCGGAGCGGGGAATTTCTTGAGCTGCTGAACGGGGTGGATATCGTGGTGGACGCTGCCACCTTTGCGCATTCGCTGTCGGATACCCTTCAATTGGCGCGGCGCTATAAGCTATCGGCGTACGATGCGTCCTACCTCGAGCTGGCCTTGAGACTGGGCATGCCGTTGGCCACGCTTGACGAAGATCTGCTGAAAGCGGCAAAGAAAGCCGGCGTGAAGAAGTTCGGCTGATACCGATCTGGCTCATGCTATGAGCCATTGGGGATGGAGAATGGCAACTTCCCTGTCGACGGAGGATTGCCATCATGTCCCGCAGAATTATTTCTCTCTTGCCCAATGATCCCGATGTTCTGGTGTTCTGGTTGGTCAGCACGCTCAGTGCAATGTTCATGCTGATTGCGCAGGTAACATAGCGGCAATGTCCGATTCCGACTTCAATCTGGAGCACTCGCGGATCGCCCTGGCGGCGCTTGCCGCCGACGCGGTGGTGCTGTGCGCCTCGCAGCGCCTGGCGCGCAACCTGCGCCGCGATCATGACCGGCTGCAGCTGGCGCAAGGCCTGACGCGCTGGCAGCCGCTGCAGGCCCTGGCGCCCGCGCAGTGGCTGGCAGCGGTGGTGCAGCAGGCGCTGCTGGCGGGCGAGATTGCCATCGCCGCCGCACCGCGCCTGCTGCTCAGCGAATTGCAGGAGCGCATCCTGTGGGATCGTGCCATTGAGGCATCGTCTTCGAATGCCGCAGATGAAGAGCTGTTCGACCGTGAGGGTCTGGCGCGTGCTGCGGTCGAAGCCAACGCGCTGATGTCGGCCTGGGACATCCGCATCCCTCTGGCGAGCGCAGAACAAAGTGAAGAAACGCGCCAGTTCCTGCGCTGGCACGAAGAGTTCCAGCGCATCTGCGGCGAAGCCGGCTGGCTCGAAGCCGCGCGCTATTTCGATTGGCAGATCGACTGCCTCAGCGCCGGTGCGGGCCGTCTGCCCGGCCAGCTGGTGCTGGCCGGTTTCGACCGCTACAACCGGCAGGAGACCCGGCTGGCGCGGGTGCTGATGCAGCGCGGCGTCGCCGTGCTGGAACTGGAGCAGGGCCTGCCCGCTTCGGCGCAAGCGGGCGTCGTGGCGTTGCCAGACCGTGCTGCAGAATGCCGCGCCGCTGCTGCCTGGGCCAGGCGGCAACTGGCGGATAACCCGGCGGCCCGGCTCGGCATCGTGGTGCCGGAATTGAGTGCCCTGCGCGAGACACTCGCGACCACCCTCGACGACGCCCTCGATCCCGCCGCGGCCAGCCCGGCGCTGGCCGAAATGCCCCGGCGCTACAACTTCTCGCTGGGCCTGCCGTTGGCACGCCAGACCTGCGTCGCGGTCGCCCTGCAACTGCTGGGGCTGGCGGCCCAACCTTACCGCATTGTTCAGGAAGAATTCAGCACGTTGCTGCGCCAGCCGTATTGGTCCGCCGATCTCGACGAGGCCGACAGCCGCGCCCGCCTCGATGCACGGATGCGCGAATATCTCCTGCCGACCTTGTCGCTCGAGCGCATCGTCAGATTTGCCGAAAAGTCTGCCGGGCAAGGCCTGTCCCTCGCACGCCTGATCGGCCATCTGCAAGCTTTTCAGGCACGCCTCGCCGCGCAGCCGGCGCGCCAGTCGCCTTCCGCCTGGGCGCTGGCTTTCGTGCAACTGCTGGAAGCAGCCGGCTGGCCGGGCGAGCGTCCGCTGTCGAGCCACGAATACCAGGCGCACCGCGCCTTTGCCGAAACCCTGGAAGGTCTGGCGCAACTCGACGCCGTGCTCGGCCGCGTGAGTCTGGCCGA
>Ga0172380_10002955_pt1 | contig 24616 bp, 18 predicted proteins | sample Leawe162metaG_FD_119747 | JGI IMG/M metagenome (GOLD analysis project Ga0172380, IMG submission 119747) | Leachate microbial communities from a municipal landfill in Southern Ontario, Canada - Leachate well 162 metaG | ecosystem: Engineered > Solid waste > Landfill > Unclassified | place...
ACCCGATTTAGCAATTCCTTTAAATTTATTTTTATCTTCTATTACATCTTCTGGATTACATTCAATCGTTATTTCAGCAGTTTTAGATATATTAAAATTATTAAATATTTGTGAAAGGATGCTCGATAGCTTCTCTGTATTTAATGCACTGGGAGTGCCTCCGCCGAAATAAATTGTATCTACAGTCTCACTTTGGAATTGTTTCGAATATGATTGAATCTCTTTTAAGACAGAATCAACGAATGAATTAATTAGATTCATATTTGTTGTCAGGTAGAAGTCGCAATAGCTGCATCTTCTATGGCAAAATGGAATATGGATGTACAATCCTAATGACAATGTATAAGACTTAAATTGAGTTTTCTTTTCTCGATAAATTAAATAAATTGATACTTAATATACACCTTAACAGTGAAAATTATAATTCAAATATTGCTCCTGATATCAGTGTACTGTACCTATTCTCAAGTTTATTCACAGGAAAATGGTTCTGTACTTGATTCATTAAGGGAAAAGCAGAATACGTTGGACTCGTTGAAAAAGAATCGTGAGGTTTTTCTTAATTCACCGGAAAGAATCAAAGCAATTGACCTAATAAGAGTAGTTAATTATAACTACGATAAGATTAACCTTTTATCCACCGAAAATATCGTTAAGATAAATACCTCCTCTCTTAACCAAACTGGAAACATTAATATTAAAATAAAAAAGAACGACAGTTTATGGTTTAAAATTTCAGGTAGTTTTGCTTTCATTAGTATGGATGCAGTGATAGCGAATGTAAACAGGAATAATTTCATATATTTTGATAATCTCAATGATAAGGTCATCGAGGGTCCAACAAATGATAATAATATCGGTGCTATTGCAAGAATCAAATGTACTTTCGATGATCTTATGAATGTGATGTCGGGGACCGGTAGAATTATTTATACAGATTGCGATACCTTATCCATGTCAGAAGATAGCAGCAAAATTGTTATTACTTTGATTGGAAAGGATAAATTAGTAAAGTACTGGATCAATGCAGATAAAAAATATGTCGAAAAGTATGCATACTTCAACACAGATAAAAAAGAGTTTCTGAAAATAATTTACAGTAATATTGTTACTGTATCGAATGGCTATTATGCACGAAAAGTTGAAATTGAAAAACCACTATCTAAAGAATATATGAAGATTGTTAATGAATCTTATTTAACGAATCAATATGATTTAAATTTCAATGTCGAATTTCCAAATACTGTAAGAAAAGTAAAATGGGAAAATTAATTATATTTCTTACTAATTATTAGTTGCGTTGTTTTCCCGTTGTTTTCCCGTTGTTTTCCCGTTGTTTTCCCGTTACTCGTCCGTACCTACCCAGTATCTTGCCACAACACTTTCAGCATTCAATACCGATTTATTTACGACAAAAGGAATACTAATTTCATTGAGTTCATGCTTTATATTAGATATTTTTGTATTTCCTCATTTACTTAAAATTTAATAGGAGCAATAAATGGCAAAATACAAAATTGCATATCTGCCAGGAGATGGCGTAGGTGTTGAAGTTCTTGAAGCTTCAAAAATAGTATTGGAAAAAACAGGGTTCGATGCTGAATATATTCACGGTGATATCGGATGGGAATTCTGGTGCAAAGAAGGCGATGCATTTCCGGAAAGAACAATCGAACTTTTGAAAAATGTAGATGCGGCACTTTTTGGTGCAATTACCTCAAAACCCGTTAAAGCTGCGGCTTCAGAATTAATACCTGAACTTCAAAACAAAGGACTTGTTTATCGTTCACCAATTGTTAGAATGAGGCAAATGTTCGATCTCTACACGTGTCTTAGACCATGCAAAGGCTATGATGGGAATCCTCTTAACTATAAAGATAATATCAATTTGGTAATATTTCGCGAGAATACAGAAGGAATGTATTCAGGCGTAGAGTTTAACCCTGTTCCCGAAGAACTTTCATCATTGCTCGCAAAAATTTCAAAACCATTCGCTCCGTTCAAGGATTTAGCTCCTGATCAGTTTGCGATTTCCTGCAAAATTAATACGAAGAAAGGGTCTGAAAGAATTATCAGAGCAGCTTTTGAGTTTGCAAGAAAGTTTAACAGAAAGAAAGTGACTGTTGTACATAAATCAAATGTTGTTAGAGCAACTGACGGCCTGTTTCTTGAAATGGCAAAAGAAGTTAAGAAAGATTTTCCTGATATAGCAATGGACGATGCAAATATTGACGCAATTACGATGTGGCTCTTGAAGAATCCTCATAACTACGATATTCTTGTAGCACCAAATTTATTTGGTGATATTGTCTCTGACTTATGTGCACAAATGGTTGGCGGACTTGGATTTGGCTGTTCAGGTAATATAGGTGAAAAGTTAGCCGTATTCGAGCCGACGCATGGTTCCGCACCAAAGTATGTTGGACTTTACAAGGTAAATCCTATTGCAACAATTCTTTCCGCAAAGATGATGCTCGACTGGCTGGGTGAAAAGGAATTAGGAGAGAAGATAGAAACGGCAACAGCAGAAGTTATTAAAGAAGGTAAAGTAAAAACTTACGACATGGGCGGTTCTAACACAACTATTGAAATGGCACAGGCAATTGCTGATAAAATTAATTAATTATTAAGACAATTCTAAATTATGTTTAAATCCCCACTTGTTCTCTGTGGGGATTTTATTATAAGAACAAAAATTAAATCATGGATAAAATATACATTCACGAAGTTGGAATGCGAGATGGCCTTCAGGTTGAACAGAAAATCGTTCCGTTTGAAACGAAGGTTAATTGGATAAAAGAGTTGATGCTCACGGGTATTGATATCATACAGGTTGGTTCATTTGTACATCCGGTTAAGGTACCCACAATGGCAGATACAGATGGACTCTTTAAGTACTTCGCAATCCCCGAAAATAAACCGTCTGAAACAATTCTTTCAGGACTTGTTCTAAATGAAAAAGGACTCGATAGGGGAATGGGAGTCGGGGTTGAAATGTTTTGTATGGGTGTTTCTGCGAGCGAAACTCACAGTAAGAAGAATACAGGAATGACAACTGATGAAGCTTTGCAAAGAATCATTGTTATGGCAAAGAATGCTATCGCTTCAAATAAGAAAGTTCAGTTATCAGTTCAATCTGCCTTTGGCTGCGGATTTGAAGGAGTTATTCCGCTTGATAGAGTAATTGGAATTATTGAAAAGTATTTTGAAAACGGAATAACTAATATTAGTTTAGCTGATACTGCCGGACATGCAAACCCGGAGCAAGTTGAAAAAATGATTTCGGAAATTTATAAAAGAAATCCTGATGTAACTCTTTCTGCTCATTTCCATGATACATACGGTATGGGAATCGCTAATTGCTACACAGCTTATAAAAATGGTATTAGGTATTTTGAAACAGCATTTGCTGGGTTGGGCGGCTGTCCGTTTACTGCTAAAGCCAGCGGAAACGTTTGCACAGAAGACCTTGTGAATATGTTTAATAAGATTGGTCTTCGCGATGATATTAATCTTCGGAAAATATTATCAGTCTCCAAAGAATCTGAAGAGTTTTTTGGCAGGGAATTGCCAGGTAAAATTATGAAAGTATTTTGAAGAAGTCAGAAGCTAGAAGTCAGAAGTTAGGAGATAGAAATATTTATTAGTTATATATAAAAATTTAGTTAGAATATAGAAAATAAAAGCACATGTTTTGAAGATTTGTTAGTCTGGCAAAAGATGCATAAAATTGTTTTAGATATTTATAAAATGACGAATTCTTTTCCGAAATCAGAATTATTTGGTCTGACAAGTCAGATAAGGAGGTCTGCAGTATCGGTTACAGCTAATATGTTGAGGGTTTTTCTAAAAAAGGTAAAGCAGATAAGTTGAGATTTTTTAATATTGCTGAAGGTTCGTTGGAAGAAACAAATTATTTATTACTACTTATTAAAGATTTAGGGTATTCAGAGACAAAAGACTTGAGAGAAAATATTCAGGAAGTTGGCAAAATGCTAAAAGGCTATACAAATGCAATAAAAAATTCGATGTAAATCTGAATTATTAATTGGCATAACTTATTTTATTATTCTGACTTCTAGCTTCTGACTTCTAAATTCTAAAAGAACTATAAAATCATAACAAAAATATGAAAGAAAAATCACTAAAAGGAGTAAGAGTTCTCGACTTAACGAATGTGTTAGCAGGTCCGTTCGCAACTTTGCATCTTGCACTTTGCGGCGCAGAAGTCATAAAGATTGAAACCCCGGGCTCCGGCGACCTTGCACGAAAACTTGGGAACGTACCTGAATTCAATAAGAAGAATATGGGAACAAGTTTTCTTGCACAAAACTGTAATAAAAAATCATTGACTCTAAACCTTAAAGATGATACTGCAAAAGAAATCTTTAAGAAACTTGTTAAAATATCGGATGTTGTAGTTGAAAACTTCAGACCTGGTGTTATGAAAAGACTTGGTCTTTCTTATGAAACATTAAAAGAAATTAATCCCGGAATAATTTATTGTGCAATCTCAGGTTTTGGACAAACCGGACCCGATGCATTCAAACCGGCGTATGACCAGATAATACAAGGGTTGAGCGGTGTCATGGCAATCAATGGCGATGAAACACTTAATCCGTTGAGAACGGGATTTCCTGTCTGTGATACTGTAGGCGGACTTAACGCTGCATTTGCTATAATGGTTGCGCTATTTTATAAAGAGAAAACAGGTGAAGGACAGTTTGTTGATGTTGCGATGCTCGATTCAATCATGCCATTCAATGGATGGGTTGCAGCAAACTTGCTCATTGGAGGCAAGCAGCCTGTTCTTATGGGAAACGATAATTTCACCGCCGCACCATCGGGTACATTTGTGACAAAAGATGGATACATTAATATCGCTGCAAACAAGCAGGAGCAATGGGAAGATTTATGCGATGTTGTTGGTGTTCCCGAGCTTAAAGAAGATGCAAGGTTCAAAGAGCGCGATATGAGAAAAGCAAATCGCAAACTTCTAACTCCTCTGCTCGAAGCAAAATTAAAAGAAAACGAAACAAGTTTCTGGGCTGATGCCTTGAACGCAAAGGGAATTCCTTCCGGTGAAATATTAAGCCTCGATGCCGCATTAAATCAGCCTCAGGTAAAGCACAGAAATGCAATCGCAGAAATTGAAACTCCTGAAATCGGGAAAATAAAAGTATTTAATCTTACAGCTAAGTTTGATAAAACCGACGGTGACGTGGATACACCGCCGCCGACGCTTTCACAGCATACGGATGAAATCCTGAAAGAACTCGGATACACCGAGTCAGATATTAATGGTTTCAAAGAGAACAAAGTAGTTTAGAATCTAAATAGCATAGAATTATGGCTGAAGTGAAAAAAGTAATAAAAAGGGATATTGAGGGTCTATCAGTATCAAAAGAGTCAGATAAAAAGAAGGATGAACTGGGAAGACTTGCGACTTGTATGAATATCTGTCGAAATAAAGAATATTCAACTACTGTGTTTATAGGTTCCGGTGTTTCAAAAACGGCAGGGATACCAACAGCATCTGAAATAATGGATGATTTGGACAAGCGTGAACACTTTAAAAATTTAGTTAAACAGGCAAAACATAGAACATTCACGGAATATATGAAGTGTTTAGAGTCTGATCAAAGAAAAGATTTGTTTATAGAATATATTGATAAAGCTAAAGTGAACATAGCTCATATTTATCTTGCTTCTTTAGTGAAAGCAGGATATGTAGATTATATCGTTACTACAAATTTCGACCCATTAGCAGTTATGGCTTTATCACTTTTTAATATATTTCCCGCTATATATGATATCGCTAATGCAAAAGACTTTGAACCCGGAGTATTTGTAACTCCATCGGTGATTTATCTTCACGGACAAAGTTATGGGTTTTGGCAAATGAATACACCCGACGAACTTTCACTTCCATTAAATACAATTGAAACTGCTCTAATTGATATTAATCAAAAGAGTTTATGGATTATTGTCGGTTATAGTGGTGATGACCCGGTATTAGGTAAGCTTGCAAAAATAAGAAAGTTTTCACACGGGTTATATTGGATTTGTTATAAAGATAATGACCCTAAAGAGAAAGTACAGAGGGAGTTATTGAAAGATAAAACAAGAGGAACACACATAATTAAAGGATATGATTCTGATTCGTTTTTTCATTCACTATATAATGAATTGAATGTCGAACCTCCTAATATAGTATCAAAACCATTCACTAATTTATCAGATATATATTCAATGATTCAGGACAAAGGCGAAATTGATGGTAAGCCTATTGATTTAATTGGCTCGGCTAATCTCTGGATTAAAGATGCAATAAAAGTATTTGAAGATAAAATACCATGTGAAGAAACTGATACGTTTAAAAACAAAAAGAAGTTTGAAGAAGAAAACCTGATAAGTGATATAAAAGATATCTGGATTAATCAAGAATATGAAAATATTGATTCATATTATGAAAAAGTAATTTCATCACAACTTTCAGATGCAAAATTATATTTGTCTTATGGTTATGAAGGAAGAGGAAGTGAGTACTATTATAGCAAATCATATGAAAAAGCGATTGCGGATTACACAAAAGCAATTGAACTCAAGCCGGATGATGCAGATGCATACTGGAGCCGCGGGAATGCATATTATTATTTACAGAAATATGACGAAGCAATTGCGGATTACACAAAAGCAATTGAGCTTAAGCCGGATGATGCAGATGCATACAACAACCGTGGGATTGCATATAGGAAATTAGAGAAATATGACGAAGCAATTGCGGATTTCTCAAAAGCAATTGAGCTCAAACCGGATTATGCATTGGCATACTACAACCGCGGGGTTGCATATTATGATTTAAAGAAATATGAGGAAGTAATTGCGGATTACACAAAAGCAATTGAGCTTGAGCCGGATTTTGCAGATGCTTATATCAATCGTGGTAGTGCTTTTTCATGTTTAGAGGAATATGATAAATCGATTGCCGATAACTCAAAAGCAATTGAACTCAAGCCAGATTATGTAGGGGCAAAATTAAATTTAATTGAGGCTTATATTATGTACGGAAGTTACAGGGAAGCTCAGAAGAAATTAGACATTGCAAAAAAGCTGAAACTTAATTTAAAAGATTCACTTCTTTTAGCTTTCTTAAATTGTTTAGTTTTGAGATTAAACGAAGAAGATACTTCCGATGCCGAAATAGAGCTTGAAAAATTACTGAAAGAAGAGATTAAAATAACATGGTCATTTGAGGAATTAGAGACTTGGCTGGGAAAAACAAAGATTTCAGATAATAAGAAGAAAGAATACGTCAAAGGTTTAATAGAGAAAATGAAGGCAAAGAAGAATTCCCCGAAAGATACGGAATAATTTGCATTATCACATTGCATTTCCGTAAGAACCAAAAGACGAATCGATAATAAATTGGAATTTTGAATAAAGCACGTACCAATCAATGAATGGTATGTGCTTTTCTGTTTATAAAAGGTGCCAATCTGTTATCAAAAAAAACCTATTCGTTAAAAATAAGAACATATCCGAAGCCAAAATAAGGCTATCCGCATTTAATAAATATCATTCCTGAAAGTAAAATTCTTAATTATCAATTTCATAACCGTATAAGCAGCGCTATATAAAAATCACAAATATAACCTTCCAAACACCCTCTTAATGTCACTTTTTTTCTATACCTGCGATATGACTGCGATATGCCTGCGATATGACTGCGATATGACTGCGATATGCAAATATATCAAATATACGCTAAAATATGCATTTTACCTCTCGGATTGATAATAAGTACCAAATACATCATGAAATCAAAAATGGGACGAATTTTTACCGATTTAATCATTGGGACACCCCTAATTTGTCTCCGAAACTCCGGAAGATGAAAAAAAGCGTAATAAAGATTTTGCTTTATTCTTTGATAAGTGCATTGAATAAAATTCTTGGGTACGCACCTCCGAACGATTTACTGGTTTTAGCGAATCTTTTGGTGAATTTACAGCAATGAACCGCTGCATGTTGAGGTTGCAATCTAAAAGATTTATTCATTTAGGTATTGCAATATTGAATTAAAAGTTATATTTTTAATATAGTTCTTTAATAAAGTAATTTAAAAAGGGAGTAATTAATGCTCAAAAGCCGAAATGTACTGTTTTTATCATTGGTTCTAATAGGATTTGTGATGATAACGGGTTGTTCCGGTTTAAGGGAGCTCTCTGATAACGGTTCGGAATTATCTTCGGGGACGAAAGGTGCCAATGTTTACAAGAACTCAAAAGAGTTAGTAGCCACCAGTACCTTGATGAAAAAGACTACGATCACGAAGAATAGTCTCGAATCCTTATCAAGTTCTCTTATCGGTTACACACCTGCATCGATTAATGAATCAGAAATGGTTAGCGATGAGGTGATGTCAAAAGTAATTGAATATCTTAACATCCCGTACGTTTGGGGTGGAACTTCTAAAAGAGGTTTTGATTGTTCAGGTTTTGTTCAAAACGTAATGTATCAGGCGCTTGGAATTATGTTACCGAGAACATCTTATGAACAATCAAACGTAGGCGAGTCAGTCGAAAAAGCCGAATTGAAATTTGGAGATTTGATATTTTTCGATACAATGAATAAAGGAAGAGTATCACATGTCGGGATTTATTTAAGCGACGGATACTTTGCCCATTCAGGATCTAAAACCGGTGTGATTGTTGCATCATTGAATTCTGACTTCTACGCAAGAACTTTTCTGAAAGCTAAAAGAATTATTTCAGAATAAGTCAAGAGGTTCAAGTTTGTAAAAGTCTCAAATTCTTAAATGGGTTTGAGACTTTTTTATTTTAAGATGATAAAATTTATAATTAGAAATATTATCAATTCATTTCTGATATTATTAGGGGTATTATCAGTTTCCTTCATTTTAACTTTTCTGCTTCCCGGCGACCCCGCAAAACTGATTCTGGGCCAAAGAGCAGATGAGGAAAGTGTTAGGTCTGTCAGAGCGGAGTTGGGACTTGATAAACCGTTTTATGTTCAGTATCTCGGTTTTATATCTCGGGCATTTCAGGGCGACCTTGGAAAATCATACCTTACCAATCGCAATGTTTCTGACACTATTCTTGAAAAGATTCCTGCTACGGCATTATTGTCATTTGTTGCTGTAATTATTTCATCCATTATCGGTATAACTATTGGCGTTGTATCTTCCGTGAAACCTTATTCTTTCAAGGATTATTTCTTTATATTATTATCACTATTCGGTATATCTATTCCTCAGTTTGTTCTTGCATTAATTCTAATTTATATTTTCGGTGCAGAATTAAGATTATTCCCGATTGCAGGATACATAAATAACGGTTGGATTTATATCGTTTTACCCGCAATAGCATTAGCTCTTCGCCCGCTTGCTATCACGGCAAGAATAACAAGAACCTCAATGCTCGACGAACTTAATAAAGATTATGTAAGAACTGCTCGTTCAAAAGGTTTAAGCGAAAGCAAAGTCGTTATTAAACATGCATTACGAAATGCTCTTAATCCTGTAATAACTACATTGAGCTCGTCATTGGCTGCTACTCTTGGAGGTGTCTTTTTTATCGAATATATTTTTAACTGGCCCGGTATAGGTTCTCTTGCTATGGATTCCATATTAAAGCTGGACTTCCCGATGATACAGGGTACTATATTATTCAGTGCGGTCGTATTTGTGATTATAAATTTGACAGTTGATATTCTATATGCATTCCTTGACCCAAAAGTAAAACTCGGATGATTAATTTCAATAAAAATAATCTATGGTATTATTCATTTATCAGGTTTAAGAGGCACAAGCTCGCATTCATATCATTACTATTTGTTATCTTTTTAATATTAGTTGCTGTGTTTGCAGATACAATAACTCCTCACAATCCCGATGAACAGGTTCTGGAGTTTACTTCAAAACCTGCATTCTTCATGAGTGAAGTCCTGCGTAAAAAGGAAAATTCCAAAATCATCCCAGTTAAAAAAGTTATTAAAATTGAAAACAACGAGATTACATACATAGATTTTCTTGATAACCAAAAAACAGAATCAATTCAGAATTTTGAAGGTACAGGTAATAATATCGTATATACAGTACATTACTTGCTTGGGACTGATAAATTCGGCAGGGACATATTCAGCAGATTAATTTATGGAACTCGAATTAGTTTGTCAGTTGGATTAATTTCTCAAAGCATTGCAATTATTATTGGGATTTTGTTAGGTGCTACTGCCGGATATTTTAGGGGAATACCAGATAGAGTTATTATGTGGTTCATAAATGTTGTTTGGTCCTTTCCTTCGATATTGCTCGTTATTTCAATATCAGTCGTTCTCGGAAAAGGCTACTGGCAGGCTTTTGTTGCTATTGGATTAACAAGCTGGGTAGAAATCGCACGTATAGTCAGAGGTCAGTTTATTACTTTGAAAGAAAGTGAATACGTTGAAGCTGCAAAAGCAATAGGCTACGGAAAAAGAAGAATAATCTTTAAACATATATTGCCAAATTCCCTTTCGCCGGTAATCGTTACATCTACCGTTGGACTCGCAAATGCAATTATTTTTGAAGCCAGCCTTAGTTTCTTAGGACTCGGTGTTCAACCGCCGACTGCAAGCTGGGGACAAATGATATTTGATGGATATAAATATTTAATTACCGGTACAAACTTTGGTCTGGTTCTATATCCATCACTGGCTATAATGTTAACTGTATTTGCAGTAAATTTAATAGGTGATGGTTTAAGAGATTCACTTGATCCAAAACTAAAGAAATAATCTTATGAATAATACAAAATCTGAAAACTTAAAATTATTTTATTTTCTAAAATGCATCAGCTCCCTTGGTGATGTTAGAATAAGAAGAATTGCAGAAAAATATTCTAAACTTAGTGAGCTCTTTTCTATCGATTTACAGTCGCTTAAAAGTATAGATGGTATCTCTGATAAGACATGTCATGAAATTGAACAAAGCGTAAACAATACGAAAGTCTTTGATGAAGAATACTTAAAACTGCTCGAAGGACTTGATAAGAAGAGAATAAATGTAACAACGGTTTTTGACGATGATTATCCTAAGAATCTAAAGAATATTTATGATTCACCTGTAATTTTATACTATTACGGCAATTTGAGCGAATGCGATAGATATTCAATAAGTATCGTTGGTACCAGAACTCCCAGTGATTATGGGCGCAAAATTTGTTTTGAGATTTCAAAAGAACTCGCAATTAGGGGAATGCCCGTGATTAGTGGTCTTGCGATAGGTATTGATTCTATAGCTCATAATTCATGCCTTGAAGCAGGAGGAATTACATACGCTGTACTCGGAAGTGGTGTTGATAATCTTTATCCACCTGATAATAAACATCTTTATGAAAAAATTAAGGAAACCGGAGCAGTTATTTCAGAATTCGATATAGGTTCTAAAGCTGAAAAGATTAACTTTCCACGAAGAAACAGGGTAGTTAGCGGAATATCACTCGGGACTCTTATAGTGGAATCAAGAATCAAAGGTGGTTCATTAATCACTGCGGAATTCGCTCTCGACCAAAACCGTGAACTCTTCGCAGTACCGGGAAATATAAATTCAAGAAATTCCGAAGGTTGTAATAATCTTATTAAAAAGGGATATGCTAAACTTGTTTCCGGTGTGGATGATATCGTCTCAGAACTTAATATTCATATCTCAGATTTAGTAAGTACAAAATCAAATAGTATTCCTAAAACAGAACAAATGGAGATGAATGTTTTTGAATTAAAGATTTTTAATGCATTGAACGATACTGAACCGATTAACATTGATAAGATATGTGAATTGACTGAGCTGAATATATCGGATTGTCTGGTTAATCTTTTAACTATGGAATTCAAAGGTCTGGTATCGCAGCTTCCGGGAAAATACTTTATCAAGACATAAGTAATCTAATTTCACTTCTTGAAAATCCATTTTTAGTGGCTTTAATAAATCCTAAATTACAAAATAAGTAATATGTTTATTGACGAACGAATATATTCAACTAAGTTCTTTTGCAACCTTGAAAAATGCAAGGGTGCTTGCTGTACTGTAAAAGGAACTCTTGGGGCTCCTCTAAAAGAAGATGAGCTTGAGATTATTATGAATAATAGTGAGGCTGCTAAAAAATATCTATCACAAAAGAATATTGAGATACTTGATAGTGAAGGCTGCTATGTGTATTATGATGGAAAGTACTGGATGAATACTGTAAATGAAAATGATTGTGTTTTTTCATTTTATGAAGGAGATATTGCGAAATGCAGCTTCCAGAAAGCATTCAATAATGGAGAAATCAAATTCAAAAAGCCTGTTTCATGCGAGCTGTTTCCAATAAGGGTAGGCGGAAATAATTATGACGAATTACGTTATGAAAAATCGTATTTTTGTGAGGATGCTCTTGAGTTTGGCAAGGAAAAGAATACTAACATATATGAATTTGTGAAAGATGCGATTATAAGAGAGTTTGGTGAAGTTTTTTATAAAGATAATAATAAGATCCTAAAATAATTAATTTAAATAATGTTTAAGCAGTCACAACATCAGAAGCAGCTTCAGAGATTAATGCCGCAGATTATTCAAAAGCAGAATCTGCTGGCTATTCCTACGATAGCTTTGGAACAGATGGTCAAGCTTGAAATGGAAATTAATCCTTTTCTTGAGGAAGTTGATGAAATGCTTGAAGAACAGCAGGATGAAGAGACTGATATTAATGAAGTTGAATCAAATGACGATTCAGATGAAGTAATCGAGCCAGTTAAAAAGGAAGACGAAGAGTTTGATACCGATGATTACGTTAATTCGGAATATGAAGGATATAAGACTGATGAATCAATAGATGGTGAAGAAAAGGCTAATTATGAGAATATGTGGTCAACGAGAGTAACTCTAAAAGATAACCTGCTTTCTCAACTGCATCTTTCCGAAATATCAGAAAAAGAAGCATTCATAGGCGAGGAAATCATTTGGTCAATCGATGATGAAGGTTATTTCAGAGATGATAATGACGATGTTTTAGCTGACCTTGAAAAGCAGAAAATAGGAACAGCTTTTGAAAATGAAACTTTTACTCAAGATGAACTATACAAAGTTCTGAAGTTAATTCAGTCTTTTGAACCTTTAGGTATAGCTTCAAGAAACTTGGAAGAATGTCTGATTACACAACTTAATGATAACGATATTGATGAGAAATTGAAGAATATGTGCAAAGATATTCTCGTTAATCACTTCGATGAGTTTAGATTAAAAAACTATGAAAAACTCATGAAGGAATTTAACCTGTCAATTGATGAGGTTAACGAAATTTTTAAGACGATTTCTCATTTGAATCCTAAACCCGGATATGTTTACGAAACTAGCGATAATATATATATTTATCCTGATGTAACTATAACTTTTAAGGATAATGAATATGTAGTTGAATTAAATGACAAGTCTATACCTTCATTACGTCTTAATGACATGTACAGCCATATCATGAAAACTAACGATAAGGAAGCAAAAGAATTTATAAAGAATAATTTGGAAAGAGCAAAGTGGTTCCTTGAATCTCTACGTTCCAGAAAAGAAACACTTTTAAAGGTAATGTATGCTATCCTTCATAGACAGAAAGAATTCTTTGATAATATGGGAAAGAATTTAAGCCCAATGCTTGAAAAAGAAATTGCAGAGGATATCATGATGGATATTTCAACGGTTAGCAGAACAGTCAGAGGTAAGTATGTTCAGACAGACTTTGGAATATTTGAACTTAAACACTTTTTTAGTTATCATATAACAAACGAATCAGGTGATGATGTCTCAACAAAAGAAGTCAAAGTTAAAATAGCTGAAATTATTAGCGAGGAAGATCATTCAAAACCTTTTACTGACGATGATATTGTGGAACAATTGACAAAATTTGGTTACAAGATTGCAAGAAGGACCGCTGCAAAATACAGGGAGGCATTGCGTATTCCTGTTGCAAGATTAAGAAGGCAAATAGCAAAATAAAATTATGACGAAGAAAAATATTAAATCTACCACGGTAATTGGACTTATACGCAACGGAGTTGCAGTAATTGGAAGTGACGGTCAGGTCACTATGGGTAATACAGTTTTAAAACACACAGCAAAAAAAGTAAGAAAAATATTTAATGATTCAATTCTCGTTGGATTTGCGGGTGCTACATCGGATGCTTTTACTTTGTTTGAGAGATTTGAATCAAAGCTTGAGCAATACAAAGGAAATCTTTTGAGAGCAGCAACTGAACTTGCGAAAGAATGGAGATCCGACAAGTACTTGCGTAAGCTTGAAGCATTGCTCGCTGTCGTGGGAAAAGATAAAACTCTTATTATTTCAGGTACTGGTGATGTAATCGAACCTGATGACGGTATTGTTGCTATAGGGTCGGGAGGGCAGTATGCGTATGTTGCGGCACGAATAATGGTAAAATACACAAAAATGACTGGCAAGGAAATTATTGAAGAAGCACTAAAGCAGGCAGCTGATGTCTGCATTTACACTAACAATAAAATAACAGTTCTGCAATTAGAAAAAAATAAAGATTAAACAAATTTGGATATTACGAATAAAGAGAATTTAGAAAAACCGGCAAAACAAAAACATATCAATAGTGTATCTATAAATCAGTTGACTCCGTCACAAATTGTAGATGAACTGAACAAATATATTATCGGTCAGGATAATGCAAAAAAGTCAGTTGCAATCGCTCTTCGAAATAGATGGAGACGTCAGCAGGTCGTTTCAGAGATGAAGGATGAAATTATGCCAAATAACATCATAATGATCGGACCAACTGGTGTCGGTAAAACTGAAATTGCAAGAAGAATATCAAAACTTGCAAATGCACCATTCCTAAAAGTTGAAGCCTCAAAATTTACGGAGGTTGGATATGTTGGGCGTGATGTAGAATCAATGATTCGAGAACTGACAGATTTATCCGTAAATATTGTTAAGACCGATAAAAAGAATGAAGTTCAAGAAAAAGCAGTGGAAAATGCTCTCGAAAGAATTCTTGATATTATTCTTCCCCAAGTCAAAAAGAAAGCAGAAAAAATCGATAGAGTTCCAGGCGCTGCTGAAGCAGAAAATAATACGGATGAAGAACTTAATTCAAAAACTCGGGAAAAGTTCAGAAAACAGTTGAAAGAAGGAAAACTGGATGAAAGAATTATCGAACTCGATCTTACTAGTGAGAACATGCCAATGATGCAGGTTTTAGGACCAATTGGTCTTGAGGAAATGGGATTAAATCTGCAGGATTTATTCGGTAATATGATGCCTAAGAAATCAAGAAAACGTAAACTAAGCATTTCAGAAGCGAAGAAAGTGCTTGCTCAGGAAGAAGCTCAAAAACTCATCGATATGGACAGCGTGATTAAGGAAGCCATAGACAAGGTACAAAATACAGGAATAATATTTATAGATGAGATTGATAAAATTGCCGGTACTAACAAGAATACATCGGGTGCTGATGTTTCAAGAGAAGGTGTTCAGAGGGATTTGCTTCCTATTGTTGAAGGTTCCACTGTTATAACAAAGTACGGTCCTGTAAAAACAGACCATATCCTTTTCATAGCATCAGGAGCTTTTCATATTTCAAAACCAAGTGATCTTATTCCAGAACTTCAGGGAAGATTTCCAATACGAGTTGAACTAAATAGTCTGAATGAAGATGATTTCTTTAGAATATTGACACAGCCTGAAAATGCTCTTATCAAACAGTATAAAGCAATGCTTGAAACCGAAAAAGTCAAATTAAACTTCAGCATCGATTCAATACGGGAAGTTGCAAGGATAGCGGCTGAAGTTAATGAACAAGTGGAAAATATTGGTGCAAGACGCTTACACACTATTTTAACAATTCTTCTTGAAGATATTCTTTTTGATGTTCCGGATAAAAATAAAAAGAAAATCATTGAAATTGATGAAGATCTTGTTAATGTAAAACTCAATAAAATAGTTAAAAATAGAGATTTAAGCAGATATATTTTATAAAATAAACTTTACAAAAATGAAAAGATTACTTTCATTATTTATTTTATTTGTTTTGGTTTGCTCCTCGTCATATTCACAAAATAAGGATAAACAGAAGTCAGGATTTTATGCGGGTATTGGTTATTCAATCATGATATATACCAATTCTGATGTCGGTGAAATCTACCCTGCATTTAATTTTAGAGTCAGTTCTTTCAATTCTGAAATAACTCCTCATATCGGATACAAGTTATCGGACATGGTTTCAATTGAATTTGCTCCATCTTTCATTCATTCTAAATCAGGGGGTGACAAGGGATTTTATTACCAATCAGGCACAACCAATTATTACTATGTACCATCCCCGCCATATTTGTTCGCATTTCCACTAAACGCAAAACTGAAATTATTCCCGTTCACAAAAAGTAAATCATATATTGTACAGGGATTGTTCTTTGGGGTAGCAGCTGGACCTATGTTTATAAGAGAGGAATACGAAAATTATATTTATCCGGATAATTCTTTATCGAATATGTTAAACATAAAAAGCGTATATAATTCTTTTTGGACCGGCAATGCCCAGTTTTCATTCGGATATTCAGGTGGGGAAAATGTGACATATGGTGTGGAGCTTGGTTACAGATTTGTTCCGCTTCCGCTCAAAAGGGATTATCCTCTGATTTCATCACTTGCTAGTAATATGAATTCTGTTTTGCTGAATATTAAAGTTGGATTTAATTTTTGATTTGCTAATTTTTCCTAGTAATATCTGGTAATTTTATAAATCAAAATATCACTAATTCTGTGAAATTTGAATACCTATTTGTTTCTAAAAATACTTATACTCTGATCAAGATTAATAGGTTTGTAACTTGAAAATAGTATAAAAATCGTGTAATTTTTCAGGTTTATTAAATTTTATACATAAAAATGGATTTCAAACTGATTAACCGTATAACGGGCGCATTTGTGTTCTTATTTGCACTGATTGTTTATTTTATTACAGTTCAGCCTACATTATCTTTCTGGGATTGTGGTGAGTTTATTGCTTGTGCTTTTACACTTTCTACTCCCCATCCTCCTGGAGCACCTTTGCATATTCTTGTAGGAAAAATATTCACAATGCTGCCAACTGCATCGGACGTTGGTTTGAGAATGAATTATCTTTCAGTGTTATCAAGTGCATTTAGTGTTCTGTTCCTCTATTTAGTAAGCACTAAAGTCATAATTAATTGGAGAGGTATTCCAAAAAATTTATATGAGATTTTAATCGTAGCAATCCCGTCATCTATTGGTGCTTTATCTCTTGCATTTGCAGATAGCTTTTGGTTCAATGCAAATGAAGCTGAAGTTTATGGATTCGGTACTTTTCTTATGGCATTATGTATATACATTATGATGTTATGGTGGGAAAGAGCCGACGAACCGGGTAGTGATAAATATATACTATTCTTTTCTTACGTTGTCGGGTTGTCTATCGGTATTCATTTGCTTGTTGTCCAGACATTATTCTTGCTCGGGATTGCTTTTTATTTTAAAAGATTCGAATATAAATTGAAGACTTTTCTTATTGCAGTAGGTGTTTCAATGTTTTCGTTTTTCCTTGTTTACCCGATCATAGTTAAAAAAATGCCTGCATTGATTCAAACGTCTCCCGTTGTTGGATTTATAATTATAATTTTAGCAATTATTGTCGGTATCGTATATTCTGTCCAAAAAAAGTCAAAAGCTTTAAATCTTGTTTTTACTTCATTATTCTTAATTGTATTGGGTTATACGACTTACATAACCGTGCTTCAGCGATCAGATGTCCAGAATCTACCACTTGATGAAAACAATCCGGATAATATGGAAAGATTGCTTTCTTATTTAAATCGTGAACAATACGGTGATCAACCACTCGTTCTTCCTCGAAGATATTCGCAGGAACCTCAGCACTGGAAAACCTGGCAGAACTATACAAGCGATATGGATTTTATGTGGAAGTATCAGATTAATGAAATGTTTAATCGATATCTTTTCTGGCAATACATCGGAAGAGCAGGGTATGAACAGGGGGATGGTGTAGATTTTTCTAAATTATTTGCTATACCATTTATTCTCGGTTTAATTGGTGTTTTCCACCATTTCCGGCGAGACTGGAAACTTGCTATGGTTTTTCTTTTAATGTTCGTATTAATGGGAGTCGTTACTGCGCTTTATCAAAATCAACAGGATCCTCAACCTAGGGAACGAGATTATTTCTACATTGGAGCATTCTTTGCATTTTCGTTGTGGATATCTCTCGGTATTGTAGCTCTTATTGAATTATTAACTGAGATGCGTAAAAAGGAACTCGGTATTGGTTTAGCATCTGTTGTTATGGGATTAGCTTTTGTATTCGTTCCGCTCAATATGCTGAAAGTTTCTTACCCTTTTCAGACAAGGCAGGAAAATTTCTTTCCTTATGATTATGCATATAATATTTTGCAAAGCTGCGAAAAAGATGCTATCCTTATAACAAACGGTGATAACGATACCTTCCCATTGTGGTGTCTGCAGGCCGCTTATGGTGTAAGACAAGATATAAGGATTTTAAACCTGTCTTTGGCAGGAACAGATTGGTATAATCTTCAGCTTAAAAATGAAAAACCTTATAGTTCGATGACGGTTCCTATGACATTTGCCGATGCACAATTAGCAAATCCTGATTTTTTAAGACCTAGAGAATGGGATGAAAAGAAAATTCAGGTTCTTGACGTTCCTTCTGAGGTTTATCCTGACACAATGCAAGTAAAGCCCGAGAAGATTATATTCACTGTGCCTGCTACAATAAGACAAAAATCAGGTAATAGAACTATAACTGGAATAAAATTTAACGATATATTAGTATTAGATATTATTAAAGCTAATAAATGGAAGAGACCAATTTATTTTTCTGCTACAGTATCACCTGAAAATTTTGTGGGTCTTGGTGATTATCTTATATTAGAAGGGATGGCTCATAAGTTACTGCCTTACAAAGTAGGAAATGGTATGGACGTTCCTGTTAATAAGGAAATTACGAATAAAGCTTTATTTGAACCGCCTGCCGTACCAAGCCAGACACCTCAGTATGGTTTCTTGTTTAGAAGCTTAAATCATAAAAATCTGTTTTTTGATGAGACTCAGCAGAGAATGATTGAAATGTACCGGACAATTTTTGTTTGGTTAGCTAATACTTACGGTATGGATTCGACTAAATTAAGTGAAGCAGCTAAGGTACTTAAACGCATGGAAGATGTAATACCGAATTCTAAATTTAAAATGGATTACAGACAAAGTTATCAGGTCGCTATGTTATATAAAATGATTGGTGATAAACAAAAATTTGATGAGTTCGCAATAATAGCTGAGGAAGGCGCACTGATAGATAAGAGGAGCACTAATCCGAATACATCAAGTTTCTATAATCCTTACAGAATATTACTTGATATTTATGAAGCTAAAGGAGAATATCAAAAGGCGCTCAACCTTTTAAATGAACTTGATCAAAGGGATCCTTCTGTTAATCAGAAAAGAGAAAGTTTGAAATTGAAAATGTCCGGTGGGGAGGAAAAGAAATAGATTTCCTTTTGAATAAACGATAGATATGAGAAATAATAAAAAGATTGGTATTCTGATTGTAGCTTACAATGCATCAACAACTTTGCATAAAGTGCTCGATAGAATACCGAAAAATGTGTATGATGAGATCGACGAAATAGCTGTTTTTGATGATGCGAGTAAGGATAATACGTACATGGTTTCTCTCGGATATAAAGAACTAAATCAACTGGATAAGTTACATCTGTATCTCAACGATAAAAATCTTGGCTACGGAGGTAATCAGAAAAAAGGTTTCAGTTATTTTGCTGAAAAGGGTTTCGACGTTGTAGTTTTGCTTCATGGAGACGGTCAGTATGCACCTGAAATACTTCAGGATATGTACTCACCAATCACTGATGGAGATGCTGATGTAGTACTCGGTTCAAGAATGATGACTAAATATGGCGGAGCTTTAAAAGGCGGAATGCCTTTTTATAAATTTCTCGGTAACAAAATTCTGTCCTCTTTTCAGAACCGTAAACTAAAAATGAATCTTACGGAATTCCACTCAGGCTATAGAGCCTATTCTATTCAGGGTCTGAGCAAGCTTAATTTGACGAATACTACAGATGATTTTCATTTTGACACTCAGATTATTATAAAAGCAAATCATAATAATCTTAGAATTAAAGAAATTCCTATACCTACTTACTACGGGGATGAAATCTGCTATGTGAATGGAATTAAATATGCCCGAAATATATTTGATACTACGAATGACTATATTAAAACAGTAAATGGAAAGCATAAATCTGAAATATACTCAGAATATTATATACCTTATCCTTTGAAACTCTATCCGTATTCAAGTCATAGGATAATTCTTGATTTGCTCAATAAAAAAGATAATCAAAAAATACTTGATGTAGGTTGCGGCGACGGCCTCTTTGCTGAACATATATCCAAAAGGAATCATACAGTAGGAGTGGATTTTATTCCTGATTCTATTAATACATCAAAAAATTTTGATTCTTACTTTCAGTATGACTTAAATAACGGTCTTCCAGAGAAACTTAGACAAGAAGGCAAATATGATCATATCCTTTTTCTTGATATACTTGAGCATTTACACAGTTACGAAAAAGTACTGGAACAGTCGAAAGAATTTCTAAATCCGCACGGAAATATTATTATTTCATTACCCAATTTTGCAAATATTTATGTCAGACTTAATCTTTTAATTGGCAGACTTCCTCTTGCGGATAAGGGTATTCTTGATATAACACATCTGCATCTGTTTACTCATAGAATAATCAGGAATATGTTGAATAAACATAAATTGCAGGTAGTTCAGCAGCGCGTGACGCCTATACCTGTTATTGAAATCTTGCCGAGACCATTAAAAAGAAACTTGGGTCTGTTTTTGAATTTCATACTTAACATAAAAGCAATAATCTTTAAAAGATTATTTGGATATCAGTTCATATTTATTTGTAAACCAGTAGATAATTAATTTGGCTAAACAGCAGAAAAAAGTTATTAAACCCGAAATCAAATTTCCATCAAAAAGTATATTTGACAATAATTATATTATACTTGGAATTCTTGGTTTATTCTGGCTTATATTTTTCCGTGAATTGCTTTCGGGAAATGCTTATCTTTTTGATGATTTCATCGAGCAGTATTATCCTAGCAAGTTCATGGCTTCTGTAATGTTAAGCAAGGACATTTTCCCATTCTGGAACCCGTTTGCATTCAGTGGTGTACCTTTTTTTGCAGATCTTCAGATTGCTGTTCTTTATCCATTTAATTACATCCTTTCTTTCTTTGTCCAAAATGATAGGTTATCAGCATTAGCAATCCAGAATACTATTATAATCCATTATCTCCTTACGTCAGTATTTACTTTTTATCTTGCCAGGCATTTTAAACTATCGGGATTGTTTTCTTTATTGTTCGCTTTACTTTTTACATATTCGAGCTACATGATAATCCACATGATGCACCAGCCTTTAATTGAAGCTGCAACTTGGTTCCCGCTTTTTTTCCTTTTCTGGCTGAAATTTATCGACACAAAAAAGTACATTTATCCTTTAATGTCAGGTGTGGTTTTAGCTTTGTGTGTGCTCGCAGGTTATCCTCAGGTCCCATTCTTCAATTTTTTCTTCATAGCGATTTATACTCTTTTTGTTGCATATTCGTACTATAAGCAAAAAAACATCAAACAGATATACCATCTTGTGTATGGTATGATTATAATTCTGTTTTTCACTTTTGGTTTAACAGCATTTCAGCTTTTGCCTGCGTTTGAATTCATTGGTTTGTCAAATCGATCTTCATTCGACTATCAGTTTGCAAAACAGGGTTCGATGCATATTTATGATTATATAACCTTAATTATCCCAAAGTTCTTTGGAGTATGGAGTGGAAACGAAAAGATTACTGATTTACAATACTGGTCAAAGCATTCGGAAGGACCCTGGATGTTTTCAATTTCAAATATTTTCACGTCAACATTAATTATTTTACTCTTAATACCTTCATTCAGATATTTCTTTAAAGAAAAGAAACATATCCATCTGGCATACTTCTCATTAGTAATCATTGCATTCTCATTTATGTTCTCTTTGGGTGGAAACTTCTTCTTTCACAAGCTGTTGTTTGACGTAGTGCCTTTCTTTAACAGGTTCAGAAATCCTGCTCACGTTGTGTACATTATGATGATGGCAATCATTATGGTTACAATGATAGGTACAAACGGAATTTTAATGGAGAATAAAGTAAAAGAATATTTTTCTAATAAGTATTTATTTATAACAGGAGGAATTATCCTCATACTATTTGTTATTGTTTATTCAGGAACTTTGCTTCCTGTTTATACGGTACAAACTCCGCAAGTATTATCCTATGTGAAGTCACAGGGGTTGACGTTTTTCATTATTGGTTTATTATTTGTTGCCTTTTTCTATTTATTCTCTAACGGTAAAATTAAGTTAAATACATTCAGTATTCTTGTGGTTCTGTTGTTATTATTCGAAATGTATTACATTTGGTTCGACCAGAATAATGGTACTAAGAATCCTGAAAAAGAGTTTTCACAGACAGTTCACTTTAGTAATCAATTTAAGAAGGAAATGACGTCTGACATATTCCGTGTTAATGGAAGAGCCTACAACCCATCCATTATGCTATTCAAAAGAAATCTGGGGTATGTTGATAATGTTGAATACATTGAAGGTTATGGCGCCCTAATGCTGAAGAATTTCATCCCGCCTAATGGTGCTGATCAGAATAGTACCCAAACACATGATCTAATGAATTTAAAGTATAAGGTATTTCATGATTCAGCAAGTAAGGGGAATCCCTTGGGAATTAATCCTACTTATCTTCCTCGAGTAATGATGTTTTACGATGCAGTTCAATTTGAAAGTGATTCTCTGGTTAAGAACTATATGTCTTCCAATCAATTCGACTATCGTAGAACTCTTGCAATTGAATCTAAAGAAAATCTAAATTTGCCTAAACTTAATCATAATGATTCAATCCCCGTATCAAATATCAAAATATTAGAAAGAAACATAAACTCTATCAAAGTCGAAGTCGATACTCCTGAAGACGGTTTATTATATTTCAGTGAAGTCTTCTACCCGGCTTTTAAATCCTATGTGGATGGAAAGCAATCGGAAATCTTGAAAGCTGATTATTGTATGAGGGCTGTCCTGATACCGAAAGGAAAACATATCGTCGAAATGAATTATGATTCTGATTCTTTTGACAAAGGAGTTTTGTATTCAATAATAACTCTGATACTGTTATTTGTCTCAGTTCCTGTTTCAATTGTATTTCCGAGAAAGAGAAAATCAGCAGTTTCTGATGAAAGTTCTGATTAATGCTCTTTCCGGTATCGGTGATGCATTAATGTTTTCACCGGCGTTGAAGATTCTTCACGATAAACTTCCTAACTGTAAATTCGATATGCTTGTGATGTTTGATTCGGTTAAGGAACTGTTCCGTACCTCACCCTATCTGTCAAATATTTATCACATTGATTTTTTAAATCAATCTACCATTAAATCTCTTAAAGAAATTTATAAAATCAGAAAGAACGATTATTTTATATCCATAAACGTGTATCCTTCGAATCGATATGAATATAATATCCTTAATTTCATGATCGGAGCTCAGAAAAGACTTGGGCATAAGTATCTTCATAATTCTGCTGCTAACTTAAGTTTTCTTAATAATATAAATGTTAATGAAGAAGTAGATGTTCATAATGTTGTTCAGAATCTGAATCTAATAAAAATGATTTGTGAATTCAGCGATGAAGAAGCAGGTGGACTGGATATTTTTCTAAATGAAGATGACGATAATCTTGCAAAAATGTGGCTAAAGAAAGAGGGGATTGTTTTTGAAAAACCCATTATCGGTTTTCATGCAGGCTCATCAACTCTTAAAAACCATATTAATAAAAGATGGGATGTTCAGAAATATGCTGAACTCGGAAATCGACTCATTGAGGAAAAAAATGCCTCAATACTTTTGTTTGGAAATGAGTATGAACTTAATAATCATCTCAATAAACTTATGCATAATAGAGGAGTAATAGCATCTACATCAAACTACATGGATTCAATGGCAAGATTAAAACAGTGTAATCTTTTTGTTTCTAATGATACGGCATTTCTGCATTCTGCTTCAGCATTTGAAATTCCAGTAGTGGCAATATTTGGATACACAAATTATAAAGAGTTATACCCTTGGAAAACAAAACATATTATAGTTCGAAAAGAACTTGATTGCAGTCCGTGCTTCTATAATTCTCCGAAACCTGCACATTGTAAATGGAGAGGGGATGAAGAATTCAAGTGTATAAGGAATATAGAATTAGAAGAAGTATTCTTTGCCTGTACGAAGCTTTTAAACTAATTCCAGAAGTCCCAGGTAATCGTAAACCTTGAGATACTTCTAAGCAATCCGCCTCTGTCATCGAATGGATATAATGCTGTATTGTATAAGAGGTTATTTAGTATGTTTGCAACAGTTATATTAAT
>Ga0172380_10002956_pt1 | contig 24616 bp, 23 predicted proteins | sample Leawe162metaG_FD_119747 | JGI IMG/M metagenome (GOLD analysis project Ga0172380, IMG submission 119747) | Leachate microbial communities from a municipal landfill in Southern Ontario, Canada - Leachate well 162 metaG | ecosystem: Engineered > Solid waste > Landfill > Unclassified | place...
GGGTCAGCCATGGAAATTCTCCCGCAGTATAGTCCGTAAAATACGGGCACCGTCATGGAAACTTCTAAGTTTGCCTGTTCCCGCCAGCCTTCTTGCTTCGTAGCTGGGAACTTCCTTTACTTTCAGCCCTATACGGGCTGCACGTATATACATTTCGGTATCTATCTCAAACCCGTCACTCCTCAGGCAGAGACTATCCAGTATCTGGCGGCGAAAAGCATGGTAACCGTATACCAGATCTGTATAATGGCAACCGCATACCAGATTGGCCATTTTGGTAAAGATAAAATTGCCGAAACGGCGAAAAAGAGGCATATCTGAAGTACCGCCACCCCGGCAGAAACGTGAACCCTTAACCATCTGGTAACCCTCAAACAAAGGCCCTATGTAACGGGGAAGTTCTTCAGGGGCCAGTGACCCGTCTGCGTCCAAGGTCACCACGATATCTCCGGTAGCGGCTTCGAAACCCGCCCGCATGGCATTGCCTTTGCCCCGGCCGGGCTGGTTTATCACCTTTATTTCCGGCCACAGCTGAAGGGCCTTTTCAACAGTCCTGTCGGTAGATTTACCATCCACCAGAATAACCTCGGTAATACCCGGAACACACCTAAGACGGGGTAAAACACAGCCGATATTCTTTTCTTCATTCAGAGTGGGGATAACCACTGAAACAGACGCCTTGCCTGCCGCATCTGCCAGTACCCAATCTACAGCAGTGGTAAAATCAGCCGCCAGAAAAGACGGACGGCTGTCAGGAGCAACTTCCTGTTTAAAATAGTCTGTTTCGGGGGGAGCATAAGGCACCAGCACTGCCTGACAACCTGCCCGGTTAGCCGCCTGAATATCTATAAAACGGTCACCTATAAAATATGAACGGCCGATATCAATACCGTATTTCTCAACCGCCATATCAATAAGCCCAGTCGCCGGTTTACGGCAGGTGCACCCCTGACCGGGGTGATGGGGACAATAAAAAATATCATCCAGACGGGCACCGAAACAGTCCAGTTCTTCTTTGAGTTTGTTATGGATTTTGCCTAAAGTCTCTTCAGAAAAATAACCTCTGGCTACCCCGGATTGGTTAGTAATCAAAATGACCAGGTATCTTTGGTCATTTAATCTTTTAATAGCTTTGCCAACCCCGTCCAGTAAGCGAACGCGTCTGGGAGAATTGCAATATGGCACGTCTTCCACAATTGTGCCGTCCCTGTCAATAAATATAGCCTTTTGCTCCATTTGCATCCTGTTTTTTCGCTTATTGTCACTATGATAAGCCTGCTATATGTCATTTGTCAATAGTTTGTGCCTATTTATTACGCACTGTCATGGTCATTTGGCGTATTCGGCTGTTGTGGCCCCTGCCACTAGCTTTAGTGTAAAATGCTTTGACGAACAGCGAAAAGTGGCTTACACTAGACTTCAGATATTCCTGAGCATATATGATAAAAATCTGTCTGATAGGTGATTTCAAGGTTTGCCCTGACCGCAGTATCTACAAGATGGCGGCCCAGCTGGCTGATTTTCTTTCAAAAGAAAAGGACATACTTCTCTTGCTCTGCCCTAGAGAACACTTCACCCGCCCCCGAAGCTTAAACCGTATCCGCCGTTTCCAGCCGGATATAATCCACCTGCTGGGCAAACCGGATGCCGCTGAACTTTTCCGCCTGAAGATGGCCAAACTGTCTGCCCCGCGAGCCAAAACGGTGATTTCGGCTCAACAGCCAGTCAATACCCGTACCGTCCGGAATATGCTTCCTTATATAAAACCGGACATGGCAATCTGTTTGTCCCAAAAAAGTGCCTCCTTTTTCAGGGAGGCCGGAATAGAGACTGTCATTTTGCCAAACGGAGTGGACATGGCTACCTTTCAGCCAGTCTCACCCGAAATCAAAGCCGAACTTCGCCGCCGGTATTGCCTGCCGCACAACAAACTCCTGCTTCTCCACGTGGGACCAATACGGGCAGGACGAGGTGTGGACCTGCTCCGACGAATGCAAAACCCGGATACCCAGGTAATCATGGCGGTCTCAAATCCGGGTATTTTTAACCGTACACTGCTGGAAAACCTGAGGAAAAGCGGTTGTATGATATTGACCAGTTTCCGCCCCAATATTGCAGATTTATATGCTCTGGCAGACGCTTATGTATACCCCATGCTGCTGGAAGAGGATGCCAACCACCAGATTTTTTCCAGTGAAATGCCTCTTTCGGTACTGGAGGCCATGTCTGCCAATCTGCCGGTTATAACTACCCCGTTCGGGGCTCTGCCGGAAGTATTTCCAGCCGGAGAGGGCTTATACTACGCCCATGATGATTTTGAATTTTTAAAAGCCTTTCAGGCCTATACTCAAAATCCGCCGGCCAATACCCGCCACAAAGTAGCCACCTGCGCTTGGCCTCTCATAATAACCAGCCTCAAAGAGCTATACACCAAGCTGTTAGCCTGAGAAAAGACCGCTTCAAACTGTGCTGAAGACAATTTTGAGCGGCTTAGTAAACACTGTGGTTTCACCGGCATAAAGCCAGATTTCCAGCACTTGGTTATCTCCAGCCTCAAACGGGGCAAAATAAAGCTCAAGTGACTTAATGGTATCCACCGGTACTTTTACCAGACCGTCAAATTCCCCGCCTTCTTTAAGGGAAAAGCGGTAGTTCTGGCCGTTAAGTAAAGCCTCTACCTGATAAACCATTTCGGACTGGCCGCTATTGAAGATTACCAGTTTAAGTCGGGCAGAAACAGCCACTACCGCAGGCTGGTTGCCATATTTAACCCCCGCCACCTGTTCATCATTTAAAATAAACAGGCTGGGAAAGTTTTCGGCAGTATCATTCAGCCCCAGCAGATAAAACTGGGTGAATTCAGCCGGGGAATAAACCTGTAGCAGCTGTTTTGCGGCAACTCCCCCCACCCCCAGCAGGCAAACCGTGAGAATCACATTCAGAAATATCTGGGAGGTGTTTGGAGGCAAATGCCTTTTGGTATCAGGCGGGGTTAGTATCAGACCGGGTTTCTCATTGGGCGGCAGATGCTGCCTCCGGCCAATGGCTATAAGGCAAAAAACAAGGCTGAAACCGCTAAGAGCATACAGAACACTCGCCTGCTCCAGCCCGACTGTATAGTTAAGCGCCAGCCCGGCCAATATGGATACTGACAAACTGAGCCCCAAACCCATCATAAACCGCCCGGAGCGGCTAAGACTAAGCCTTGACGGGTACAAGACAGACATCAGGGCATAACCCGGCACTATCAGAACTAGCGGCACGCCAAATAACAGCCGCAAAGGCAGCACCCAGCCGCCTTCGGCTGCCAGTACCGCCAAAACTATGAACAATAAAACTAGATACAGATCATAACGGCGTAAAAAATTCATCCCAAAAGACCAGCCCTGTAACCACAATACCTGATACTATGATAACCCAAATGGCACTCTCAGGCAAGCCTTTTTGGACTTTTGGGTTTTACTACATGAACCGCTCAAACCGTTCTTTGTCTGCCTTGCAAATGGGACACTCATCCGGCGCTTCGTCACGCCCGCACAGGTATCCGCAGACCCGACAACGCCAAACAGGATAAGCCAGCCCGGAAGGAGCTTCGGCAGGCTTTGTTTCCGGACGGGTTTCGGGCAAATGGCGGCGTTCAGGCACTGCCTGAGCCTTTTTTTCACCCTTTGCAATATGGCTATTTACATACAGCGCACAGTAGCAGCTGCCAAATTCACTCAGGTCTGCATCACGGTAATCACACGGGCAAATAATATCCAAGTCAGCCTTTTTATCACCTTTTGCCAGACGGCAGGGACAGGACGGGTAACCATAACGCTGGCGGTTAGCCAGTAAACCCTCAGCCAGCATCTTTACAAAAGACCCATCCGGGTTAAGGTGATAACCAGAAGCCTCAGCCTCATTTTTGAGACGTGCCTGAAAAAGTACAGGGCCTTCTGACGGTTCAGGAAGTTTTGAACTCATGCTTTCAGCGCCTCCCGTATTTCAGCTTCTTTATAACCTATTATCACTCTGTTTTCCCCGATAACCATCGTAGGAAAAGAGCTGGACGGGTTAAGAGCCGTCAGTTCTTTTACGGCTTTTTCCCGTTCCGCTCCGGTAAGCAAATCAACATATTCAAATTCGTAGGCTACTCCCAGTTCAGCCAGAAGCTGGCGGGTCAAACGGCACCAGCCGCAGGTACTTAGGGCATATAGTTTAATCTTACCTGCATTCCTGCCTATAATCTTTTCCATAGGTTAAAAATCACTCCTTCCCAAACTGATACGACACTTATAGCGAAAATCCCTTTTAAAGTTTACGGTAAATATTCCCTAGCTTTAAGCATACGCCGGTATACAGGAAATATCACCCCTTAACTAAATTCGGTAAAAAAGAATAATAAACCGATGGAAAACCAGAAAAAGAACCCTTGGGGGGCACAGTCTAAACAGATTTGCCTTCAAAACAATAAAACCCGCCCGGTTCACCTTCGGACAGGTGATATTTGGCATAAACATCACAGCTGCCGCAGATGCAGGGTTTGCTGTGGTCAATCCCCTTGCAGAGAGACTTTCCGTTAACACAATATGCCTTGGGGATTTTATGCGGATCCAAAGGAGTTTCCTTGAGGCTGTTTTTCAGCTCAGCCATCTGGGTATGAACGCATTCACTCTGATTTTGTACAGGACATTTGTGGCATACACACTTATTTATAATATCCTGATTTAAAAGCATTTGCATACTCACTACATTCCTCTCGGTAACGCTGGCTGCGTCACATACACCAAAAAACCGGCTCTGAAAGCCGATAACAATCACTCGGATGTTCATTATGCTTTTTATCCGCTTCCGGCGGTATTAGTAAGTGTACGTATTTATTACAGGATGATTTCCGAATTTTGCCACTTGAAAAAGTCAATAGCGGACTTATGTAAGTATGTCTATACTTTTCAGACAAGAGGACTCCGGCGGGTAAAGAATAATAGGTTCAGGTCTGGAGGTTTGCCCTGAACCACTTCAGGGCTTTGGTCTCTAAGTCCCTGACAAAACCGGACTTGCCGTTTATATAGGCCTCTATGTCCTCGGGGAATTTGAGTGCCAGCGCCTTTTTGATACAGGAATATTCCGCTGCCACTGCCGCATAGCAACGCAGATAATCACGAAAGGCAAGGTGTCTTTCTATATCTGAGGAAGATACCCCGAAGATATGCACATGGGCAAACCGTATTTTATCAGTCCCCCGCACCAAAAAACGCCTGCCCGGAATGCCATATTCACCCAAATACAGGTAGCCTGCCCGCTCAAAGGTTTTCTGAAGCCTGTCTATAGCAGATATATCTTTGACCACCGGCATAATATCTATTATAGGTTTGGCACTAAGCCCCGGCACAGCGGTTGAGCCTATGTGGTGTATCTCAAGCAGATTATCTGCCAGTAAAGCCCGAAGCTTTACCGCCTCGGCATCATACTGCTCTGCCCAACAGGGATTATACTCCTCTACCGTTACCCGCCTGACCAATTTTTATGCCCCTGCCGCCGATTCGCCGGCCAGATAGCCGCTGGAAAAAGCCGCCTGAAGGTTGTAGCCGCCGGTATCCGCATCTATATCCATAACCTCGCCGCAGAAATACAGCCCCTTTATTAGTTTGGATTCCATAGTCCGGGGGTCTATCTCCTTTAGATTTACCCCGCCGGCAGTTACCACCGCCGAGGTCAGGGGGAGAGTGGAAGTAATATTAAACCGCAGGCACTTAAGGTTAGCCAAAATAACTTCACGCTCAGACGCCGTTATCTGCCCGCCGCACTTGAAGGGGTCTATGCCTGTCAGGTCTACAAACGGCCTTATCATTTTCTGGGGCAAAAGCTCTGAGAGCAGGTTTTGAAAACTGCGTTTGCCGAAGGTATCAAAATCCCGCTGGAGACGCAGACGCAGCTTATCCAAAGATAGCGCCGGTTTCAGGTCTATAGCCACACTCACCGCCCCTTGTTCCAATGCCTCGGCAACCGGAAGCCCCATCAGCATAGTCAAAGGCCCGCCCAGACCGAAATGAGTAATCATCAGTTCGCCCATGCGGCTTTCAATAACCGCTTTAGGCGGTTTCTTTCCCGTAATGCCCCGCCCCCAGTCCTGCAAAATCAAATCAAGAGGTATTTTATCCGCTTCACAGCGGTAGGAAGTCAGACGGATATTTTTCAGGGCTACTCCCTGCATACTCTGAACAAGGGCTATTTCCTTTACTACCAGAGGCACTAAAGCCGGACGGAGTTTTACAATGGTATGCCCCAGTGCTTCTGCCATGCGAAAGCCGTCCCCCGAAGAGCCGGTACCGGGGTAAGATGCCCCGCCGGTGGCAATCACAGCCGCATCCGCCCTGAAGGTCTCCTTTTCGGTTTTGACCCCCACAACTTGCCCGTCATTCACCAGTATCTGGCTAACCTTTTGACCAGCTATCAGGGTAGCGGCTGAGGCATATTTCATCAGTGCCCCCACCACATCTCCGGCCTTGTCCGAATCAGGAAAAAGCCTGCCGCCCCGTTCGGTCTTGGTTTCCACCCCGTAGCGGGCAAGCAACTCCACCAGTTCCTGCCTGAAAAAACGGCTGAAAGCACTGTATAAAAACCGCCCGTTAGGGCCGAAAGCGGTTATAAACTCGGCCATATCCCGGCTGTTTGAAATATTACATCTACCCTGCCCGGAAATAAGCATTTTCTTGCCCGGCTGTTCGGATTTTTCCAGCAGAATTACTTTGCCGCCGCATTCCGCCGCCCGGCCTGCCGCCATAAGCCCGCCTGCACCCGCCCCTATTACCACAATCTCTTTAACTGTCATTAAAACCACCGGCCCTTTTCGGCCAGCCTTTCTATTATATATAATACATTTTTAAGCCTTCTCATTTTACCCAATTCCCGTCCAATATAGAAATAGCCCTAAAAGCCGCCTTAACTTGAAAGCACAGGCAGTACGGGGTAATATAATCTGATATTTCAGATAGGAAAACAGAAATGGCCGAAAAATATAATCCGCAGGAAACAGAAAAAAAATGGCAGGATAAATGGGCGGCAGACCGCCTTTACCACGCCAGTGAAGACAGCCCCAAACCCAAATGGTACTCCCTTACCATGTTCCCTTATACCTCGGGCAATCTCCACATAGGCCACTGGTATGCCGAAGTTCCGGCGGACTGTTTTGCCAGATACAAACGCCTGAGAGGCTTTAATGTAATGCGCCCGGTGGGTTTTGACTCTTTCGGCCTGCCGGCTGAAAATGCCGCTATCAAGCACAATATCCACCCCCGTATCTGGACCCTGAATAACGTAGAAAACATGCGCCGCCAGCTGAAGACAATAGGTGCTATGTTTGACTGGGACAGGGAGGTTATAACCTGCCTGCCCGAATATTACAAGTGGACACAATGGTTCTTTTTAAAGCTGTATGAAGCCGGGTTGGCTTACCGTGCCAAAGCCCCGGTAAACTGGTGTCCCAGTTGCCAGGCGGTATTGGCCAACGAACAGGTGGTAGACGGCACTTGCTGGAGGTGCGAAACCCCCACCACCCGGCGCGACCTTGAGCAGTGGTTTTTCCGCATCACCAACTATGCAGACGAACTCAAAGACCACGAAGGGTTGGACTGGCCGGAAAAAATAACCGCCATGCAGAGAAACTGGGTAGGCAAAAGCTACGGAGCGGAAGTGTCATTCGCCCTTGACTGCCCAACTGCTTTTGAAAAAGAGATAAAAGTCTTTACCACCCGCCCGGACACTATCTACGGGGTTACCTTTATGGTGCTGGCACCCGAACACCCGCTGGTTGAAAAGATAACCACCCCCGAAAACAAAGCGGCGGTGGATGCCTATATAAAGAAGTCCCGTACCTGCACCGAGATTGAACGCCTTTCCACCGAAAGGGAAAAAGACGGGGTATTTACCGGTACATATGTAACCAACAGGGTCAACGGGCAGAAAGTACCCGTCTGGATAGGTGATTACGTACTCCAGAGCTACGGCACCGGGGCGGTTATGGGCGTACCCGCCCATGACGAACGGGATTTCGTTTTTGCCCAAAAATACCATTTGCCGGTTATAACAGTCATCGCCCCATCCGCATATGACGACAAACCCCTTGCGGTGGCCTATATAAACGAAGGAGTTATGTTAAACTCCGGCCCTTTTAACGGTATGCCGAATACCGAAGGCAAGGAAAAGGTATGTGACTATCTGGCCGAACACGGCTGGGGCAAGAAAACCGTAAACTACAAACTGCGTGACTGGCTTATTTCCCGCCAGCGTTACTGGGGCGCCCCCATACCCATGGTCTACTGCGAAAAATGCGGCATTGTGCCCGTACCTGAAAAAGACCTGCCGGTACTCCTGCCGGAAGATGTTGAATTCCGCAGCGGAGGGGAATCCCCCTTAAAATACAACGAAGGCTTTGTAAATACCATCTGCCCGGTCTGCGGAGGAAAAGCCAAACGCGAAACAGATACCATGGATACTTTCATGTGTTCTTCGTGGTATTTCCTGCGTTACACCAGCCCCGGTTATGACAAAGGACCGTTTGACCCGGTAAAACTCAAATACTGGATGCCGGTAGACCTTTATACCGGCGGTGCCGAACATGCGGTTATGCACCTTTTCTATTCCCGTTTCTTCACCAAAGCCCTGCGGGATATGGGCATAATAGACTTTGGCGAACCCTTTAAAAAGCTCTTTAACCAAGGCATTATTGTCAGCAACCACCAGAAAATGAGCAAATCCAAGGGCAACGTGGTTACCCCGGATAATCTGGTGGCGGAAGTAGGCACAGACGCCGTCAGGGCTTACCTGATGTTTGTGGGTCCGTGGGATCAGGGCGGCGAATGGAATGACTCCGGCCTTTCGGGCATGAGCCGCTGGCTGAACCGGGTCTGGAATTTGTTTACCGAGGAATATACTCCCCAAACCGCCTCGGCTGAAGCGGAACGCGAACTTGAACGCACCCTGCACCAGACTACCAAGAAGATAACCATGGATATTGAACGGCTGCGTTTCAATACCGTGGTAGCCGCCCTTATGGAGCTTTCAAACAGTCTGGCAAAGCTAAAGGAAACGGCGGCCATTTCGGCAGAAAACTGGCAAAACACACTTCAAACTTTTGCACTTATGCTTGCTCCGGTTGCCCCCCATATTGCCGAGGAACTCTGGGCTAATCTGGGCATGGAGTATTCAATCCACAACCAGAACTGGCCGACGTGGGACGAAGAACTGGCCAAGGACGAAGTTATAACCCTGATTATTCAGGTAAATGGCAAGCTCCGCGAAAGGCTGGAAATGCCGGCCGGAATTTCAGAGGCCGAAGCCAAGGAAACGGCTTTAAACAGCGAAAGGGTCAAACCCCACCTGCTGGGCAAAACCCCCGTAACTGTTATATACGTACCCGGCAAATTAGTAAATATTGTGGTGAAATAACATGAACATAGCATTTATCGGCGGGGGAAATATGGGTGAGGCCATCTTGGGCGCTCTTATCCAAAAAAACATCTGTCCGTCCCAAAATATCACTGTAAGTGAGATTAAAGCTGAACGCCGTACCTACCTTGAAACCACCTACGGCATAAAAACCACCGCTTCAAACCCGGATGCGATAAAGAGTGCAGAGGTAGTTCTGCTGGCTATCAAACCCCAGAATCTGCCCGAACTGAGTGCCGAACTGAAGGGCAAACTGGCGGACAAACAGCTGGTTATATCCATTATTGCCGGGGCAACCTTAAGCAAACTCAGCGGCGGGCTTGCCCATAAAGCGGTGGTGCGGGTTATGCCCAACACCCCCGCCATGATAGGCATGGGCATGAGCGTCTGGACTGCCCTGCCGTCTGTCAGCCCCGCCCAGAAAGACCATGCTAAAGCCATACTTTCAGCCATGGGCAAAGAAATATATACCGGCAAAGAAACCATGCTGGATGCAGCTACCGCTATCTCAGGTTCAGGCCCGGCCTATTTCTTTCTGTTCATGGAAGGGCTGGAAAAAGCGGCACTGGAAATGGGCTTTACACCTGAAGAAGCATCTATACTGGTATCCCAGACAGCTGCCGGTTCGGCTATTTATGCCGGAAAATCCGGCTTTGCGCTCACCCAGCTTCGCAAAAACGTAACCTCGCCCGGCGGTACTACCGCCGAAGCTATAAAGGCATTTGAAGAAGCCGGTCTGGAGGCAACTATAATCAAGGCTGCCAAGGCCGCCTTTAACCGCTCTGTAGAACTGGGCAAGGGTTAACCCCCCCGCTTAAATAAATATCTGCAGCCCCTAAAAACGATAGGAAAATACTACTATTGCGTTTGTCCATGCGGATATGCTTTAATCAAAGCGATGAATTGGTTAGATATAGTTTTACTGATATCACTGGGCATTCAAACCGTGAGCGGCTTTTTCACCGGCCTTATACGCAACTTTTTGCATCTGGTAGGGCTGATAATAGGCATTATACTGGCAGGGCGCTTTTACCCTACGGTTGCCGAATGGCTCAGTTTTATTTCCAGCCCGGAGTGGGCAAATATAATCGCTTTCCTGCTGATACTGATGACTATCTGGGTAGCTACCACCCTTATCGCCAAACTGCTTGACACTATGATAAAGCCGACTTTCCTTAACTGGGTAAATCGGCTTGGGGGTGCAATATTCGGTTTGCTGGTTTCCGGCATTTTTACTGCCGCCCTGCTAGCCATCTGGGTCAAATTCTTTGACTCCGGTTCGGTTATCACCGATTCTGCCGTCGCCCAGATACTTCTTGACAAGTTTCCGCTGATTCTGTCGCTTTTACCTGATGAGTTCGGAGTAATCCAAGACTTTTTCAACTAAAGCCCATACAAAACCTGCACACTAAACCGCCGTAACCCAGATGGCTCTTAAGGCATTTATGATTTTATTTAAAACCCTATATCCAGATCGGCCTTAAATTTTTGTTGCTTTTATTTGGGGCTTTCGCCCGGGTGCTGTTTCTGCCATTTTGCCAGTAATTCATCATTAGATTCATTACAGCATTTCACACAGGAGTCTACCGGGCAGATTTCAACGCACTGCGGAGTATCAAAAGCACCCACGCACTCAGAGCATTTCTCAGGATCAATAATGTAAATAGTCTCGCCTTCCGAAATAGCCTTATTGGGGCATTCCGGTTCGCAAGCCCCACAACTGATACAGTCATCTGTTATCTTGAACGACATAAATTCCTTCTACCTCCAAAATCTGTCTTAAGCAAAACTTCTTCTGGCGATACACCCTCCTGTAAAATAATTAATTGATTATACCACACTAGACAGGCGCTAACTTGTTTTTTAAAGCTACTGCCACATGTTCCGATATTAATCCGCTTGAGTCCCCGCCCAGTATCACTATTTCTTTGATAAGCGAAGCACTGAGGTACTGGTACTGAGGCTCGGAGAAGAGGCAACAAAGCTCAAGCCCCTCATCCAGACGGCGGTTCATAACGTACATTTCCATTTCACGCTCAAAATCAGCCCCCACCCTGAGGCCGCGAATTATAAGCGAAGCACCCATTTTACGGGCAAAATTGACCATAAGCCCGCTGAAAGAACGCACCTCTACATTGGGAAAGTCTTTAATGGATTGTTTGATGAAATCTACCCTCTCGGCGGCCGTAAAAAGGCCCGGTTTGGCAGGGTTATCAAAGACAGCAATAATCAGCCGGTCACAAAAGCCTGAAGCGCGTCTGGCAACGCTCAGATGGCCCAGGGTTACCGGGTCAAACCGGCCCGGGTAAATGGCTATCAAAACTGCTATCCTTTCTGTATATAGCGATAAGGCTATCCCCATGGCGATGCTCTTTTAGCATCTTTAACCGCCCGTAACATTCGGCAAGGGTAAGATGGGCGGAATGGGTAACTGCCATGACTGTGTTTTCACCGATAAGCCCGGAATTCCCCAGTTTCTCCAGTACCTCGCCAATCTGCTGGTTACGGTACGGCGGATCTGCCAGTATTACGTCATATTGCTTTTTCAAGAAGGCCATAGCCTTGGGTACATCCAAACAATACACGTGAGCCTGGCTTGCACAGCCAATGGTTTCCAAATTTTGTTTTATTATATCACAACAACAGCGCTCGTGCTCAACAAAATCTACATGCCCGGCCCCGCGGGAAAGGGCTTCCAAACCCAGAGAACCGCTGCCGGAATAAATATCCAGCACCTCGCTCCAGTCTTCAGCTACTGCCTCCAGCATGGACATCATGGCTCCCCTGACCAGTTCGGTAGCCGGACGGGTAGCTTTACGCTGGGGAACGATGATGTTTTTGCCCTTGGCATCTCCGGCAATAATTCTCATATCCTAAAAAATAGCGGAATATGGCTTTCAAATCAAGTCTAACCAGCTGCAAAATCTGTTTCGGATAGATATACGGAATAAAAAGCTGGTTTTTAAAACACTTGCCGCTCACCAATCTGTCAGGTGAAGACCTATGCCTGTTGTCCAAATATTTTTAAAGTTTTTAGGATGTATTCCCTTGTATTTTCAGTCTCGGCACAGGCAGTTTATAAAGTTTTCCCAGCCGAATTATGTTTTTAAAATTTTTTATTCCTGATTGACCCCTAGCACTAGTACTTTAGATATAAGTTGTTCGCAATTTTAACTTGCGTTTAAACAACTACTTGGTATATCATATTAACAAATTGTGTCTCCAGAGCCTTTAGTAAGGAGGTAGTGATGAGGTCTCAGTTTAGTAGGCGAGATTTCCTCAAGATCAGCGGAGGGACCGCGGGTCTCTTTGCCACAGCTGGTCTTTTCCGTGGACCCATTAAGGGTGTTGAGCCCAAAATGGTTGACACGCGCCCCCGGTGGGTAAAAGAAACCACCACCATTTGTCCCTTTGATGCCAGCGGTTGCGGATTTATCTGCTATACCGATTCGGCCGGCAACCTCACCAATATGGAAGGTGATCCAGACAATCCCGTAAATCGGGGGAGTGCCTGTTCCAAGGGTGCTTCACTGATTCAACTTCACAATAATAAACACCGTTTAGAAAAGGTGCTTTACCGTGCCGCCGGTGCGAATGATTGGGAAGAAAAGTCATGGGATTGGGCGTTTGGTGAAATTGCCAAAAAGGTAAAGGCCAGCCGTGACAGCGGTTTTATAGCCAAAAATGCTGCCGGCAAGACCGTTAACCGCACCGAGGCTATTGCCTCGCTGGGCGGAGCTACTCTGGATAACGAAGAATGTTATCTTCTGTCCAAGATGCTTCGTGCCCTGGGCATTGTCTACCTGGATAGCCAGGCCAGACTGAGCACCGCTTCCAGCCTGGAAGCTTTGGCGGCTTCGTTCGGACGAAACGCCATGACCAACAGCTGGACCGATGTTTCAAACGCCAACGTCATTCTGGATATGGGTGGCAACCCGGCTGAAAACTACCCTGCCTGTTTCTCCCATCTGGGCGAAGCTATGGGCAAAGGTGCAGAGCTTATCAGCGTTGACTGCCGCCTGACCCGGACTGCCGCCAAGGCCGGCACATTCGTTGCCGCCCGCTCCGGTTCGGAGATTGCCTTTATCGGCGGGCTTATCAAATATGTCATTTCTGACATTGAAGCTCACCCCGCAAATTACAACCTGACCTATATTACCGAATACACCACTGCCGGCATGGTAGTAAACTCCAACTTCAAGGGTCCGGCTGATTTGGACGGCATGTTTGTAGGTTACAACACCGCCAGCCATTCATACGACCAATCAAACTGGAACTTTACCAAGGCCAGCAACGGCGAACCGGTAATAGACAAAACCCTTACCAACCCCAATTGTGTCTTCCAGCTTTTGAAGAAGCAATATGCCCGTTACACTCCGGAAATGGTGTCCGCAACCTGTGGCTGCTCCCAGGCTGACTTCGCAAAGGTCTGTGCCTTTTTTGCCGCAACCGGCAAAGCAGACAAGGCCGGCGCTATTGTCTACGCCATGAGCTCCACCCAGCACACCTCCGGCGCTCAGACAGTTCGGGCTTATGCCGTACTTCAGATGCTGCTGGCCAATATCAGCGTATCCGGCGGCGGTTTATTCGCCCTTGGAGGTGAATCTAACGTACAGGGTGCTGCCGACAACGGTGTCTCATGGAACAAACTGCCCGGTTATTTATCTGCCCCCAACGAAGACGATACCACTTTTGCCGCCTATGCTTCTAAAGCCGGCGACCAAAGTGCAGCCAGCCTTTTGAAGGCCTGGTACGGCTCTAATGCCTCCAGCTCAAACGGTTTCGGCTTCGGCTTCCTGCCCAAAACAGATAATAATACCAATTACTCTTACGTAAACGCTATCAAACAGATGGCTGCCGGCAAAATAAAGGGTGCTTTCGCCTGGGGTGCAAACCCGGTGGTTGAGAGTGCTGCTGCCGGTCAGGCTACTCAGGCTTTGGCCAAACTGGACTGGCTGGTAGTGACAGATATGTTTGAGTCTGAAACTGCTGCTTTCTGGAAGAAAGACGGGGTGACTTCGCAGACCGAAGTCTTCCTGCTGCCCACTGCCTGTTCTTACGAAAAAGAAGGCAGTGTAACCAATGCTGACCGCTGGATTCAATGGCGAAACAAGGCCGTCAGCGCTTCCGGTGAAGCCAAATCTGAGCTTGAGGTTATCAGCTCCCTGCTTAGCCGTCTTCAGACCCTTTATCAGGGCGAAAGCGGCCTCAATGCAGAAGCTATTACCAAACTCAGCTGGACTTACAGCACCAACCCCTCTGCGGCTGATGTAGCCAAAGAGATGAACGGATACAAGATATCTTCCCTGCAGCAGCTTGAAAGTCCTGAAGACCTAAGGGCTGACGGAACAGTTGCCTGCGGCAATAGCCTTTATATCGGCAGCTTTACAAATGCCGGAAACCAAATGGCACGGCGTGAACAGACCGGTGCTTTCCATGCCGGTTGGGCTTGGAGCTGGCCGATGAATACCCGCATAATGAACAACCGCGCTTCAGTTGACCTCAGCGGCAAGCCCTTCAATGCGGCCAAACCCGTTATCAGCTGGAACGGTATGAGCTGGACCGGTGACAATGTTGACGGTAAAAACGCTCCGTTTAATCAGAGCGGCGGACTGCCCTTTAAAGGTACCAATGGCAATACCGCACAGCTCTTTGCCGCCATGGCTGACGGCCCCATGCCTGAACATTACGAACCTTGGGAAAGCCCGGTGGACAATGCTCTGTCCGGCACCCAGAATAACCCGACCGCTATGGTCTTCGAGGGCGATACCCAGGGCAGTGCCGGTGAATATCCGGTTATCTGTACCACTATACGCACCGTTGAGCATAGTTTGGGCGGTCAGTTAACCCGCAATATGCCTTTCCTGGTAGAACTTGCCCCGGCTGCTTATGTGGAAATCTCCGAACAGCTGGCCAGCGAAAAGGGTATCAAGGCCGGTGATATTGTAAAACTCACTTCGGCCAGAGGCAGCGTATCAGTGGCTGCAGCCGTTACCAAACGGCTTAAACCCTTCAGCATTGGCGGCAAAACTGTTCACCAGGTAGCCATACCCAATCACTGGGGCTTTATGGGAATTGCACAGGGTGACAGTGCCAACGTACTTGCCCCGAACACCGCAGACTCAAATTCCTCCACTCCTGAGTTCAAGGCGTTCTTGGTCAAGGTTGAAAAAGCAGCCGACGGTACCGTACCCACCATCACCGGACGCTATAAGGTACTTGAGGACTAAGTCATGAAGTATCTAAATGCTAAATTAAACGGCGAACTTGCATATACGGAAGGGAATTCTCCTTCCAGGAAGGGAGGGCTTTAGAGCATGTTCAGTGCCATCAAGGGCTGGGTAAACAAGCTCGAACAGACCGGCAACCCCAATGTGCCTTTATTCGGCAAATGGGGACTACTCCAGATTATCCTTGGTCTGGGTGCCTTAACCGTAGCCGCCCTGAAACTGGCTTACGGTCTGGGTCCCATTACCAACCTTTCAGATAACTGGCCCTGGGGTCTTTGGGTTGCCTTTGACGTAGGCGCATATATCGCCTCGGCTGCTGGTGGTTTCACCATGGCCGCAATCGTATACATATTCGGTTATGAGAAATTCCGTCCCCTGGTAAGGCCGGCCATTCTCATTGGTGCATTGTGCTACACCATCGGCGCTATCGGTATCATGATTGACCTCGCCCGCTCTATACGGATTGTTCATCCTATCTGGATGTGGAATCACGAGTCCATCATGTTCGAAGTAGGCTGGTGCGTTATGATGTACCTGACCGTACTCTATCTTGAGTTCTCTAACAATATCTTTGAACGTATTGGCTGGAAGAAGCTGGGTAACCTGCAGCATGCCTTTATCATCCCGCTGGTTATCTTCGGCATTATGCTCTCCTTCCTCCACCAGTCTTCACTGGGTGCCCTTTTCCTGATTAACCCGGCTCAGCAGCCCCTCTGGCACGGCCCGTTGATGGGTCACCTGTTCCTGGTGTCTGCCATGGCTCTGGGTTTATCAGTGCTCACTTACTTCTCCGTTATCCTGTCCCGCTCATGGAAGATGACCCTGCGTATGGATATCCTTTCCAAACTGGGGCTGATTATAGCCTGGATAATGCTGGTTTATCTGGCAGCCCGCGGCGTTGATTACGCTATTACCGGAAACCTGGCCACCGGCCTTAATGGTGACTGGTATACCGTACTCTGGGTAGCTGAAGTAGGTATAGGCATGTTACTGCCCATGATACTGCTCTTTATAAAGAAGATTCGCAGTTCACGCAGCGGCCTTCTCTGGTCAACCGGTTTGATGATTATGGGTGTGGTGCTTAACCGTATCAATACCCTGGTTATCTCTCAGGCTCCCAACCGCGAAGGCAGCTATTTCCCGCACATACTGGAATTCGTCTTTACCTTCGGCCTGATTGCCGGGGCTATGTACGTATTCCGCCTGTGTGCCAAGTACCTGCCGCTGTATACTGACCACATGAAGGGGCTTACCCCTGAACAGGTCAAGAAAGCACCTGCGGTTATACCGGCAGACTAAATGAATACAAATCGGCTGGAGCGTATCAATTCGGAAATTGAAAGATACAGGGCCGCTCAGCCGGAACTGGAAACCATACTTGCCCTGTACCAGAAGGTCTTTGACATTCAGGAGTCGGCTTCCTCGCAAGAGGAGCCGGCTCCCCTTATTTCAGATGAAGATGCCATAGCCAAGCTGGCTGCCGGTGAATATATACTGAAAGATATCCCCTTTGAACCTTCCGCCGAACTTTTCCACCAGACAGGGCTCAAACTGGGGCGTGCTTTTACCCAGACCGCCGGAGAGAAATTCCCCACCCCTGCCCTGCTAAAACTGATAGAGAACCACCCCGGCGGATTATCCGGTTTCATCACCGCCATGCTTTCAGACAATCTGGAATATCTAGCCAAGTTCACCCAAAATACCAGCTTCAATCCGGAAACACTGCTCTTCTTTGTGACCAATCTGGTGTCTCCCTTTTTAACAGCTCAGGCCAAATACTATCAGCCGCAAGTAGACCTGCTTGGCTGGGATAAAAATACTTGCCCCTTCTGCGGCTCCAGCCCCCGCTATTCCTGTCTGGATAAGGACAATGGTGCCCGCCGCCTGTTCTGCTCACTCTGCCACACCCAGTGGAATTACCGGCGGATAAAATGTGCCTACTGCTCCAATGCTAATGCCGAAAAACTCCGCCACTTCTATTCTGCTATATTCCCCTACCAGCGGGTAGATGTCTGTGAGAAGTGCAAAACCTACATTAAGACCACTGACGAACGACGGCTGGGGCGCGAGTGCCTGCCGGAAGTAGAAGACGCTGTTTCCATCCATCTGGACAGCATTGCCCAGAACGAAGGCTACCAGCCAGGCTAGAACCCCTTTTTAAGACCTTTTCCACACACCCCCATACCCAAATGTCTAAATACACCAAAAGAGCATAGCTATGCTCTTTTAATTGGTCAGAATTTAAGGGAAAGTATACCCGCAGGCAGGATAAACGCTTAGCTTACAAATCAAGGGCAAAAAGAAAGGGGGCTTTACGCCCCCCTGTTGTTTACTTATCGCCTTCGTCTACAGGACACGCCGGGTGAGGCATTTCTACCGGCTTTATCTCCTTGGGAGGCTTAAGCAGTGAAGCCGCTATCGATATAGCCAGTATAACAGCCACCACACCTAAAGAAGCCGTTACCGGCATATGGAAAAAATCACTTATCAGCATTTTAATACCCAGGAAAGCCAGAATGGCTGCCAAACCGTAATGCAGATAGTGCAGCTTCTGGATAACCCCTGAAAGTGCCATATACATAGCCCTCAAGCCCATGACCGCAAAGATATTGGAAGTGAAGATTATAAACGGGTCTAAAGTTATAGCCATAACCGCCGGTATGGAATCTACCGCAAAAACCAGATCCATGGCCTCAATGGAAACCAGCACCAGAATAAGGGGGGTAGCCAATTTCCGGCCATTTTCCTTTATAAAAAAATGGTCACCATGCAGTTTGTTAGTCATAGGCAAAATACGGCAGACAAAATTTACCAGAGGATTTTTATCAGGGTGTATTTCTTTATTTTGATCTTTAACCATCTTGATACCGGTATAAATAAGGAAAACTCCGAATATGTACAACACCCAGCTCAGGTTTTCTATAAGGGTGATGCCGGCCGCAATAAAAACAGCCCGCATAATAATAGCCCCCAGAATACCCCAGAACAGAACTTTGTGCTGATACTCCCGCTTAATACAGAAGTAAGAAAATATCATAATGAATACAAACAGATTATCTACCGAAAGGGATAACTCAATAATATAACCGCTTAAATAATTAAGACCGGTTTCGCTACCCAAACTGGAATACACAAGCCCGCCAAATATAAGGGCTAATGCAATCCAGACACCGCTCCAGACAAGGGCTTCTTTGGTCTTTACTTCATGGGCACGACGGTGGAAAACACCCAAATCCAGTGCCATCATACAAAGTACCATTACGGCAAAAATTACCCATAACACAGTCAGTGACAAGGCTATACTCCTTTAAACCGATTACCTTTTATCTCAAAAGAATACAACAAAACGGAAAACCTGCGGCCAAATACCTGTTTAATCAGGCTAATATAACACCCAACATTCTGCCCGTCAAATAGCCTCTAATAGCTGAGGGGAGTGCTTTCGGCACTCCCCGTTCTAGTAAGTTTCGTTTTTCTCTGAAACAGCTGGTTTTGAACGCCTAAAGAAGGGCGGTTTCCCCACTTTATTCCCCGAACGTGCCGGGCGGTCTGCAAAAGAAGCTTTCCCGTTAAACCGGGCAGGACGCCTGCCTGAAGGCTGTTCGCTATTTTCAAAATCAGCCTGAGTATGCTCACGGGGAGTAAACCCTGTTTCCTTCCTAAAAGAAGGCCGTGACGCCTCGGTAGTTTGAAAACTGTTTTCTTTTCTAAAAGCAGGACGGTCATTATACCGGGCTGCAGGTCTGGCCGCTGGGGCAGAGGTACCCTCAAAAGAAGAGTGGCTCTGCATACGGGGGGCAAAGTTCCCCTCCCTGTGGAAACGGGGAGCAGAATTTGCCGGACGGCTGGGCCGGAAACCGGGATTAAAAGGCCTTGCGGGGCTTACCGGCATTTCAGACGGAGTATCCGTTTGTGAAGTTTCATTTACAGCCATTTCAGGGCGATTATAACCGCCATGGGAATAACCCCGGCGGGGTGCAAAATCCCTGCGCTGTGACTGGTTCTGTCCATCATTGCGGGTCGTAGCATAATCAAACCCGTCAACCCGCAGACGCTGAATGGGGCTGCTTAAAAGCCTCTGGATATCTCTTACCATATCCCCGTCACGTCCGGTTACCAGACTGAAAGCCTGTCCTGTGCGGTCAAAGCGTCCTGTCCGGCCAATACGGTGAGTATAGTCTTCCGGGGAATCCGGCATATCGTAATTTATTACATGGGATATATGGTCAATATCCAAACCTCTGGCGGCAATATCGGTAGCTACCAGAATTTTGAAATTCCCGCGGCGGAACCCTTCCATAACGGCATGACGGCGGTTTTGGGAAAGATTGCCCTGAAGGGAGGCTGTAGTAAACCCGGCCTTGGATATTTCATCAGCCAGATTTTCCGCTCCATATTTGGTGCGGGCAAATATCAGAACTGACTTGGTTTCTACCGTTTTCAATATTTCAAGCAGTAACGGGGTTTTCTGGTGACTTTTCACCGGATAAACACTATGGCTGACACTGCTTACCGGAGACTGGGTACCAACCTGTACAGTTACCGGATTGGTCTGAGTTTCCAGAGTAAGCTTGCGGACTTCCGGCGGCATGGTTGCCGAAAATAAAAGGGTTTGATGCGGCTGAACCAGACACTTCAAAATGCTCTGGATATCCGGCTGGAAACCCATGTCAAACATGCGGTCAGCTTCGTCTATTATCAGGGTTTCCACCCCGCAGACATCAATAGTTCCCCGCCATATGTGATCCAGAAGCCTGCCGGGGCAAGCCACTACTACGTCTACACCGCTCCGTAAGCGGCGAATTTGCTGGTCCATATTCACTCCGCCGTAAATGGAGCACTCCCGTATACGGGCGCGCTGGCCAAGTGAACGAAAACTATCAGAAATCTGGCAAGCCAGTTCCCTGGTGGGTGCAATTACCAGAGTACGCACCCGTCCCCTGGGGGTAGAAAGCATTTTTTGAATAATGGGCAAGGCATAAGCAGCGGTTTTACCGGTGCCGGTCTGAGCCAGACCGATAACATCATGTCCAGCCATAATGGGGGGAATAGCCTGTGCCTGAATGGGGGTGGGCTCTTTATAGCCGCAGGCCCTGACTCCAGCCATAACAGCCGGATCAAAATTGAAAGATTCGAAAGACATACAACTCCTGTTGAGTGCTTTGCACTCATATTTTTTCTTCTGCCAGCAGTCAGACAACCGCTATTCTTTAACTGTTGTCCAGATAGGAAATCTTATGTCCCATCATTATCCTGCCCTGTTTTAAAGGTAGAATGCAGAAGATAGGAGTGCAAGTAATTACCTGGGGGTAGATGAGCCGGTCCTTTTGAAAGGACGGTTTGAAAGCTACCCAGCCCTGGGATTTTTCCCTGCCCGGGCTAGGCCTATGTGAAACTGGGGCCAAACCCGAATTACAATATTTTCTTATCTGTGTTGCCCTGCTTGTGCAGTCCATTAAGAATATAACATCTCGGTTTTTATGTCAAATCTACCCGCAAGACTACCCGAGACAAGTTCTAATTTCCTCTGCCAAATGCCAAGAAGGGCAGGAGTTCATAATAACCACCTGCCCTTCTTTATTAGTTGCTAAATAACGGTTAAATGCCTGATTTATGATTACGGCGCCGGATAAGCTGCCAGGTTACACCCAGCACCAGCAGAGCCAGCAGGCCGAATATCAGCCCGGAACTGCGGGCGGCACTGGCCACGGATTCTTCGGTAAAGGTATTAACAAACCAAATACCGCCACCAGCCATCAAAACAAATATAGCTATCAGGAGGTAATCTACCCAGGCAAGCTTTATACTCCGTTCTTTAGCGGTATGCCATAACCAGGTACCCAATATACCTAAAAGCAGACCAAACAAAAAGACAATTCCTGTCATATCTCTAACTCCTTTTTTAAAAATACCTTGATATTCAGACTCTTTTATCTATCTCCAGGGAGCCCATTCACCAGTGGCATGTCCTTCAGGATATCTGTTATAGAAGAAATCGTCCAGCTTAACCAAGAACGGGGCAAAAGCCGGGTTCTGGCCTACCATGCGTCCTACCTCGTGGATTAGAGTGTCCGGTTTGGACCACGGGCATACACCCTGGCATTTGGAACAGCCATAAGCCAGTCTCTGAGCCAGACACTTTTTACCATCCTGGAACCAACGGATAGATTTAACTACGGTATCAACTTCACTGGGTTCATCGTCCATAGAAATAGCACTGGCGGGACAGTTATCGGCGCACTTCTTGCAAACCTTGCAGAATTCCTGAAGACCAAAATCTATGGGCTTATCCGGAACCAGCGGCAGGTTGGTAAAGACTTCCATGATTCTCATCTGGGCGCCCCAAGGCGAAATTACCAAACCGCTTCGTCCCAGTTCGCCAAGACCGGCTTTGACGGCAAAAGGAGTATCCATAATATCAGTATCGCTGAAGATATTGGCCTTGGCATCATGACCAAGTGAGCGGATAATGGACTCCAGATAATGGGGGGCGAAATCTGATTGAGAACAGGCTATCTTGGCACTGGCTTCAACCAGAGGCCCGGTAAGTGCATTCAGGGTATCCGTATCACATTTATCTGCCATCACAATGCAGTATTTGTAGGGATAAGGCCAGGGAATTTCACGGCCGTTATCCACATAGTTGGCGTGACCGGTAGTATAAGTACCTCGGGTTCTGCCTACACTATAGAAGAAAGGCTTCATATCTTCGGTTACTTCGCAGATACCTACCTGCTCACAGCCAAACCAGCGGCAAATCTTCTTTATTCTGGCAGTCATTTCTTCGGGAGAAAGCTCAACCTTGGTGGCGGCTATGGGTGCCTGTTGATACCTGCCCGGTTCAAGGGTAATATGCCACCTGTCCATGGCAATCTGGAAAGCATTACTCCAGGTATAATCAGCCGCTTCCAAAGGAGAAATCTCGGCTGCATGTTTCTTTTTTTCCTGAACAGCTGCTAAAAGTATCGGTCCCCAGTCTCCGGGTTCGCCCGACCAGTCACCGGTAGAACCGCGCCTGACTATCTGGGAAAAACCATGTTCGCGGGCATCAAGCCTCTGAGTAGGAGCAACAACTCTGGTAGTTCCTATATAACCAGCTTTGTTTTCAATCCTTTTGTAAAAACTCTCCGGTAAATCACGCTTAATAGAAGCATTACCCATTTCATCCATAGCTTTTCCGCCCGGATTAACCAGCTCCTCAGCGGATACAGTTGAAGCTGTTGCCATGAGGGTGGCAACGGTTGCAGCCGATGCAAGTCCTGCACCTTTAACAAAATCACGACGGTTTATTTTTTCATCCATGTCTTAACCCTTTTTGGTTACCTTTCCATATGAGATTTAGCTTCACCGATAGACTCCAAGGCAAATTGCGCGCATCGCCTTTATCCTGCAGTGGGCATTAACCGTATGGTATTACATCACGTAGCTAACACTCAATAACTAGTGGATACTAATCAGTAATACCCCGTATCAGTTCTGTTACACCTCACCTAAACGTTCGGAGCTGAATTGTATTACCACTATAATAGATATAAAATAAAACTATGGTACATCAGAATTTACTGTCAGAAACCAGTATGATTACCAGAACCCAATCTGCTGAACTTGAAAAAGCCATTAGCGGCATCCTTCCTTCGGAGACTGCGAAGCTGATTGATCTGGTTGACCAGATGTTTGATGACTATATCCGGGGGGCAATCCATCATAATGAGATCAGAAGGCTCATCGGTATAATCCAAAACAAAGCTGGAAAAGCTCAAACTATGCCCCGCAATTGTGCCCCCATAGCCATCTTCAACCCCATCTCCTTTATACCTCCGGGCATTACCCTGCTGGAAGCATATCTGAAACTGAATGGATTTGTACCGGTGGTGCTGGGGCTTGATGAACAGACTATAAAAAAAATGGCAGGCCAGATTCACCCCACAGTTGTTGTCAGCCTGACATTGTTTCACCATATTGATAAACTGGCCAAACTGAAGCCCTGTTTCGAAGCCGCCGGCCTGAATGTTCTGGCAGGTGGAGTACCTTTTATGTATCAAAACCAGAATAAAGACAAACTTTCTTTTTGTTCTTTCCCTGACTCATTCAAGCAGATTGTCTGCAAACTTAGTGAGGACTTGTTAAATGAAAACCGAAAATAACAAAGTCGGGGTTGTTACCTGTGTAAGTATGAGCAACTTTGTTAAAAACTGGGCTCTGCACCGGAATCTGGATGCCCGAATTTATCCCATAACCAACTCCTGCTTCTACAGCGTTAAAATAGAGATGCTATCCTATTATATTGAGCGGGCAATTCTGGAAAACGGCTACTGTATTTTGAACTACGGCATGTGCAACGAATCTATTACTCAGCTGAAAAACCATTATGCCGGCAGATTATCAGTGGTAGAGCTGGATAATTGTTACGAGGCAGCCATAGGCACCGCCATCTACCATGAGCGCATAGAACAGGGGCATATTTTCCGTAATCCCACCACCATGTCCTGCTGGCACAATATGCCCACGCTGGAGGTTATGCAACCGGTTGAAGCAGGCATCTACCCTGCCCCGATAACATTTATACTGGAAAACGGCGAGGAAGAAAAAGCCGCCAGTTATGTAAACAACCTTAAAAACACCACTATCCTTGACTACTCGGTTGAGATACTGCACCCGCAGCCCCACTTTTTAGAAGATAAACTTGACCAGGCCTATGCCCAAATACAGCTTGCCAGTGACGAGGAAGATGAAACCTCTCATCAGCTGATTTTCCCGTTCTCTTTCCACAATTCAGATGAGTATCTGTATATTCTGGACAAACATGACAATGTAATATTCAGCCCTTATGTTGCCCCGGCAACCCCCAACCAGATATGCGAAAAGCTGTTACAACTTATCTTAAGCCGCCAGCCTGACAGCAGTTTTCAGGTAAAAGGCCTTGATTCCCTGCTTAAACAGCGGGGATTGTATCTGGA
>Ga0172380_10002957_pt1 | contig 24616 bp, 23 predicted proteins | sample Leawe162metaG_FD_119747 | JGI IMG/M metagenome (GOLD analysis project Ga0172380, IMG submission 119747) | Leachate microbial communities from a municipal landfill in Southern Ontario, Canada - Leachate well 162 metaG | ecosystem: Engineered > Solid waste > Landfill > Unclassified | place...
CGCAAGGCGACGCGGTCTTCCTTGCTTCTGCCTGAAACCACATAGGGGAGGACGGTGGGTGAATAGGGCAGCACCGGATCGCGATTGAGCATGGCGATGCTGCCGGTTGCGTCATGGGCGCGAATGGCGCGGACAGCCTCCAGACCGGCATGGCTCGCACCTACTACCAGATAATCGTATCGTTCCATAGTCTTATCAATCCTGGGCATTGAGCCAGATCGGCTGGCGCGGACAGGGGCCGGTCAGCAGCTTGGCAGTTTCCCGGACGGCCCGTTCAAAATGAACTTCGGTCAAATCCGCACCGGCCAGTCCGCCGATCATGCTGAGGCAGGGGATGCGCTCGCGGGCGTAGTACATCGCCGCCAGGGTTTCCTGGAACACCGGACCGCTGTTCCAGCCAAAGCACACGGAACGATCCACCACGCCGACAGCGCGCACCTTGTTCAGTGCCGCCGCCATCGCATCGATCGGGAATGGCCGCATGGTCTTGATCTTGATGAGTCCGACGCGTTCGCCGCGGTTGCGGGCTTCATCGACCACATCCTTGCCGGCACCGGCCATGCTGCCGATGGTGATGATGGCGTAGTCCGCATCCTCGAGCCGGTATTCCTCGATCAGGGGAGCGAAGCTGCGGCCGAAACGTTGCGCCCATTCCTTGTGCGCCTCAACGATCACGCCGAGCGAATTCTGCATGCCTTCGCATTGCCCCTGCCGATAGCGTGTGAACAGCGCCGGACCGGTTCCGGCGGAGCCGCCGGTGAGTGGATCGACCGCCATCGGGCGTTGCGGGTCGAGGGCAACGTGCCAGTTCACATCCTTGTTGCCGAGGTAATGATCCACTTCATCCTGATCGGGAAGTTCGATGCGCACAATGCCGTTGGACAGGTAGTTACCGTCATGATTGACATTCACCGGCAGCATGACAGAGTGGTTCTCGGCGATCTTGTAGGCCATGATCGTGGTGTCGAGCACTTCCTGCACCGACTCGCAGAACATCTGGATCCAGCCGACCTCACGCACCGTCATCGCATCCTGCTGGCCGCCCCAGACGCATTGCGGCGAGATGCCGTCGCGCGTGACGATGGACATGACAATCGGCAGGCGCAGGTTGGGCGTGCGGAAATAGGGCTCGAACATGAACGCCAGGCCCTGTCCGCAACTTGCCGTGTAGGTCCGCCCGCCCGCCAGCGCCGCACCCTGCAACACCGACAGCACGCTATGCTCGCCTTCCGCCTCGACCATTTCGGCGTCGAGGACGCCATCGGCAATGAATTGCGCCAGGTATTCAACCAACGAAGATTGCGGCGTGATCGGATAGCCGGCGACCATGTCGGGGCGGGACAGGACCACGCCCCAGGCGGCGGCTTCGTTGCCGTCGCAGACCAGTACCTTGTTCTTGGGTTTCAGGACAGCGCTCATCTCAATCCTCCTCGGCGACCATCTCGATCGCACCATGCGGACATTCCTCGGCGCAAATGCCGCAACCCTTGCAGGTGGCGAGATTGGCATCGAACCAGCCGGAGCGCTCGATGATGCACTGGACCGGGCAATACAACCAGCATATGGAGCACTTCACGCATTTCTTGCGATTCACCACCGGCAACGAGGAGCGCCAGTCGCCCGGCATCATCTTGCTGTATTCGGTGGCGATCGGACAGAGGTTGTTGGGTATCGTGCTCTGGTCGAAGATTGGAATCGACTGTTTTTTCATGCCGCCTCCCTCCGCTCGATGGTATGCACCTGCGTCAGTTCATAGCCGCGCTGCAATGCCAACTGGTTCTGCTTCAGGCCGGCATCGCGGAAATTGCTTTCGTTCAGCGCCTGACTGAGTGATTCCAGAGACACCATGCCGGTGGCACGCGCGAATGCGCCGAGCATGGTGGTGTTGGTGATCGGCCGGCCGAAAATTTCCAGCGTGATGGCGACCGCATCGCACAAAGCGACGGTCGCTACCGAAGAGGGAATCTTGAGTTCGCCGAGCGAGCGCTTGGTCGACTGGATCAGCATGCCGCCCTCTGTCATGCCGGAGAAGATATCGACCACCTTGGGCAGGGAGGAGTCGATGCAGAGCACGCAATTCGGCTTGTAAATATTGGTCATCGCCCGCATCGGCTGGTCATGAACACGCAAGTAGGCGGCGACTGGGGCACCGCGGCGTTCAAAGCCGAATTGGGGAATCGCGATGACATGCTTGCCCTCCGCCACCAGTGCCTTGGCAAGTATCGAGGCAGCGAGAACCGCCCCTTGCCCGCCGCGTCCGTGTAATCGCACTTCATACATGATGGTTGCTCCGCAATTGTGACTTTCAGGCTGGCACCAAAGCCAGAACGCGCAAGGGGCTGCCCGATCCATTCCTGATCTTCAGCGGCGTCGCGACGATGACAGCACCGTGCGGCGGCAGTTGATCAAGATTCTTGAGGCATTGCAAGCCGTAACGATTGGCGCCATGCATCAGCGTATGGCAGGGGTAGGGCATCGGCCAGGCATAGGATTGTCCGGCGTCGGTATTGATGGTCTCGACGCCGAAACCCAGCACCTTGCGCTGCTTCACCATCCATTCGACGGTGGCCTGGGCCGGGCCGGGGGTGTGTGGGCCATCTTCGCGGAAGTTCATGAACTCATTCGGCATCTTGCGCTTGGACCAGTCGGTACGGAACAGCAGCCAGGCGCCTTCAGGGATGCGTCCGTGCTTGGCCTCCCATTTTTCGAGGAATTCGACCGTGAGCAGCCAGTCGTCGTTGGCCTTCACTTCCGCCGAACAATCCACCACCACGGCGGGGGAGATGAAGACGCGCGGATCGATGGTATCGACACTGTTGTCAGGATAGTCCTTGCCGGTAATCCAATGCACCGGTGCATCGAAGTGGGTTCCGGTATGCTCGCCGCAGGAGAAATTGTTCCAGTACCAGCCCGGTCCTTTTTCGTCGTAGTGGCTGATGGTTTCCTGCTTGAAAGCCCAGACCTGGCCGAACTCCGGCGGCAATTGCAACGCCGGAAAATCGGGGGAGAGCGTTTGCGTCAGATCGACAACTTTTACTTTGCCGCCGCTGATTCCATGCAGCAGTTGGTTCAAGACATTTTCCATCGCGATATTCTCCTTAGCTCAGAATGTTGCAGTGATTCAGCGATTCCGGCATGCCTCAGGGCATGCCGACACCGACGTGCTTTGCAGCCGGCCGATGCATCGAGTCGGATTGTTGAACGAGTTCGCGGATGCGTTCGGGGTGAGTATAGACCGTGGCGCATTCTCCGCGCACAAAGCCGCACAACGTGATCCCCAGACGCTCGGCCATGGCGATTGCCAGCGAGGAGGGCGCAGAGACGGCGGCTACCATTTCCAAGCCCGCCCGGGCGGACTTGGCGATCATCTCGAAACTCAGCCGGCTGGAAAGCATTGCACCGCATCCTGCGGTCGGCTGTTGCCGCAGCAGGCACAGGCCGATGGCCTTGTCGAGCGCATTGTGCCGGCCGAGGTCTTCGGCGACGGCCAGAATCTCTTTGTCCGCTGAAAAAATCATGGCGGCATGGGCGCCGCCGGTCGTACTGAAAACCGCCTGCCGTTGCTTCATGGCTTCCATCAAGGGCAAGAAGTCGTCTATCGACAGGCGCAAGGTGTCGGAGACTTCAGTAAAGCCGACCATCTCGCCTTCGAGCACGTCGCGGCCGCCGCACACGCCGCAGGAACTGGTCATGAGCACATTGCTGCGCCGGACTTTCGCTTTTGAAGGATCGACCAGGCGCATGCGCACGATGTCCGGCCGCTCCGGGCAGACTTCCATACTGGCGATGTCCTGCAGACTGTCGATGATGCCTTCGCTGAATGCAAAACCCGCGGCCAATGCCAGGCGTTCGGGAACATGCTCGGTGCCGAGCACGCCTTCACCGGCCACAAAACCGCTGGCCACCGCGTCCTCGGTGGGCGTCCACATCAGCGTGTAGGCGCCGACATCCGCGACCTCGATGTTGAGGGCATCCTCCTGCACGACCCAGCAATTCGCCAAGTCTGGATTGCTGCGGTCCGCTGAAAAGCGGCGGGCAGATACGGCTACAGTACCGTTCTGCCCGGAAAAGTCGCGCAAGTATTTGTGCACTGGGTACTCTGGGACTGTTCGCTCAGCGCTTGAAATGGTGGGCGAAAGTCATCACCGGATCGTAGGTGGCGACCTTAAACATCAATACCCGGAACGCATAGTATCCGGTCAGTTCGGTGCCGGCCACGGCGATCATCGAAATCAGGCTGCGTGGCGCAAAGCTCATGAACAGAGCAGAAACGACAAAGCCGAGCAGGATCACGACCGGGATGAACCAGCCGGCAAAAGCGCCGCGCACCAGTAGATCGACGGATTTTTGTCCGCCTTCGGAGCCGTACTTGGCGCCGTGCAGCAGACTCAGCACCATGACCAGGCCGTACAGCATGAGGGCGATCGCCGATGCTTGCAGCAACTGGAAGATTTCCGGATGATCGGTCAGCAGGGGTGTGTTGTAGCCCAGCACCATGGTCAGCAATACGCCGTTCAATAGGGCATAAGTGAGACTCGCCACTGGCATCAGACCGGTGCTCCACAAGGTGATGGCCGAAGAATGGGACATGGCGAAACCTTGATACACCATGATCACCAGACAGGACAGCACCGCGACAATGCTGATCAGGACCGACAGCGCCTGGGGCAGGAATGGGGCGTTCAGGTTCAGCACATGCAGCGCTCCCGCACCGACAAACACCGCAATCGCCAGCAGCCCTCGGCTGATCCAGGAACTGCCGACCTTGGCGAACGCGCGCCAGCCGCGCAGCGGTTGGCCGAGATGGATCGCATGGCCGCCACCCTTGCCGATCAGCACCATCAGCAAAGCGAGGGCCATGCCCAGCGTGAAGTCGAAGAATTGCGACACGAAATAAAGTCCCGCTCCCGCTTCACCGAAGAAGAACGCGGTGGCGATGTGAGTACCCCATGCCCTCTGCATGCGGGGACCAACCTTGAAATCTTCCTCTTCATTCATGAAGTGCCTGGAATGCATCTTTGTATCCTCCTTGCGTGCTGCGAAAAGCTGCCGCCCCAAGTGACGAGGGGGCGGCAGGCATCAGTCGATGTAGAACACTCGCGGATTGGTATTCTTTTCTGGCAGCGGCTGACGACCGTGGTGTTCGTGGATCAGCCTGCGTACCTTGCTGTTGGCATCGTCCAGATCGCCAAAGATGCGTGCCTCGGTGGGACAGGTGGCGACACAGGCGGGATCCAGGCCGGCATCCACGCGCTCGTGGCAGAACGTGCATTTCTGCACCGTGCCGGCCGTGAAACGCACATTGCCCTGCTTCTCGAAGGGTGTCTGCTCGCCGTTGTTGAACAATCCCTGCTCCAGCATTTCCGATTCGATGCGGGTGCGTTGATCGTATGGACAGGCGACCACGCAGGTGCCGCAGCCGATGCACAGGTCGTGATTGACCAGCACGATGCCATCGGCGCGCGTATAGGTGGCGCCGGTCGGACAGACGCGTTCGCAGGGCGCATCCTCGCAGTGGTTGCAGATGGTCGGGATATAGACGCGAGTGACGTTGGGATAAACGCCGACCTCTTCACTGAGCGTTTTGGTGAAGAACATGCCGTTCGGCAGCGTGTTCTCCTGCTTGCAGGCAACCGCGCAGGCATTGCAGCCTATGCAGCGGCGCAGATCGAAAACCATGCCCCATTTAGCCATCAGTGTCCCCTTCCATGCGCGTAAGCAGATTTGCTGGCCATGAATTCGGCCGGCATCACCGTGAGTTTGGTCAATTTCACCTTGGCGACTGTTTCAGGTTGCCCGCTACAAGCGTCGGTATGCCGCAGGTTGGTTGGCAGGAGTTCGTTGTAGTTGCCGCCGCCCAGACGCACCGCACTGTTCTGGGTGGCGATGCGCGACAGCGCATTGGACACGCAGACTGTTTCCGGATGCACGCCTTCCGAGGAAGACATGCGCGCGACGATGCTGCCATAGGGCGATTCGATGCGGACAATATCGCCGTCCTTGAGACCCTTGGCCTTGGCTGTCGCCGTGTTCAAGAGCACCGTGGTATGCACCGGATCCTTGAAAACAATGTCATCAAGCCAAGGATTGCCGACGCTCTCGCCGAAGTTGATCTGGATGTCCTTGAATGTGATCGCGTACATATCGAACTCTTGCGGTTCTTCATGGACCGGGTCGAGCTTTGGTGTTGGAAGCGGCTGGTAGTCATACCATTCCCACTCGTGGCGGATGGCGACATTGGCATCTTCCATCTTCTTCTTCAGATCGTCACGAGCGCGGATGATGTCCTCAATGTAGAAATGCAGGCGCATGCCTTCCCAGGGCCGGTACCACTTCTCCGGTTTGCGCGGCGTCACGGCGTGGCCATGCTCGATGTACCAGTTGAGATCCTGGCCATTCCATAGCTTGCCCTTGCGCTCGGCGATTTCCTTGTCGCCGTACTTGGTCTTCAAATCGAGCAGCAGTTCCGGCTTCTGCTGGAAGCCATGCACGAAATTCTGGATAGTGTTCCAGATTTCAAGGATGCCGAGGCGCTCGGAAATTTCATTGAAAATTTCTTCTTCGCTCTTGGTATCGTAGAGCGGTTCGGTCGCCGGCTGGCGCAGGCACATGCCTTCGTGATGCGGCGGCTCGATCATGGTCATGTTCCATGATTCCATCAAGTCGTGTGCCGGCAGAATGATGTCGGCCCATTCGTTGGATTCATTGGGCAGGATGTCGATGGCTACCACGAAGCGCATGCCGCGCATCATCTCGAACCATTTCTCGCGATTGCCGGAAATGTTCCAGATCGGGTTGGCATGGCAGAGCAGCATGGTGTCAGGCTTGTAGTTGAGCCCGAATTTCTCGGCATTGTTGAGCGTGTATTGAGTCAAGTGGCCGGGATCCACACCGATCGGGAAATAGCCCATCAGGTGGGTCTCGTTCGGCGGGTAGGAGAACGGCACTTCGGGGTGCAACTGATGAGGTGCGGTTTTCATCATGCCGTTTTCGCCGGCGTTGATCATGCCGCATCCGCCGCGGATTTCCTGCATCTGGTCATCGAGCGTGGCGCCAACGTGGCCGCCGGGGGTGTCGATCGCACCGATCAGGAAATTCACCAGCTTGAACGATTGGTTGGCCATGGCGCTGTACTTGTGTCCCTGGGCGCCACGATAGAAGTTATAGCCGGCCGGCCGCAAGGGCAGCAGACGGCCTTCGATTTCGATGAAGGAACCAATCTGCGCGGCCTTGGCAAATTCGCGAGCGATGCGCCTGATGGTGTCGGCCGGGATGGTGGTCACTTCGGACATCTGCTCGGGTGTGCAGTCCTTGAGAATGTCCTTGAATTTCTGGAAGGCGGGTTTGCATTCCTTGCCTTCCACCTGGTAAGTACCCTCAAGGGCAAAATCCTTGATGCTCGGATCGTCCCATAGTTTCGCCTGGCCGTCACCGGCATCCCAGACGTAGATCTTGCCTTCGGCATTGCGCACGAAATAGCCGTCGGGACCGACCAGATAAGGTGCGTTGGTGTCCTTCTTCAGGGACTTGTAGTCACACAGCTTCTCATACACCAGCACGTGGCACAGCCCCAGCGCAAACTGTCGGTCAGTGGCGGGACGGATCGGCACCCATTCGTTGGACTTGGCGCCGCCGATGGACAGGCGCGGTTCGACGACAACGACGCGCATGTTGCGTTCGATCCGGGCCTTGGCCATGTGGTTGGCCTGTGCAGCAGTGTGCAGGTGCGAGGAGAAGCCGTCGCCGCCGCCATTGTTGATCCAGTAGTTGCAGTAATTGACGTCGTTGGCTGCGGCGAAGGCGGAATGCACGAAGCCGTTCATCGGGTGATAGCCGCCGCCGCAGAAATTGCCGACAGCTGAAAAATAATTGGCGTTGCCGTAGGCAGCCGGCCAGGCCCAGAGGAAGAGTTTCTGGAAATCGTTGATGGCAGGCAGCAGTTTGCGCCGGTCCTCATCCATGGTGCGCTTGAGTTCGCGGCCGACAATGTCCAGCGCCTCGTTCCAACCGATCGGCTCCCATTTCGGATCGACCCCCGGCCCCTTCTCCGGATTGGTGCGGCGCAACGGCGTCTTGAAGCGTGTGGGATCGTAATGCCGCAGGATTGCCGCGTTGCCCTTCGGACACATGCGCCCATTGTTGCTCGGACTGGTCGGTTGGCCTTCGACCTTATTGACGACACCGTCATCGGTGATGTGGATGCGCGTGACACAAGAATGAAGACACATCTTGCATGTCGAATTCACCCATTTGCCGGGTTTCATCGAATTCTGCACAGGTTGCGTGGATAGATCCATTTTCGCTCCTTGGTTGAAGTTCGCGACAGGCTACAGTGCAAATACTACAACCTGCGGTTTTACGCAGCTATCCTATTAATGCAAGATTTATCCTAGAACTATCAATTTTTGCTTGGCGAAAATAGCCGCACTGCTTCAATTGGCAAGTAGTTACCCGGAATCAGCGCAAGCTGGAAAAGCAAATCAGCTGTCTCGATCGCTAGCGCTATCGCTGTCATAAACCCAGCGCAACAAGGCGTCCTGCGCGGCTTGTGACGCTGCGGCGTTGGCATGGTTGACCAAAAACACGACGATATGCCAGCGGCCGCTTTTATCGTGCACATAGCCAGCAATCGTCTTGACTCCTTCCAGTGAACCCGTTTTGACATGTGCCTGGCCGGCAAAGGTCTGCAGATTGAGGCGATGCTTCATGGTGCCGTCGATCGCGCTGAGCGGCAGCGATGCCAGAAACTCGGGCATCAGCGGGCTTTGCCAGGCAGCCAGCAGCAGACGCGCCAGACTGTCGGCAGAGAGTCGCTCGCGGCGCGACAGACCCGAGCCATTTTCCAGCACCATCTCGGGGAAGTTCAGTTGTTTCTCCTGCAACCAGGTACGGATCACCTTGGCACCACCTTCCGTGCCACCAGCAAACGTCGAGTATTCGGAGCCGAGAGTCAGGAACAACTGTCGCGCCATCACATTGTTGCTGAATTTGTTGATGTCGCGCAGCACCTCGGAGAGTGGCGGCGACACGCTGCTTGCAAGCCACTGCGCACCGGCCGGCAGGGTTGCCTCGCGCAAGCTGCCGCTCAAGCTGCCGCCGAGTTCCTGCCACAACTGGCGGAACACGCCTTCCACATATTGAGGATGCGAGAGGACGCCGAGGTGCCAGCTTTTTTCGCCGCAGGCCAGCGGATAATTGCCGCTGAGGATCAATTGCATACGCTGATTGCCAGATGAAAGCTCAGCATGGAGGGCGTCTTTCCAGTTGCCGCAGTCGTGTGTAGACGGCTTGATGAGATTGATGATGTCCAGATTGCCGAGCTGGGGTTCGCTCAGCAAGGCCAGGGTCCGATTTTCCGGATTCGGAACCAGTTGGATGCGCAGTGCCTTGAAGTTGAGCAGCAGGGCATCCGGCGTGACGTTATAGGGGCGTAGCGGCTGGTCATCGAAAGCCTCCATGCCCGCGGCGGTGATCGATGCAGAGTCGAAGCGGCTGCGGTCCAGCACCAGGTCGCCGCGAATCTCGCGCAGACCTCTGGCACGCAATTGCCGCAGCAACAACCAGAATTGCTCGAAGGTCAGTTTTGGATCGCCGCTGCCTCTGAGCACGAGATCGCCTTGCAGTACGCCATCTGACATTTTGCCGTGCATCCAGGCTTCGGTTTTCCAGGTGTAGCCTGGGCCGAGCAGTTCCAGCGCAGCATAAGTTGTCAGCAATTTCATCAACGAAGCGGGATTGAACGCTTGCGTGGGATTGACCCGTACCTGCGGTTTTGATGGCGTTCTGCCTGTCGCATCCTGCACAATCACGGCGACATTCTGCTTGGGAATTCCTGCTGTTTGCAGTGCCCGTGCAACCGTGCTGGGCAAGCGCTCAACCGGTTGCGCCAGGGCTGGAGCGAGAGTGATGCATGCTGTCAGCGACAACACTAAACGACATGAGGAAAGAAAGCCGATTGCCATGTCGCTATCTTACTGCGATGAACCGGGTTACTGGAGCTTGAACACCACGGGCAGGATCAATTCACGCACACCCGTATCCGGCAGGCGGCGCATGGTGTGCGCGGCGGCGATGGCTGCCTGGTCGAGCAGGTCATGGCCGCTGCTGCTGGCGATCCGAGCGTCGATTACCCCACCCTCCGTATCAAGCATCAATAATAGCCGTACCTCGCCTTGCAGTCCCCTGGTGATGGCTTCCGGCGGGTAGAAGAGATGGTCCGCCAGCTTGCGCTCGGCCGAGTCTTTTCGCGGCGCCTGGGGTGTCGACCTGGCCGGACGTGCGGCAGGTGGCGAGCGTAGCGCCAGTATCTCCGCCTTCTCGTCGCTCAAGGTATTTTTGAGCAGATCCGCGTTGCTCCGAATCGGATGCAAATGGGCTTGTAACACGGGGTTGTGCAGTGCCGGCACTGGCGCCTTGACCCGTTTCGAAACGAGCAAGTGCGCCAGTTCGTTGCTGCCAAGCAATGCCGCATGCAGCAACGCCGAGGCTGCCAGGGAGAGATAGAGTCGGCGTTGCTGAACGTATGCCAAGATGCGAAAGAAAATCGGGGTGAAAGTGAATGAGCGCTGACGATAGAATAGGCTTCGCTTGTCTTCAAGCGGGATTCTGATCGAGATTGCCTGATTGCGCGGAGGGAAATTGCGGTGCGGATCAAAAGTAATGGCTGGCTAAGCCGCATGCTTCTGGCTGTGGTTATCGGCTTGTTCCTTGGCCCGCTGGTTAGTCCGCTTTGCAGCGCTGCTCCGGCGGCCAGGCCCGATCCGGCGCTTTTCGCGACAGCCGTCGAAGCTGGGCACATCGCAACCGTTCAGCAGTGGCTGGAGGAAGGGCTGGATCCGGATTTTCAAGGTGACCGCGTTGGCAGCGGCCTGATGATCGCGGCCTGGGAAGGCAATGTCGCCATGATGGAACTTTTCCTCAAGCATGGCGCACACGTCGATATGGGCAACCGCTATGACGAACAGGCATTGCAACTCGCGGCGTGGAAGGGACATCTCGAGGTGGTCGAATGGCTGCTGGCGCATGGCGCGCGTGTCGATCGCCCGGGAAAATGGAATGCCTTGCACTATGCCGCCTTCGCCGATCAAAAGGACATCGTCGGCTTGCTCCTGGAGCATGGCGCCCAGGTTAACGCCCGCGCCCCGAACGGCTCAACCGCGCTGATGATGACGGCGCGGGAGGGGCGCGAGGAACTCGCGCGCCTGCTGCTCGCAGCGGGTGCCGATCCCCGGGTGACCAACGACAGTGGCGATTCCGCATTGACTTGGGCGATGCGCCATGAGCATTTCAAGATTGCCCAGATGGTGTCCACGGCCGCCCAGTTCGCAAAGGTAGTGCAGGTGGCGCCGGAAAGCTTCGGTGCCCGGGAGCGTTCGGTGCCAGCACCTTCGGAAATCGAAGAAATCCTGCGCCGGATTCGATTGGCGCAGGCTGCGGGACAGCCTGTGGACGCCTTGCGCAAAGCCCTGCTCGACGCGGTCGAGCTTTTCAAGAAGGACAGCCAGAAACTGGTGCTCGGCGGCAAGTCGGTACAGCGTGCGGTACAGCGCGGCAAGCCGCAGGCGCTCGTGATTACGGCGAAGCGTGCAGAAGCCCGGAAGTCGGGCCAGGAAGAGCGAGCCGAACTGGTGTATCCCAAAGCTACTCAGGAAGCCGCGCCGATGGCCGACGACGTCACGGGAATTCTGGAACGGATCGCGCGTGCCCGTGCCGCGGGCAAACCGGCCGGAGATTTGCGCAAGGCCTTGCTCGAAGCCGTAGATCGATTCAAGAAAGAACCGGCGCCCTGAGGACAGCGGTTTCCCGGAAACCCAAAAACGATGACGGAGCTGTTTTGCCAGCCCCGTTAAGGTTGAAATGTTCGAGAAAATCAGGCGCTGGTTTCTGCTTCGGCAGCGCTTTCCTCAGCCTTGGCTTTCGCGATTTTCTTCGGCTTGGGCTTGTTGGCGTCCGGCGCCTGGCCGGGATGGTGAATGATGTCGGTCGGACAGACCGTGACGCAGACCTCGTTGCAGCTTGGACCGTAGGCCACACACGCTGCATGGTCGATGTTGAGGATGCCGTCAGCCATGGTGATCGCTTTGGCCGGGCATTCCTTGATGCATGCCTGGCACTGGACGCAACCGACGGTGCAGGTGTCCTTGACTGCCTTGCCTTTGCCTTTGGACTGGCAGGTGAGTGCGACGCGGTAGGCGCGCGGGTAGCTGATCAGGCAATCCTTCGGGCATACGTCGAGACATAAGCCGCAACCGGTGCACTTGTTGTAGTCAATCTCGACGATGCCAGACTCGCCGATTTTCATGGCGTCGAAGGCGCATACGCGCACGCAGTCGCCCAAACCCAGGCAGCCGTACTTGCAGGCCTTGGCACCGCCGAACGCCAGGTTGGCGCCGAGGCAGGTGTGGATGCCGTCGTACTCGGCCTGCTTGCGCGCGACCGAATCGGCGCCCGAGCAGCGCAGCATGGCCACCACTTCCTTGATTTCCCCCATCACCTTGTTGGTGAGCCGGGAGATGTCGATGGCGACGACCTTGCCACCAGGAGTGCACAGGGTCGGCGAAACATTCTCATCCTCGACCACTTTTTCCGCGTAGGTCTGGCAGCCAGCGAAGCCGCAAGCGCCGCAGTTGGCAGACGGCAGATTCTCGCGTACCTCCTCGACCAGCGGATTGACCGGGACATGGAACTTGCGTGCGGCGCTGGCCAGCGCGATGCCGAAAAACAGGCCGAGCGTCGTAAAGACAAGTACGCCCCAGAGTGCGATGTGTAGAAGGTCCATAGCGCTAGGACTCCAGAAGGGCCGTCCCGAGGGAGGCCTGCGCCCCCTCGGGGGGCAGCGAGCAAAGCGAGCGTGGGGGTCGTTTCATTTATGCCACCTTCAGGCCGGAAAAACCGAGAAAGCTCAAGGCGAACAGGCCAGCGATGATGAAGGCGACCGGCAGTCCCTTGAACACCATCGGCACGGGCGCCATATTCACCTTCTCGATGGCGCAGCTCATCAGGAACAGGGCCAGCGCGAAGCCGAGGCCTGCGCCCAGCGACAGCCCGAAGGCCTGCAGCATGGTTGCGCCGCTGGTGGCGTTGAGCAAGGGCACCGCCAGGATGATGCAGTTGGTGGTGATCAGCACCAGATAGATGCCGAACTTCTTGTGCAATAGCGGGTTCACTTTCTTGAGGATCAAGTCGGTGGCCTGCACCAGGCAGGCGACAATGCCGATGAAGGCGATGATCTGCATGAATTCCAGCTTGAGTGGCACCAGGGCGATGGTATTGAGCGCCCAGGCAATCATGCCGGAGAGCAGGCCGACGATGGTGAAGGTGATGCCCATGCCGATCGCGGTGTCCTTGTTGCGGCTGACGCCAAAGAACACGCACAGTCCCAGGTAGCGGGTGAATACGAAATTGTTGATCAAGGCCGAGCCGATGATGACCGAAAGCACCAGGGCCAGAGGCGACGGTGCGATTTCCCATGGCTGGTCCACGCCCTTGGCCGTCAACTGGTAATGGTCCTGGCTATTCAGCGTCTCGGCAGTGGTCAGCACGAAGCTGTTGGGCTGCGCCGCTGGCTTGACGGAAACCACGGCCAGCGGAATGTCAGCGTCGGAACTGCGCACCAGGCGTATCGCCGTCGCATCTGCGGGTAGCGCGCCCTCAACCTGGATTTCGTGGGGTGAGACTACTTTTGCATCAGCCATGTGCTCCTCCTCCGCCTGCGGGCAACTTGTGGCCCCGCTTGACGTCGACCCAGTTGAACAAGGCCATGATCAGGCCTATCGTGAAAAAGCCACCGGCTGGCAGGACGACCAGCAATAGCGGTTTGAACGGTAGCACGGCGATGCCGTAAATGCTGCCGCTGCCCAGTAGTTCGCGGAAGGCGCCCGCCAGCACCAGACCGACGAGAAAGCCCAGGCCCATGCCCAGGCCGTCCCAGAAGCAAGGCACGACACTGTGCTTCATGGAGAACAGCTCCATGCGCGAGATGATGATGGCGAAGGCGACGATCAGTTTCACGTAGAGCCCGACCTGCTGGTAAATGTCGGCGAAATAAGCCGCCAGGATCATGTCCATGGCACTCACCCAGATGGCGATGAGCAGGGTGAACACCGGAATGCGGATCTTCGGGTTGATGATGTGCTTGACCAGGGAGCCGGACATGCTCGACAATACCTGCACTACGAGCACGGCGACCCCGAGCATCAGGCCATTCTTCACCGCGGTGGTGACCGCCACGGCGGGACAGAGACTCAGAGCCAGGCGGAATATGGGGTTCTCTTCGAACAGGCCACGCATGAGCATGGTCGAGACCGGCGGCGGCGTGCGATGCTCGCTCATAGATATTTCCCCACGATGTTCATCCGTTTGCGGAAGTTGCCGAGGGCGGCCTTGACCCCCACAGTGACTGCCGTACTGCTGATGGTCGACCCCGTGATGGCGTAGATGTTCGGATTCTTCGGCAGCATGTCGCGATGCTTCTCCAGCCAGGGACGGAAGGGCATGTCGCCGAGCTTTTCCACTGCATCCTGCCAGTCCTTAGGCAACGGGTCCTTGATGACAGAGATTTTTTCGATGTCTTCGAAGCTCCTGCCGGCAAACTGGTTCTTGAAGTAGCGCTGGACGATTTCGGCGCCCAGGCCGGGGTCTTCCTCGTGTTCGATGATTTCCACACCCTGTATGGTGAAGGCCGAGTCGATCGCCATGAAGAAGCGGATCCAGGTCTTGAAGCCCAGCGTGATGCCCTCGACGACATAACCGACAGGCTGCGTGCCTTCGATGCCGACGAAGAAGCGGCCGGCGTACTTGAAGTGCTCCGGGTCGGCGACCTTGACCTGCTTCTTCACCCAGTCGTCCTTTTCCTCGGCAGAGCCTGCGGTGGCGACCTCGTTCGGCACGTCCAGGGTGGCAACCTCCTTGCCGTCGAGCTCCAGTTGCGCGAGCTTCTTGCCGGTCAGGTAGATGACTTGCGTGTCCTTGCCTTCCCGCTTCAGATAGCGGCGCACTTCCTGGATCCTGGCCTGCGGCGTCAAGCCAAGCAGGCCGCGGATCATGGTTTCCTCGCGCACGTGCAGGTTGTGTTCCTTGGCTGGCTGGGTGAAGAAATACAGGCCACCGAGGATCATCGCCGCGAACAAGCACACCATGGTGAGGCCGGCGGCGATGACGATCATCTCGCGCCCGCTGGGCGGTGCTTGGTCTACCACTGGTTTGCCGGGTACGCAGGTCATGATGGCGCTCCGTCGGCAGTGAGGCGCTTCGGTCGGAACCAGTCGTTCAGCGCCGGGGTCAGGATGTTCATGAGCATGATCGCATAACAGATCCCTTCCGGGTAACCGCCCCAGTTGCGGATGATGCCGGTCAGCAAGCCGATGCCCAGGCCGAAGACAATCTGGCCGCGCGGCTGCGTCGGACTGGTCACGTAATCGGTCGCCATGAAGAACGCCCCGAGCCAGATTCCGCCTCCCAGCATGTAGATCATCGGGGCTGGCGAGAAGGGTGCCATCAACGCGACGCCGACCAGGATGGAGAGCGGAATGTATAGCTTGATGATGCCCTTCCAGAGTAAAAAGGCCGCACCCAGCAGAATCATCAACACCGACACTTCGCCGATCGAGCCGGCACGCATGCCGAGGAAGAAGTCGAACCACAGTTGACCGCCATCGGGAACTGCCGCCAGCAGCTTTGCCAGCGCCTCCTGGCCGCCGAGCTTGATCTGCCCCAGGAATGTTGCGGCAGAGACGGCGTCTGCCTTGCCAAGCGCAGGCGTCAGCCAGCGCGTGGTCATCTCCACCGGGAAGGTGGCCATCATCATGGCGCGGCCCACCAGCGCGACGTTGAAGATGTTGTAACCGAGCCCGCCGAATATCCCCTTGGTGAAAACCAGGGCCAGCATGCCGCCAATGAAAGGCATCCATACCGGGATGCCGGGCGGCAGGGTGTAAGCGAGCAGCAGTCCGGAACATACTGCCGATCCGTCAAGGATGGTCGAAGGGCTCTTGGCGATGCGGCAGACGGCATACTCTGCCAGGACGCAGCCGAGGATCGAGGACAGGGTGATGGCCAGCACTGCCCAGCCGAACACGGCCCAAGCCCAAAGCAAGGCGGGCAGCAGCGACAGGTTGACCATCCACATGATCTGGGCCGTGCTGCGGCCCGAGGCGATATGCGGGCCGCTGGATAAATGCAGGGTCGGCGCTGGGGCCGGCGTTGGGGCCGGCGCAGGTGTTGGCACCTGGGTCGGAGTAACTTCAGCTTCGCTCACTTGGATTTCCTCTCATGGCGACGGTAGGCAGCCTTGGCTACCTGCATGAATTGCACCAGGGGCCGGTGGGACGGGCAACTCCATGAGCAGCAACCGCACTCGAAGCATTCCTTGACACCATACCGCTCGGTTTCCAGCGGGCGGCCGACCTCCATGTACTGCGATACGCGATTGGGCTCCAGGCCCATGGGACAGGCGTCGATGCATTCGCCACAGGAGATGCAGGGCTGGTAGTGGGTGATGCTGGTTTCCGCCGCCGTCAGGAAGAGCAGGCCGCTGGTGCCCTTGGTTACGGCAACGTCGAGGTCGGCGATGGTGCGGCCCATCATCGGGCCGCCGAGCAGGATTTTCACCACATCGCCGTTGTAGCCGCCGCAATGCGCCAGGATGTCCTCAACCGAGGTGCCGATCGGCACCCGAAGATTCTTCGGCGTTTTGATACCCAGGCCGGATACGGTCAGCACGCGCTCGATGACCGGCTTGTTGTTGCGTATTGCGTCTAGGCAGGCAATCGCCGTGGCGACGTTTTGCACGACGATGCCGACGTTCATCGGTAAGCCGCCCTTCGGCACCAGGCGACCGGTCAGGGATTGCACGAGCTGCTTTTCGGAGCCCTGCGGATAGCGGGTCTGGGTCACCACCACGGTCATCTTGACCGGCGGGTCCATTTTTTCCAGGCCCAGTTCGGCGATGGTCTGGCGCATCTTCTCGGCTGCGGGTTGCTTGTTGTCTTCGACGCCGATGACGCAGTTCCTGACGCCGATGATCTTACTGATGAGCCAGGAGCCGAGCACAACCTTCTCGCTCTCCTCCAGCATTACCCGGTAGTCGCAGGTCAGGTAGGGTTCGCATTCCGAGCCGTTGATGACCAGGGTATCGACCTTGGCATCCTTGGGCAGGGTCAGCTTGCGGTAGGTGGGGAAGGCGGCGCCGCCGAGACCGACCACACCGGCATCGCGGATGCGTTCGAGCATCTGCGCGATCGGCAACGCCTGCCAGCCGGCCTGCTCCGGAAACTGCGGATCATCCTCGGCCGGCTTGGCCTGGATGGTGATGATTGTGTCATAAACCAGTGAGGCGTGAGGTCCGCTCTGGACGCTCTTGATGATGCCGCTGACCGGTGCATGCAGCGAAACGCCGCCGCCGGGGACAGTCGCAATGATATCGCCGCGCTTGACCTTGGCGGCCTTGACCACCAGCGGCTCGGCCGACGGTCCCAGACTCTGACTGACTGGCAGGGACACGTTGGTCGGGACGAAATCCTCGATTGGCAGGTTCTCGGTGAGTTCCTTGTGCTCGTCGGGATGGATGCCCCCGCGCGAGAAGGTCGGCAGTGCTGATTTACCCCAGCTGAAAAGGCTCATCCTTTATCACCCTTCTTTCAGGCCGACACCGAGGCGACAATGCCCTGCGGTGTGACGAATATCGCCTGCTCACCGCCGCCCGCCTTGAGAATCGCCTGACGCTTGTCCACCGGTGCCATCAGCATGGCGGCGGACAATCCGTCGGCGGCCATGCCGGTTTCGGCCACCACCGAGACGCTGGACATGGCTGGCGCCGTGCCGCCGGTGCGGGTGTTGAAGATGTGGGTGAAGCGTCCCGCTTCGTCAAGAATGGTGCCGTAGCCGCCCGAAGTGGCGATGCACTTGTCGACCACGTCGAGGCTGGTGATCGTTTCATTGCGGTCGGCCGGATTGGCGATGCCGATGCGCCAGGCCGAACCATCGGGCTTGGTCGACAAAACACGCGGCTCACCCATGTCCACCAGCATGCGATCGAAGCCGTGCGCGCGCAACTGATCGGCGACGCGGTCGGTGATGTAGCCCTGGGCGCCGGCATTCAGGGTCAGGCCCATGCCCGGGCGGGCGAAGGCGATCTGCTTGGCAGCATGATCCACCTCGACCGAGCGCCAATCGACGAGCGCCAGAGCTGCATCTCGTGCTTGTTCAGAAGGACCGGCGGGATCGGGATTGGCGGCATTGAAATGCGAGTAATACAAATGCCAAAGCGGCTGCACCGTCGGATCGTAGACGCCGTCGCTGATTTTCGCCAGGAACAGCGCACGCTCGAGCATGGCGATCAGGTCGGCAGGCGCCTGTTCCAGCTTGCCCTGACGATTGAGCCGGGATATGGCGCTGTTGGTGCGATACACGCTGAAGATCGTTTCGAGGCGCCGCAACTCGGCCAGCGCCGAAGCGATGGCTTGCTGCGCGACAGCTTCATTGGTGTGGTAGAGCTGGATCGAGGCCGGCCCCCCGAGGGCGGTACCATCCCAGCGAACCAGCCGGGCCTGTGCGCCACCGGCTTTAAGCAGGAGCGGCAAACCGACAGCGGCGGCGGCAAAGGTGATGAAGCGGCGGCGAGAGACAGCGATGGGCATGATGGCAACCTCAACAAAATTTTCCCCGGATGGACCGGAGAAAGCGTGACTCCGTTTAACGAAACAAAAACGACCCAATCAGGCTGAGTGGTCCCTCAGCTCTTATCTTCCGCTAGGCAGTCAGGCGCAGGAATTTTTCCTTCAACTGATCCTTGCTTTCTGCGTGGTTGGGATCCGCGACGATGGAATCGACCGGGCATACCGCGACACACTGAGAGTCGTCGAAATGCCCGACGCACTCCGTGCACTTGGCAGGATCGATGACGTAGATTTCGTCGCCCTGGGTGATGGCCTCATTCGGGCACTCCGGCTCGCACACGTCACAGTTGATGCAGTCCTCGGTGATCATCAATGCCATGGTTGTTCTCCTCGCAATTTAATTTATTTAATGGTCCAGGTCTCGCCGCTGTTGAGCAATTTGCCGAGGTCGCCACGACCTCTGGCAGCGCGGGCGGATTCGGTCAGCTGCAGGCTGAGCGACTGATAGCTTGGCTTATCGACCGAGCGGAATACGCCGAACGGCATCGGGAAATCCGGTGCCTCGAACTGCCCGAGGGAAAATGCCAGGCCGCTATGCGCTGCGTTTTCGTTATGCACCAGGATGTCTGCGGTGGTGACGCCATTCTCTCCAATGGTCACCACTTCCGTGTCCATGCCGTTCAGGCGGATGCCCTTGTTGCGCTCCTTGCCGAAGATCAGTGGCTTGCCGTGTTCCAGCACCAGCCGCGTATCGTCCCGTGTGGCTTTGTCGGACAGCCGGTCGAAGGCGCCATCGTTGAACACCACGCAGTTCTGGAGGACCTCGACGAACGCTGTGCCTTCATGTTTGGCAGCCCGTTCCAATATGGTCGCCATCATTGCCTGATCGCCGTCGATTGCCCGTGCCACAAAGGTGGCTCCGGCGCCCAAGGCCAGCGCAACAGGACTGAAAGGCCGGTCGATGTTGCCCAGCGGTGTGGTCTTGGTCTTCTTGCCCATTTCCGAAGTTGGTGAGTACTGGCCTTTGGTCAGGCCGTAAATGCGGTTGTTGAGCAGGATGATCTTGAGACCCATGTTGCGCCGTATGGCATGGATGAAATGGTTGCCGCCGATGGCCAGCGCATCGCCATCACCGGTGACCACCCACACGGACAACTCGGGGCGAGCCAGTTTGAGGCCGCTGGCGATGGCCGGCGCACGTCCATGGATGGTGTGCAGGCCGTACGTATTAACGTAGTAGGGAAAGCGGCTGGAACAGCCGATACCGGACACAAACGCGTAGTTTTCACGCGGGATGCCCAGCTTGGGCATCAGCTTCGTGATCTGGGAAAGGACGGCATAGTCGCCGCAGCCCGGACACCAACGGACATCCAGTCCGGACTCGAAGTCCTTTTTGGTCAGATTCTGAATGGTAGTTTCTGCAGTCATGTTCATCATCATTTCCTCAGCACAATTCCAGGATGCGGTCGTAAATTTCGGTAACCCTGAGAGGCTTACCCTGCACTTTATTCAACTGGATCACGTCGCGCAGGTAGCGTTCGCGTAGCAGCCGCGAGAGTTGTCCCAGATTGGTTTCGGGAACCAGTATCTTCTTGTAGCGGCCGATGATGTCGCCGAGATCGGAAGGCAGCGGATTGAGATGGCGCAAATGGACGAAGGCCACCGACTTACCCGCCGCATTGGCTTTTTGCCAGGCTGAAGCGAGTGAGCCATAGGTGCTGCCCCAGCCTATCATCAGCAGTTCGCCCTGCGCCGGTCCTTCGACCTTCAAGGGCGGAAAGTCCTTGGCGATGCCGGCCACTTTTGCGGCACGCGTTTCGCACATGAGTTGATGATTGAGCGGCTCTGACGAGATGTTTCCGGTCAGAGCATCTTTCTCCAGACCGCCGATGCGATGCTCCATGCCGGGCGTGCCAGGCCGAACCCAGGCGCGCGCCAGATTCTCGTCGCGGGCGTAGGGCTTGAAGTCCTTTGGGTCGGTGCGATACTTGACCTCCATTTTCGGCAGGCTGGCCACATCGGGAATCAGCCAGGGTTCTGTGGCTTGGCCAATACCGCCTTCGGTCAGCAGGATGACCGGCGTCATGTATTTGACTGCGATGCGGCAAGCTTCGAGTGTTGCATCGAAGCAATCGGCCGGAGAGTTGGCAGCGATCACCGGAATCGGACATTCGCCGTTGCGGCCATACACTGCCTGCAGCAAATCGGATTGCTCGGTCTTGGTCGGGATGCCCGTGCAGGGACCGGCGCGCTGGACGTCGACGATCACCATCGGAATTTCCAGGATGGTCGCAAGTCCCATCGCCTCCGTCTTGAGTGCCATGCCGGGTCCGGAGGTCGTCGTCAGACCCAGTGAGCCGCCATAGGCGGCGCCGATGGTCGAGCAAATACCGGCGATTTCGTCTTCCGCCTGGAACGAGGTCACGTTGTAATGTTTGAGGCCCGAGAGTTCCTGCAGGATCTCGGTCGCCGGCGTGATGGGATAGGAGCCGATGAACAGCGGCACCCCGGAAAGCTCTGAAGCCGCGACGAAACCGAGCGCAGTCGCCGTGTTGCCGGAGATGCTGCGGTACTTGCCCGGCTTGACCGCCGATTCGCGCATCTGGTACGAGACAGCGAACATCTCGGTGGCTTCGGCGTAAGCGTAGCCTGCGCGGAAAGCCGCGATGTTGGCGGCGGCGATTTGCGGCTTCTTGGCGAACTTCTTCTCGATATCGCCGATTTCCTTATCCACCGGGCGGTTGTAGAGGCACATCATCAGCCCCAGCGAGAAGTAGTTCTTGCACATGCCCACTTCTTTCTTGCCCAGACCCGAATCCTGCAAGGCACCCGCAGTCAGGGTGGAGATGTCGATCGGATAGAGGCGGTAGCCTTGCAGGCTGCCATCGGTGAGCGGATTGCTTTCGTACTTGGCTTTTTCCAGGTTGCCCGGAGTAAAGGCGCTACTGTTGACGATGAGGATTCCCCCGCGCTTGACGTCGGGCAGGTTGGTCTTGAGTGCAGCGGGGTTCATCGCCACCAGAACGTCTGGCGCATCGCCGGAAGTGAACACCTGGCCGGAGGAATATTGAATCTGATAGCCGGAGACGCCATACAGCGTGCCGGTCGGGGCGCGGATTTCCGACGGGTAATCGGGGTGAGTGACGAAACCGTGACCGGCTTTGGCGACCGCCTTGGAAAACTCGGTGCCGGTGAGTTGCATGCCATCGCCGGAGTCTCCGACGAAGCGGATGACGACACTTTCGAGCTCCTCGATCGGACGTGCTGTTACGGGTGCATTGGACATGTTTTTCGCTTTCGCTATTGGTTAGTTGCCGTAATTATTCCCAAGAACACGCTCAAAGATGAACGCATTCAGCAAATACGCTACTTGGGATACGTGCAATGATCGCCGTTTAGGGCAATAGTGCTGTTGATCAGGATCAAATACTGCCAATAATCTCCTTCAGACACCGGCATCTCGGCTTAGCATATTGTCTGCGGCTATATAATGTTTCAGGTTGGCCACTTTTTGTAAGATTGAATTCCACCATTTAGTTAACCCCTGTCCTCTAGGAAAAGATGATGACTCAACTGGATTTTTCAAAACTGAATCTGCAGGATGCACTCGATTTGGCCGTGCTGATCGAAAAGGAAGCGGAGGAGCGTTACCACTGGTTTGTAGACCTTCTGGGAGAGCGCTATACCGGCGACGCAGCGGATTTCTTTGCCATGATGGCCAGAAATGAGCAGCGTCACGGGGAGGAACTTGCTACACGCAGACGTGCGTTATTCGGCGACGCCCCGGCGCGGGTCACGGCGGACATGATCGAGGATGTCGAAGCGCCGGATAGCGGAAAGCCGAGAGCCAACATGTCTCCGCGACACGCCATGGAAGTGGCGATGGAGTCCGAAATCAAGGCCTACGAATTTTTTGACAAGGCCTTGCCCGGCATCAAGGACAGTTCAGTACGCAAGCTTTTCGAGGAACTCCGCGACGAAGAAACCGAGCATCAGAATCTTTTGAAAGAGCAAATGGCGAAATATCCGGATACGATGGCCCCGGATGTAGACCCGGATGACGTCGATACGCCTGCGATGTAACAAATTTCCACTGGTCCGACAGACTTGACTGCCGGACCGGCGAGCCGGGCGTTCCTTGCGGGGGAACTAACTTGGCGCAAGAACCTTCAGCATTGCCTCGACATCGACGATCTTGTCGCGTGGGGCGCCGCGGCGTGCTCCGCGCATCACCTCCACTTCGTCAAGCCGTTTCCAGTCGCTGAAACTGAGCGAATTCACGTTACGCCCGGCAAGCACCGCGACGATCGCGTCGCGCTCGGGTAATTCCCGTGTTTCCAATCTTGCACCATCGGCGATCATGAGTTCCACCACGCGCGCGGAAGCACCTTTGTGTGCGCCGATCTGCCCTCTGGGTCCGGAGCGCGCCCAGCCGACAACGTATTCGTTGGGAATCGCGGTGCGCGTGACCGGATCGACGACGCGGCCATTTTCGTTGGCGATCACCATCGCTTTTTCATCGTAGGGGACGCCAGGAATGGGTTGTGCGGCATAACCGATTGCCGGCAGCACCATACCCACAGGGAGAACCTCGATTTCGCCCGTGCCCCGCACAGCCACAGTGCCGTCCGGCCCGGTTTCGAGCCGGTTTTTTTCAAGCTTGAGACCGGCAACAGCACCGTCAGCACCGGCGATCACTTCGGTTGGCGAGACCAGGAAGCGGAAGTGAAGTTTTTTCTCCTTTGCCCCGGTTTCTCGCTGGGAGAAGGCATTGAGCAGCTTCACGATTTTCTGTTGCGTCTTGTCCTCGGTTTCCGGAATGACGCTGTCTGAAAACAGATTTGATTCGACGATCAGATCGAGGTCTGCCATTTCGCCGAATTCAATCAGTTCCGGCGGAGTAAAGGTGGCCTGATTCGGTCCGCGTCGTCCAATGAGGAAAACCTCTTTCACCTTGCTGTTGCGCAAAGCTTCCAGTGCATGTCCGGAAATGTCGGTCTTTTCCAGTTCGCCGGGCGCGCGCAGCAGTATTCTGGCCGCATCCAGAGCGACATTGCCGTTGCCTACCACGGCGACGCGGGATACCGACAAATCGATCTTTGCCTGACGGTAATCAGGGTGGCCGTTGTACCAGCCGATGAAAACGGTCATTGGCGTGCAGCGCGTGATGCCTTCTCCGGGAATGCCGAGTCGACGATCGTCCTCGTTGCCCGTGGCGTAGACAATCTGGTGGTAATGCTGACGCAGTTCATCCACCGTCACATCTTTGCCGAGGCACACGTTGCCGATGAACCTGAAGGTAGGCCGCGCAGCGGTTTTTTCGAAGACCCGGCTCACCGCTTTGATGCTTTGATGGTCGGGCGCCACACCTCCGCGCACCAATCCGAACGGCGTAGGCAGGCGCTCGAACATGTCGACATGCACCAGGGCATCGGTTCGCTTGAGAAGCGCTTCTGCAGCATAGAAACCTGCAGGACCTGAACCGATGATTGCAACGCGCATGAACAAGTCCGCTATGGGTGATGGATAAGCAGATGATCCGAGAAACAGATGATCCGGGAAACTGGGCTTTTGAAGCCGTTGACTTTAGAATAACTCAGGCGGGCATTCTGCCCGCCTTTTTCAGGCATTTGTCGTTTTGTTATGAATTGAGTCATGAATTGGATCTGGAATGAATGATTATCTGGCCTGGCCGTTTTTCGATGAAGCTCACCGCAATCAGGCGCGCGATCTGAATGCATGGGCCAAAGAGCACATCCAATCCGAACCGGAACGGGACGCCGATGAGATCTGCCGCACTCTGGTCTCGCAACTTGGGGCTGCTGGCTGGCTCAGATATTGTGTCGGCAAGGAGTACGGTGGTGCGCATGAGGCGATTGATGTCCGCTCGCTGTGTCTGATGCGTGAAAACCTTGCCCAGCATTCCGGCCTCGCCGATTTTGCGTTTGCCATGCAGGGGCTGGGCAGTGGCGCAATCTCCCTTGGCGGCTCGTCTGCGCTCA
>Ga0172380_10002958_pt1 | contig 24614 bp, 24 predicted proteins | sample Leawe162metaG_FD_119747 | JGI IMG/M metagenome (GOLD analysis project Ga0172380, IMG submission 119747) | Leachate microbial communities from a municipal landfill in Southern Ontario, Canada - Leachate well 162 metaG | ecosystem: Engineered > Solid waste > Landfill > Unclassified | place...
CGTGCATCGGTTAGCATAAGTCTTGGCATGGCTTGAGGTTATGGTTACTTTTGGCGAAGCAAATTATAACGTCTTGCCATGCTGTCTAAAAATCACTCTCGAAAGATCAACAGACCCTAGTTATTTATTAGCTAGTTGTCGTTTTATAGCATAGCGGAGACGAGGTTTGAATACTGTTAGAAATCAGGCTGCCCAAAACCAGCATAAGGGCGCCAGTACATTATGGGTGTTACTTGCCTTAGCACTCGGAACATTCGCTTTAGGCACCACAGAATTTGCTTCCATGACCTTAGTGCCTTATATCGCGAGCGATTTAGGGGTAGAGGTTGCCCATGTGAGTTATGCCATTAGTGCGTATGCGCTGGGGGTTGTGGTCGGTTCGCCGATTATCATGGTGCTAGCCGTTAGGGTCAGACGGCGAACACTCTTGATTGCCTTAGCCGGGTTAATGGCGGTGGCCAATGGCTTAAGTGCGTTAGCGCCATCATTGAATTGGTTAATCTTTTTTCGTTTTCTCAGCGGCTTGCCCCACGGCGCTTATTTCGGCGTGGCTATGTTGCTCGCCGCCTCTTTAGTGCCACCAGAAATGAAGGCCCGCGCCGTATCGCGGGTGATTATTGGTCTTACGCTGGCGACGATTATCGGTGTGCCGTTTGCGACTTGGATGGGGCAAACCGTGGGCTGGCGCTCGGGCATTGGTATAGTGGCGATTCTGGCGACCATTACCGCGATAATGGTGTATTTTTTAGCACCTAATCAAGCCGTGCCCGCTGATGCGAGTCCCAAAAAAGAGCTACAAACCCTTAAAAATCGTGAAGTCTGGCTGACGCTCGGCATCGCTGCCATTGGCTTTGGCGGTATCTTCTGCGTGTATACCTATCTGGCCGAAACCTTAATCCAAGTGACACAAGTCGAGCCGTTTAAGATCCCGATCATGATGGCGGTGTTTGGTATTGGCGCAACATTGGGGACGCTAGTGTGTGGCTGGGCGGCGGATAAGTCGGCCTTAGCGGCAGCGTTTTGGTCGTTAGTGTTAAGCACTGTGGTGTTGGCTATTTACCCGAGTTTGACCGGACATTACTGGGCGCTGATGCCCGTGGTATTTTTTGTCGGTTGTGGGTTAGGGCTCGCCACTATTGTGCAAGCCAGATTGATGGATGTGGCACCTGATGGGCAAGCCATGACAGGCGCTTTAGTGCAATGCGCCTTTAATCTTGCCAATGCAATTGGGCCTTGGGTGGGCAGTTTAGTGATACTGTCTGGACAAGGCATTGCCGCGACAGGTTATGCGGCATCTTTGTTGTCATTGGGAGGACTGTTGATGTGGTGGCTGACCCACAGAGAAAGCCGTCGCGTCGTTACTCTAAACACAGCGAACTGCGCCGACTAGCGAGTGCTAAGGAAGAGACGTAGTGGTCATATTCTGCGTCTCGAATCCGCACATTTAGCCCCTTTGTATGGTGATATCGGCGATATAACCATGCTCTGTGGCAACTAAGGCTTGTTTGAGCATGCCTGCCGCTTCATCGGCGGACATAAAGCTTGAGGTATCTAAAGCCTTACCGCTATTGGGCCAAAAGCCTGTGTCCATGCCGCCGGGATACACGGCAATCAACTTCATTGGGCTTTGTTTAAGCTCTAATCGCACCGACTCGATAAATCCCCGCACCGCCCATTTTGCCGCGCAGTAAGTGGATTCTCCCGCCTTGGCGGCCAGTGCTGCGGTGGACATGACCACAACCACAGTGACTGCTTGATCTTTATAGCGTTTCACTAATTCCCGCACTAACAGAATCGTCGAAGTGACATTGTTATTGAGCAGGCTTTGGATATCGCTCGCCCCTTGGGTTTCAATTGCACCAAAGTAGCCGCTGCCCGCGCAATGGATCACGGTTTTAGGGGCTTGCGTTAGGCCATCGAACAGGGCTTCGAGACTCGATTCACTGGCGAGATCGGCGGTGATAGCAGCGATCGTTTTGTTGGAGAAAGGCGTTAATGCATTGGCGACGGTTTGCAGGCGCTCGGCATGGCGACCTGTGAGTGTCAGTGCTTCATTCTCTTTGGCGTAGAGCGATGCGAGCGCCGCGCCTAAACCACTGCTGGCGCCGGTAATTAATATCATAGTGACCTCGGTTAATGCTGTCTTGGTTTGAAAACCGCATCTTAAATCTAAGTGCGCTTCAATTCATGGGAAGGCGAGCGGTTAGATTAAGGTAAATAGTGGCTGATCGAATGCCACTTCATCGCCGTCTTTGGCCCAAATAGTGCTGACCACGCCATCGCGCTCGGCTTGGATGGGATTCATCATTCTCATCGCTTCGATAATGCAGATCACTTCACCTTGGCTCACACGTTGACCGACTTTAACCAGCGGCACATCATCGAGTTCTGCCGCCGCGTAAAAAGTGCCGACCATAGGTGAGACTTGTAAAAAACCTTCTGTACTTGGCGAAATGCCTGTCTGCTTTGCCTGTTCATTCAAAGGCGCCACAGGTGCTCTGGGGATCGCTTGCTGTGATTGCACATTGGCTGGCATAGGGCTGTAGCGGGTGATGCGAATTGATTCTTCACCTTCGGTGATCGCCAGTTCTGCTATGTCAGATTCTTGTACTAACTCAATGAGTTTTTTAATTTTACGAAGATCCATTGCCATTTATCTGCCCTTGCAAAGCACGCTATTGAATAGAATTTACTGTGGCTGGTTGAGCCGCTTAATGGCCGCCGCCAGCGCAAACTCATAACCCTGTGAACCGAAACCGCAAATCACGCCTATCGCCTTATCGGAAAAATAGGAATGGTGGCGAAAGGCTTCACGGGCGTGCACATTGGATAAATGCACTTCAAAGAACGGAATTGCGACACCAAGCAAGGCATCACGCAGGGCAACGCTAGTATGGGTAAAGGCGGCGGGGTTGATAATAATCATCTGCGCATCGGTCGCATGAATCGCGTTGATCAACTCAAACTCGGCATTGGACTGAATATGCTCGAGCTCAACTTCCGCCAACTTTGCCTGCTGATTTAACTCCGCCACTATGTCGGCTAAGGTTTGATGACCATAAACGCTGGGCTCGCGGCGGCCTAAGAGGTTGAGATTGGGGCCATTGACGAGCAAAATTTTGTGACTCATTGCGCTTTCCTTTACGGCATGCCTTGGGATTTATGCTGGGATTAAAGTTGGAATAAATTTATTTCAGTTTTCTACATAGGCCATTAACTTAACCTGTTCAAATCGATTTTGCATTATCCGTTAGTCAATTGTGTGCGAGCTGATCATGTGCGAGCCGATTATACCTTTGAAATCCTGTGCCATTGTTGGCTGGGTTCAATTGCGGTTATTTCTCTGGTACCGAGTTAGCAATTGCCTAAGTTGGCTGTCAGTTGAGTTAATTGTCACCTAAGTTAACTATCACCTAAGTTAATAGTCACTCTTCTGTTGGCGCATGGCCTTAGTGGCACCTTTTTGTTTCTTGGTCTCTAATCGCCGCGTTTGGCTGCCTTTAGTGGCGCGGGTGGGGATGCGTTTTTTCTGCACTTCACCGACACTGGCAACTAAGGCGATAAATTGCTCCAAGGCGGTTTGGCGGTTGGCATCTTGGCTGCGGCTCGCTTGGCATTTGATGATGATTTTGCCGCTTTTAGTGATGCGGTGATCCGCCTTGTTGAGCAGGCGTTCTTGGTAAAACTCGGGTAATGATGAGCTTTTAATATCGAAAATCAGCTGCGCAGCGGTGGACACTTTATTTAAGTGCTGGCCGCCTGCACCACTCGAACGGATAAATTGCCACTCGATTTCATTTTCCTGAAGTTCCACACGGTTTGAGATTTTTATCATGGCAAACTTAGGCATTTTTCAGCATGGATTGAGAAGCCATCAATAATGACTTATGGCTTTCCAATAGATTTGTTATCATCGGGCGCATTCTTTGCCGCTGCATTGGCTAAAGCCATTGCCTGCAAAAGTGTTCTCGATTCGGAGTGCCTCTATGTTATGCCAAATCCCCGATATTGCTAAGGGTGTTATCAGTCTTTTTGCCAGTGGCCGACTATCCTCCACCGATTATCGGACCCGTTTACAGCCTGCGATTAAAAGTTATCGTAAGGATTGGGGCCAAGTTTGCCTGTATATTGAGGCAGATGTGTTACTCGAAGGCTGGGAATTTGAGTCGCTGACCGGTAGTGGTGAAGTCCAGTTACCGAATTTTGAAGCCTTAGTGTTTGTGGGCGGCCCTGATTGGGTAGGAAATGCGGTGCGCTTACTCGGGCCTTTTATGCAGGGCGAAGTGGCTTGGTTTCCACTCGAACAGAAAGCCAAAGCGATTGCTTGGATCACTAAGCGTTCGAATATTTAATGGTCTAATTTAGGCCATATTTACAAGGAATTAAGTATGTCATTATTGAAATCGGGCTCTGTTTCTTCGCTGACAGTTTCTAAGGTCAGTGCGATTGCGTTAGTGTTGGCATTTACCGCTGGACTGAGTGCCTGCGCGCCAGAAGTGGGCAGTGATGCTTGGTGTAAACAGATGAAAAATAAGCCGTCTGGCGATTGGACTGCTAACGAAGCCGCTGATTATGCTAAGCACTGTGTATTTAAATAAGTGCTGTGCATTTAAATAAGCACTGAGTGTTTAAGTCAGCGTTAGCCTTTAGAGATCACAGCTTGAAAGACTTTGCTTGCGAGCTGTGAACTTATGTTTATCATACGGGTCAGATGTTCCGTTATCCGTTATCCGTTATCCGTTATCCGTTATCCGTTATTTGCTATAGGTGATATTTGAATTCTACCGCTAAGCCATTTTTTACTCGAATGGTGACCCTACTGATAGCCATTATCGTGCTGCAATTTGCTGGCGCGAATATGGGTGCGCATCAGTTACATGCGGGCAATGGTGCGGAAGAAGCTGAGAATCATCCCCATCTGCAATTTAGCGCTCAAGTGACCACTTTGGCCCAATGTGTCGATTGCGTTTGTCCAAGCGAGCAAGCCTTAGGCTTTGCGGACTCCACGGGTGTCACCAGTCATCACGCGGGTGAAAACCAAAGCAGCGGATTGCATTCCCACTTAGTGAAAACCACTGAAATACAAGATTTTGACCTATGCCTCGACTGCCAATGCCATGGCGGTCATGTGGCGTTGTTATCTCAGGCAGTGAGTCAGCCTGTACAGGCGTTAGAAAGCGTCTATCTGCCTACCGATGTATCCTATTTTCCGCCTGAAAATTTACCTAAATACCGCCCTCCTATCGCTTAATTCTCTAATATTCGGCTTATTTCTCGGCCTAGGACGATTGATTCATCTGATTGGATCTCATTCTATTTTGCCGCGTGATAAGCCCGTTATGTTCATCCCCCAAAAGATACGCTTGAACTGATGCTTGCAGCGTTAACTGTTGGAGCCGTCATTGGCTTTTTAGCCGCGCACTGTATTGCTTGGCGGGATGATTCGATCGGCGCTTATTTGCCATGCCCAGAACGATATGATTGCTTTGCATTGAGCTATTTAAATGAAGCTCACATCTAGCCGTTTCGCTTTGGGCGCAAAAGTCAGCCGATCCACATTCGATATTGTTAGGATTTGCGATGAAAAAAACGATTCTTGCCCGTACTTTAGTTTGTCTGTTTAGATCGGGCTTGTTTAGCTGCGGATTAGTATTGGCCGCCGGATTGCTAGCCTTTGCCCTCGCGGCAGAAAATGACTCTCTTGAAGTCAATGTCCTTGAAGTCAAGGTCCTTGAAACCAAAGCCTCTGAAGCTAATGCCCCTGAAATCAATGCCTCTGAAGTTGAGGCATTTAAGGCGCAATCACTGGGCTTACCCGCCAAAGAAACCGACACGGCACATGTCAACTTTGGCCAATGGTTGCCTGAGTTACTCACACAGTTCAATCAGTTACCTGAAGTTCAGGCGCAACTTGTAAGGCAGCAACAGGCCAAACTGGCCATTCAGGCGGCAGATCGCGCTGTGTATAACCCAGAACTTGGGCTTAATTATCAAAATGCCGATACAGATGCCTACAGCTTAGGGCTGAGCCAAACCCTCGATTGGGGCGACAAACGCGGCGTGGCGACAAAGCGTGCCGAGCTTGAAGCGCAAATCCTGTTAGCAGATATAGGGTTAGAGCGTAGCCAAATGTTGGCCGAACGCTTACTGGCGTTGGCAGAACAGGCGCAAAGCCGTAAGGCGCTGACCTTTGCTGAGCAGCAATTAAGGTTCACCAAGGCGCAGCTCAATATTGCTGAGCAGCGATTGGCGGCGGGGGATTTATCCAACGTCGAGCTGCAATTGATACAACTCGAAGTCGCCTCTAATACTGCCGACTACGCCTTAGCCGAGCAGGTGGCCTTAGTGGCCGATGGCAAAGTAATTGAATTACTTGGGGATAATAATTTTGCTTTTAGTGAGTTTATCAAAGAGATCCATTTCTTTGTGACTCAGGCTAAGCAAGCGCCAGCGGCCGAGTTGGGCACCTCTACATCAGCCTTGCCAGCCCTGGCGAGTGCTTATCAGCAAGTGCTGCTCGCCAGAGTTAATGTTATGCAAGTCAAAGCGGAAGCTTCAGCTGACCCAACTATTAGCCTAGGCGCAGAAAAGGAGGGCACGGACAATAAGCTCGGTGTCGGCGTGTCGATTCCTCTACAAGTTCGCAATAACTACAGTGAGTTGCAAGCCGTAGCCGATAAGGGCATCGCTATCGCGGAGCAAGGCTATCTTGCCCGTGAGCGAGTGCTTACCGCTAAGCAGAAACAATTCCTCTATGCGTTACCGCGTTTACTCGAACGTTACCAAGACTGGCGTGAGTTAGTGCAAGTGTCAGGTGCTAAAGCCGCTAAATCCTTAAGCCAACAATGGCAGGCGGGGGATGTGAGTACTAGCGAGTACTTACAGAGCCGTCGTCAGTTAGCCGCCAGTTATTTGGTGGGCTTAAACCTAGAAACGGCTATCTATCAAAGTTGGTTAACTTGGATGGGCGAAAGCGGCCAGCTTATGCCTTTTATCGAAAAGCTCATTATCGAAAAGCTAAATGCAGTCCCTTCGATAACATCTAATGCCGCCGCACGCACAGTAAACCCATGAGGTCACAATAATGAATTCAAATACTCACCACGAAAATGTCCTTCAACTGGATGCTATAACGACGTCTGAAAAGCGTCGGTTTAACCTATCAAAAATTGCGCTCGCATTATTCGTGCTGAGCACGCTGGCATTTCTCGCTCAGCCTGTATTGGCTGGCGGTGATCACGCTCCCGTCGCTAAGGCAAGCGGCGATTCGGTAACGCAAACGGCGCCGACGGATGAACACGGCGAACAGGCGTTGAAATTGACCGAAGCGCAGCAAGCCTTGGCGGGGATTAGCTTGTTACCTTTGTCGAGCGATAGCTTGAACCTCGCCAATTTGAATCTCGATATTAGGGCGACGGCGACCTTAGTGGTGGATCGCGATCGAACCGCGACCCTTGCGCCGCAGCTCGATGTGCGTGTGTTGGCGCGCCATGTGGTGCCGGGGCAAGAAGTGAAAAAAGGTGAGCCTTTACTTACCTTGGGTGGCGCAGCCGTTGCGCAGGCACAGGCGGACTACATTAATGCCGCTGCCGAATGGAGCCGAGTCAAACGCATGAGTGAAGGTGCGGTTAGCGTCAGTCGGCGGATGCAGGCGCAGGTGGATGCCGAACTTAAACGGGCGATTTTAGAGGCAATTAAGATGACGCCCGCGCAAATTCGTGCACTGGAATCGACGCCCGAAGCCATAGGCAGTTATCAACTCTTAGCACCAATTGACGGCAGAGTGCAGCAGGATATCGCCATGCTAGGTCAAGTTTTTAGCGCGGGCACACCCTTAATGCAACTGACCGATGAATCCTATTTATGGGTTGAGGCGCAGTTAACCCCAACTCAAACTACGTATATCCAGGTTGGCAGTTCAGCTTTAGTGCAAGTAGGGGATAAGACGTTGGCAGGTAAGATCATCGGTCGCTCCCATGAACTCGACAGCGTAACGCGCACCGAGCAAGTGCTGGTGAGTATGCCCAATCCTGATCATGTGTTGCATGCGGGGCAATTTGCTGAACTCTACTTTGCTGGCTCTACTACCGATCCAAACGGCAGTGGCATAGTGCTGCCCGATACGGCGTTGACCCGTGGCGGCGATGGCGATTGGCAGATTTTTATTCAAGATGAGGATGGCTTCGAGTCCATTGAGGTAGAAGTGGTGCAGCGTCAACGTGGTCTGAGTCTAGTGCGTGGACCTGAGCTTGAAAAAGCCCAACAGGCACAGCTCAATGTTGTGGTGGCTGGCGCGTTCTTCTTGGCATCCGAGCAGGCGAAAGCGGGCTTTGATATTCACGCCCACTAATATGAGCGCCCTTATTTTGGAGATTTTCTATGTTGCAAAAGTTAATCGAAGCCGCGATTAAAAATCGGCTGTTAGTGGTATTGGCTCTGCTCGCCGTGATTGTGGGCTGTGTGGCCATGTTACCTAAGTTGAATCTCGATGCCTTTCCTGATGTGACTAACGTGCAAGTGACCATCAATACAGCGGCCGAAGGCTTAGCTGCAGAAGAGGTGGAAAAACTTATCAGTTATCCGGTGGAATCGGCCATGTACGCCTTGCCAGCTGTGACTGAGGTGCGCTCGTTATCGCGTACCGGCTTGTCGATTGTGACTGTGGTATTTGCCGAGGGGACGGATATTTACTTCGCTCGTCAGCAAGTGTTTGAACAGTTGCAGGCGGCGCGGGAGATGATCCCAAGCGGCGTCGGAGTGCCGGAAATCGGCCCCAATACCTCGGGATTAGGGCAGATTTATCAGTATATTCTGCGCGCAGAACCTAACTCTGGCATTAATGCCGCCGAGCTGCGTAGCTTAAATGATTATCTGGTGAAGTTGATATTGATGCCCGTGGGCGGCGTGACTGAAGTCTTGTCTTTTGGTGGCGATGTGCGCCAATACCAAGTGCAGGTCGAGCCGAATAAACTGCGTGCCTATGGCTTGTCTATGGCGCAGGTGACCGAAGCGCTAGAGAGCAATAACCGCAACGCTGGCGGTTGGTTTATGGACCAAGGCCAAGAGCAACTTGTGGTGCGCGGCTATGGCATGTTGCCCGCAGGAGACGCGGGATTGGCGGCGATCGCGCAGATCCCTCTGACCGAAGCCAGCGGTACGCCAGTGCGTATTGGCGATATCGCTCAGGTGGATTTCGGCAGCGAGATCCGTGTCGGGGCAGTGACTATGACGCGCCGCGATGAATCTGGCCAAGTGCAAAATCTCGGTGAAGTGGTGGCTGGTGTCGTGCTCAAACGCATGGGGGCAAACACTAAGGCGACGATTGACGATATTGGTGCGCGGGTGAGCCTTATTGAGCAGGCATTGCCCGATGGCGTGTCCTTTGAGGTGTTTTACGACCAAGCGGATCTGGTCGATAAGGCTGTGACCACAGTGCGCGACGCGCTGCTAATGGCCTTTGTGTTTATCGTGGTGATCTTGGCGTTGTTCCTCGTCAATATCCGCGCGACCTTGCTGGTGCTGCTGTCGATTCCAGTGTCTATCGGGCTCGCACTTATGGTGATGTCCTATTATGGTTTGTCGGCAAACCTGATGTCGCTCGGCGGTTTAGCTGTGGCGATTGGTATGTTAGTCGATGGCTCTGTGGTGATGGTGGAGAATATTTTCAAACACTTAACCCAACCGGATCGCCGCCATTTACCTGAGGCGAGGGCGCGTGCCGATGGTGAGGACGATCCCTATCACAGTGAGGAGGATGGCGCTAAAGTCAGTGGTGATGTCAGCGAATCGAATATGGTTATTCGGATAATGCTCGCGGCAAAAGAGGTGTGTAGTCCAATCTTCTTCGCCACCGCCATTATTATCGTCGTATTTGCGCCGCTGTTTGCACTCGAAGGCGTTGAAGGCAAGCTGTTCCAGCCGATGGCGGTCAGTATCATTTTGGCTATGATGTCGGCGTTGCTGGTGGCGCTGATTGCCGTGCCAGCCCTTGCCGTGTATCTGTTTAAGCGCGGTGTGCTGCTTAAACAAAGTGTGATTTTAGCGCCACTGGATGCCGCTTATCGCAAGTTACTGACGGCAACGCTTGCTAGGCCAAAGGTGGTGATGCTCAGCGCCTTAGTGATGTTCGGCTTGAGTCTATTACTGCTACCAAGGCTGGGTACCGAATTTGTGCCTGAACTGGAGGAAGGCACGATTAACTTGAGGGTGACGCTGGCACCGACGGCGAGTTTAGGTACTTCGCTCCAAGTCGCACCTAAGCTTGAGGCTATTTTGCTAGCATTTCCCGAGGTGGAATATGCCTTGAGCCGCATTGGTGCGCCTGAACTGGGCGGCGATCCTGAGCCTGTGAGTAATATTGAAGTCTATATTGGCTTGAAACCGATAGCAGAGTGGCAGTCGGCAAGCTCGCGCTTGGAACTGCAACGCTTGATGGAGGAAAAGCTCAGCGTGTTCCCCGGACTCTTGTTGACCTTTTCGCAGCCGATTGCGACTCGGGTAGATGAATTACTTTCGGGGGTAAAAGCCCAGCTAGCGATTAAAATCTTCGGCCCTGATTTAGCAGTATTGTCACAGAAAGGCCAAGCGCTTACCGATCTCGTCGCGAAAATCCCCGGTGCCGTGGATGTGTCGCTTGAGCAAGTGAGCGGCGAGGCGCAATTGGTCGTGCGCCCCAAACGCGAGCTATTGGCACGCTACGGCATCAGTGTTGATCAAGTGATGAGCCTCGTCAGCCAAGGTATTGGTGGCGCGAGTGCAGGGCAAGTGATCGATGGCAATGCCAGATACGACATCAATGTGCGACTCGCGGCCGAGTTTCGCCAAAGCCCTGATGCGATTAAAGACTTATTACTCAGTGGTACAAATGGCGCCACAGTGCGCTTAGGGGAAGTCGCCAGCGTCGAAGTGGAAATGGCGCCGCCGAATATTCGCCGTGACGATGTGCAGCGCCGTGTTGTGGTGCAGGCCAACGTGGCGGGGCGCGATATGGGCTCGGTTGTAAAAGATATTTATGCCCTAGTGCCAAAGGCGGATTTGCCAGCGGGATATACAGTGATCATTGGCGGCCAATATGAGAATCAGCAGCGAGCGCAGCAAAAGTTAATGCTAGTGGTGCCGATTTCTATCGCCTTGATTGCCTTGTTGTTGTACTTCTCCTTTGGTTCATTCAAGCAAGTGTTGCTCATCATGGCGAACGTGCCCTTAGCTTTGATTGGCGGCATAGTGGCCCTGTATGTCAGTGGCACTTATTTATCTGTGCCTAGCTCTATTGGCTTTATCACTCTATTTGGGGTTGCGGTGCTCAACGGTGTGGTGCTGGTGGATTCGATTAATCAGCGCAGGCAAAGCGGCGAAGCACTCTATGATTGTGTTTATGAGGGCACGGTTGGGCGTTTGCGACCCGTATTGATGACGGCACTGACCTCGGCCTTAGGTTTGATCCCGATTTTATTGTCATCGGGTGTCGGCAGTGAGATCCAAAAGCCCTTGGCAGTGGTGATTATCGGTGGCTTGTTTAGCTCGACGGCGCTGACCTTACTCGTCTTGCCGACCTTGTATCGCTGGCTATATCGCGGCGATAAGTGCATTGATGAGCTTGATTCGCTACAGATTAATCACAAGTAAGCCGTCATCGTGGGCAATAACTTGTTATGTTTCGGGTTATTGCCTTCGTTGTAGACAGGGTTATCACATTGACTAAAACTCTAAAAATCAGTGAGCTAAAGAGTGATAGATGGGCTAGTCTTAGAGTCGACATTAAGGACATTCATTTCTGGAGAATATTATGATCGCGGTAATTTTTGAAGTCATCCCGACAAAGGAAGGAAAGGAAGAGTATCTGCACGTGGCGGCTGAAATGCGCCAATATTTAGAAGGTCGTACGGGGCTGATCTCGATCGAACGTTTTCAGAGCTTAACCGACGATGGCAAAGTACTGAGCCTGTCGTTCTGGGAGGACCAAGCCTCTATTACCCAATGGCGCAATCAGATGGCCCACAGTATTGCCGAGCAAACGGGTATAGTGCCTTGTTTGTTTAACTCTTATCGCATTCGGGTGGCAGAAGTAGTGCAAGATTACAGTGAAACTGTGCATGTTGAAGTTGAGTAATCACTTATCTCGCTGATGTAAAAACAAAACCCATCTCTAGAGATGGGTTTTTTATGCGTGACACTTAAGTTTGAGATTATTTTTCTTGTTGAGCTTTCAATAGATCGCGGATTTCAGACAGCAACTCTTCTTCTTTGGTCGGTGCTGGTGGCGCTTTAGGCGCATCTTCTTCCTTGCGTTTTAGGGTGTTAATGGCTTTTAAACCCATAAAAATGGCGAAGGCGATAATCGTAAAGTCGATAATAGTCTGAATGAATTTGCCATAGGCAATGACCACAGAAGGCGCATCACCTTGAGCTGCCTGTAGCACTATGCTCAAATCACTAAAATTCACACCACCTAGGATGATACCAATCGGTGGCATGATGACATCGGCCACGAAGGACGAGACTATTTTGCCGAATGCGGCACCTATGATGATACCAACGGCCATGTCGATCACATTGCCACGGGACGCAAAAGCTTTGAACTCTTTAATTAAGCTCATTAGGTTTCCTCCAAAATTGAGATTAAATGTTAAATTTTATTGTGCAAACTGTATCAGGAAAACCTAAGGTCTTTTGCAGCCTGTTACCTTGCCAAGCTTATAGGGGCTTATGGATTAAGGCAATTCTGACATAGAGGATTTATCCTCAAGGCAATGATTTTCACTTTACAAAGTAACAATTGTTACTGTTTTGGGTGTTCGATTTATTCATCTAGATCGGCATGGCCGATAAAATCAGGGACTTCTAAGACTTGCGATCCCCAACGTTTAAATAGGGAGCTATAGATGAATTCGATAAAGACGCGGTATTTTCGCGGTAGATACGCCCGCTGTGGATAGCTAAGCACTACCTTAGTTTGCACCATTGGATAGTCATCTAGTAGCGGGATTAAATCGCCTTTTTCTAATGCGACTTGGGCTATGATGGATGGCACCGCTGTGATCCCAAGCCCCGCAATGGCGGCCTCGCGAGAGAGGGTGACATTGTTTACCGTCAGTTGAGTCTTGGGCTCGGCGACAATCCAAGTTTTGCCATCGAATAATTTCCACGCACCTTCGATATGCGCCGACTGCAAGCGAATCGCTTTATGTTTGGCTAAGTCCTGTGGCACCTTGGGCGTTCCATGGACAGCTAAATAAGCTGGGCTTGCCATAAGCGATTTATGGGCGTTGACTAAGGCATAGCTTTGCAAGCGAGTGTCACCCGAATCGGCAATTTGAAATAACAGATCGATACCTTCTTCTATGACATCGACCTTACGGTTGGTGAGTTCAGCCTCTATGGTGATTTCGGGATAAAGCGTTAAAAACTGCGCGAAAATCGGCCCTAAAAACAATTGGCCTAATTCAATTGGGCAGACAATTTTTAGATTGCCTTTAATCAATTGCTGTTGGGCGCTGAGCTGATTTTCGGCGCTCTGCAGATCGCTGAGGATCTTATTGATCCTGTTGTAATAACTCGATCCTGCTTCGGTGAGTTTTAGGGCTCTGGTGGTGCGAAAAAGCAGTTGTGTGCCGGTATCGGCTTCGAGCTCGGCTATCTTGCGACTGACGGTTGCCTTAGTGAGCCCAAGGGCTTTAGCTGCGCCAGTAAAGCTACCTTGCTCGACCACTTGAGCGAAAATTTGCACGCGATTGAGATCCATCATTGTTACACCTGTGAAACAGTGGGTTGATTTTTTACTGGCTAATAAACTTAGTGAGACAGTAGTACACTAGATATCACTAATCAAGGAGTCATTCATGTCCAAAAGTAAACTCATTATCGCCGTTCCACTGTTACTCGCTGCAGTTGCGGGAGGCGGTTATTACTGGTGGACACAGGTACGTTTTATCGAAACCACGGATAACGCTTATGTTGAGGCCGATATTTCCCATATCAGCGTGAAAGTGCCCGGCTACGTTGTGTTAAGCGATGTAACTGATAACCAGCATGTGCAGAAGGGTGAGTTATTAGCTCAGCTGGAAGATAACCAGTTTAGTGCCAAAGTAAGTCAAGCCGAAGCCTCACAGGCGAGTGCGAAGGCGGACTTGCAAACTTTAGCCGCAAAGGTGGAGTTGCAACGGGCGTTAATCACTCAAGCCAGCGCAGGCGTGGTAGCGGCAAAGGCTGATAAAATACGGGCACAACAACAATTGAGCCGTTCGAAAAAGCTCAAAGTCAGTAATTACAGCTCCCAAGATGATGTCGACCAACTACAGGCCGGATTTGATTCTGCCGCCGCCCGTCTCGATGAAGCTCAAGCCGTGTTAGTGGCAAAGCAACGGGAGTTAGCGGTTTTTAATGCCCAATTAGATCAGGCGGGTTCAGTAGTAGAGCAGGCCGATGCGGCTTTAGAACTGGCGAAAATTCAATTAAATGATACCCGCGTGACCGCACCTTTTTCAGGGGTGATTGGTAAACGTGGCGCTATGGTGGGGCAGTATGTGCAACCCGGCCAAGCACTCTACAGTTTGGTTCCGGATGGGGCAGTGTGGATTACTGCGAACTTTAAAGAGACCCAGATCCAACATATGCAACCAGGACAGTCGGTGCAGGTCAGTCTCGATGCGTTTCCCGACAAAACCTTTATAGGTGTTATCGATAGTCTGTCACCGGCGTCCGGAGCCAAATTTAGTCTATTGCCAGCGGAAAACGCTACAGGTAATTTCACTAAAATCGTCCAGCGTATTCCCGTGCGTATTCGCTTAGATTTGTCTGAGGAAGAAGCACACATGCTACCGGGCTTAAGTGCGGTTGTGAAAGTGGATACGGCGTCGGGTCCTACAATATCGGCAATCGCTGCAAATACAGGTCGTTAGTATGAGCGCAACCGACTCTATCACTGCGTCTGCCGATATGGAGGCGCAGGGCATCAGTGTACCTAGAAAGCCTACCGATTATGAGCGTGGCAGTCGCCGTTCATGGATTGCGGTATTTGGTGGTTTGATCGGCGCCTTTATGGCGATCCTCGATATTCAAATCACCAACGCATCGATGAAGGAGATTCAAGGCAGCCTTGGGGCAACGCTCGAAGAAGGCAGTTGGATTTCAACCGCGTATCTGGTTGCTGAGATGATCGCGATCCCGCTCTCTGGCTGGCTCAGCACGGGATTGTCGGTCAGGCGTTATCTGTTATGGACCACGGCTGCTTTTATCTTTGCTTCTGTGCTTTGCTCAATCGCGTGGAACTTAGAGGCCATGATCGCCTTTCGGGCGCTACAGGGCTTTTTTGGTGGTGAGCTTATTCCGTTAGCCTTTAGGCTTATTCTTGAGTTTTTACCCGATAACAAACGTGCTGTCGGCATGGCGTTATTTGGCGTGACTGCCACATTTGCGCCTTCAATCGGCCCGACCTTAGGCGGTTGGCTGACCGAGCAATTTAGCTGGCATTATCTGTTTTATATCAATGTGCCACCGGGTTTGTTGGTGATGGCCATGTTGGCCTACGGTTTAGAGAAGCAGTCGGTCGTTTGGGATAAGCTGAAGAATGTCGATCTGGCGGGCATAGTCACTATGGCGCTGGGGATGGGTTGCCTTGAAGTGGTGCTCGAAGAAGGTAACCGCAAGGACTGGTTTGGTTCAGAACTCATTCGTAATCTGGCCATTATTGCCGTCGTGAATCTGGTGTTGTTTGTTTGGATCCAGCTAAGGCGTAAAGAGCCGTTAGTGAATTTGCGCCTGCTCGGTAAGCGTGATTTTGTGCTCTCTACCGTGGCGTATTTTTTACTGGGCATGGCATTATTCGGCGCTATTTATTTGATCCCACTTTATCTATCACAAGTCCATGATTACACACCGTTAGAGATTGGTGGCGTGATTATGTGGATGGGATTTCCGCAGCTATTGGTCTTGCCCTTAGTGCCGAAATTGATGGAGCGCTTCGATAGTCGTTATCTCGCTGCCTTTGGCTTTTTAATGTTCGCCATTAGCTATTACATGAATAGCCAGATGACCGCAGATTATGCTGGACCGCAGATGATCGCTTCGCAAGTAGTGCGGGCATTAGGTCAGCCTTTTATTCTGGTGCCAATTGGAATGCTTGCGACCATGCATTTAAAACCCCATGAAAATGCCTCGGCATCGACGGTATTAAACGTGATGCGTAACTTAGGTGGTGCTTTTGGTATCGCACTGGTGGCGACCCTGACTGACACTTTGTCGCGCGGGCATTTGGCTCATATTAAGGAATCTTTACCCGCAGTGAGCACACAAGCACAGGATTATTTAACCCAAAGCGCAAGCATGTTGCAGGCGGGAGGTTCTGATCCCTATACCGCTGCCGCGCAGGCGAAAGCTTTACTGGGCAAAACCATGAGTCAGCAAGCTTATATTCAGGCCTATAACGATGTGTTTTACATCATGGGCGCTCTGCTACTCATCGCCGTATTCGCTGTGCTGCTGATCCGTAAACCGACAGGGCCTGTGGCCCACGATGCCATGGTTGAGTAATAACGTTTTTCGTTATCCTGTTGTTGCCATAGATTTCCCCAGATCTATTGGTTTGCGCAACAGCTTTGCGCCTTAGTCCTCACGGATTAAGGCGCTTTTTTATGGTCTTTATGCTGTGGTAGACTCAAAGCTCTTTTTCGATGATTTGCAGAGGGATATCGTTTGCAGTGGCAAAATCTTACATTTAATCAATTAAATGCCAATAGGCTATACGACATATTGAAGCTAAGAGTCGATGTGTTTGTGGTAGAGCAGACCTGTGCGTATCCAGAGCTTGACGATAAGGATAGGCATCCAGAAACCCAGCATTTATTCGGCTTATCGTCAGACGGGGAACTGCTTACCTACGCGCGTATTTTACCGCCGGGGTTGAGTTATCCAGAGGCGAGTATCGGCCGTGTGGTGGTATCGCCAGCGGGTCGAGGCAAAGGGCTAGCCATGCCTTTAATGCAGCACGCCATCGAATCTGCACTGACGACATGGCCCGACGCGGGGATCCAAATCGGGGCTCAAGATTACCTCAAAGCTTTCTATCAAAAACTCGGCTTTGTCGCCTGCTCTGAGATGTACTTAGAAGATGGTATTCCCCATTTAGATATGCGCTACCAATCAGCATAAGCGGCTATCAATATGAGTTATCTACATCAATTATCAACATAAACATTCAACATTAAGCCAATAAGGAACTGAGATGTCGATTTCAACGGACTATAGAATCAATCAACAGCAAATTGCCTGCGTGGCGAGTTTTCTGGCTAAAGAGGGCAAAACCGAAGCACTAATAGCTGCGCTCGCGAGCCTTATTCCTGATACGCGCCGCGAAGCGGGTTGTATTCGTTACGAACTCAATGTGAGCCGTGATGAACCACGCCGCGTGACGTTTGTTGAGAAGTTTGTCGATATTGCCGCCTTTGATGAGCACTGCGCTAAGGATGCGATTCAACACTATTTCCACCAAGTTATGCCCGAATTAGTCGAGTCATACCATGTGGAAACCTATCATCAAGTCATCGTTTAAGTTTTTATCGTCATATCGCTTAATAAAGCTATATCGTCAGCAGAAGGTATTAATTTACATTGGTTTTGCAGTTTATAGCATTGTATCAGGAGATTTTATTAGTTAGCTTGTTTACGTCGCAATAACAAATTGCCAAACAATAATTAACTCATGGATGTATACAATGCTAAAAAAATGGACAATGACACTTATCCCCCTTGCGCTTCTCGGTTTAAGCGGTTGTGCATCGACAAATAATGCTGACTCTAACACTTCCGAAAATAAAGTTACCAAGGAGTGTAACAAAGTCACATCTACTGGTTCCAATATAGGACGTTGCAAGAAATAACATCTCGCACCTTTAGTCTATAAGCATGCTCTACTTGAGCTGCGCGCAAAGCTAGCTTGTTTCGTGTAACTGGATAAGTCACTTCTAAGCGTCTTGTCCGATATCAGCTGAAGCTTATTTATTCCTAAAATGCCTGATGCGCCCTATCGGGCGTTTTTTATTTTAAGGTCAAATACGGCGGCACTACTTAAGCGCCGCGGGAATAAAGTCATCTGTGATGAATCTCGATTGCTTAGGTGGCATCGCGTTATCGCAGCAACATGCAGTTAATTCGGCTACGCTAATGAATACTGCCCAGCCGGATTATCTCTCTACTTTAGTAGTGATTTTACCCTTAGGCACAGAGCGAATGGACGCGGTATTTGGCGGGCAATTTCAGTTGCCGGATCAAATGGTTTTTTTCCAAGAAATGCATACCTTATTGGATCATTTTGAATTAGAACAGACGATATTTAGATCAGACCATGCCTCTAATTACCTAGTGCTCAAGTGCATATTAGGTAAGGATAAGGCGAAGTTGCTGGCTTAAGTTGCACTTGCCATCAATGTACCGAGTATTTATCTACGACAAGAATGACAACCTAGACTTTGATTGTATGACTTCACTGGGATTAATAAAGCTGCCTTGCTACTTTACTTAATTGAACCCATTCGAATTTCATCGCAGAGTGAGTTTTATATCCATTCCAATCTAAAAAGCCGAGTGGTTTATCACTCGGCTTTTAATATATCTTAGATATCGCTTTATTTAGTGAAAAACACTAATGTCCAAGGGACTACGTATGCTTGGAGTACTGTGATCACGCCAATGAAAGTACAGAAAAATAGACTGTGCTTTAGCGTAAAGCGGAAAAGATCTGATTCTTTACCCGCCAATCCCGTTGCAGCGCAAGCAACGGCAATAGATTGTGGCGAAATCATTTTTCCCGTTACACCTCCCGTAGTGTTTGCGGCGACTAATAACTCAGGTGTTACACCGATTTGGTTTGCTGTATTGGCTTGCAGCGCGCCAAATAGGGCATTTGACGAGGTGTCTGAACCTGTTAAAAACACACCTAACCAACCTAAGAATGGCGAGAAGAAGGGGAATGCCACGCCAGTGCCTGCGAGCACGAGTGCTAAGGTTGAAGATAGACCTGAATAGTTTGCAACAAAGGCAAATGCTAATACTAATCCAATTGACAATATCGGGAATTTTAATTCAATTAAAGTGTCTTTAAAGGATGTCAGTGCATTACTTATTGACATTTTAAGGACCACAATTGAGATCATTGCTGCGATTAAAATGGCTGTTCCAACAGCGCTTAATAAATTAAGTTTATATATTGCTGCATAAGGGGTTTCCTTAGCGACAATAGGCGCACTTTTGATAACGAGATTATGCAAGTAAGGTACTTCAATACTGATAGTGGCAAAACTTAATGCCAGTTGTACATCTTTAAGACTCCACAGGGTTACAATCGCCGTGAGAATAATAAAGGGAGACCATGCTTTAAATATCTGGCTATTAGAAAAAGTAGATTTAGGGGTAGTAACTCTTTGTTTCATTCCTGAGAAAGTGAATATTTCTTTTGGTTGCCAGACTTTTAAAAATAACGTTAAACAAATTAGACTGACTAACGCCGAAGTAATATCGGGTAATTCGGGGCCGATAAAGTTTGAGGTCAAAAATTGGGTGATCGCAAATGAAACGCCTGCTACTAATGTTGCGGGCCAAGTTTGACGTATTCCCCTGATGCCATCCATCATTGCGATGAGCCAGAAGGGGACAATAATCGATAAAATTGGCAACTGACGGCCAGCGAGTTGTCCAATATGGAATGGGTCTAGTGATGAAACCTGACCTGCTACGATAATTGGGATACCCATAGCTCCAAAGGCGACGGGTGCCGTATTTGCGATTAAGCAAAGTCCTGCTGCATACAATGGATTGAATCCAAGCCCGACAAGTAACGCAGCTGTAATAGCAACAGGTGCCCCAAAACCAGCAGCACCTTCGAGGAAGGCTCCAAATGAAAAGCCAACCAATAGCATTTGTAATCGTTGATCTTCCGTGACTGAGATGACTGACGAGCGAATAACCTCAAATTGACCTGTTTTAACGGTGATTTTATATAAAAATACTGCGGTAATAATAATCCAAGCAATTGGCCATAGCCCATAACTAAAACCATATATAGCAGAAGCAAGCGCGATACTAATAGGCATTTTGTAGGCGAGTATCGCGACTGCTAAGGCAATTAATAAGGTTAATGCCCCAGCAATATAGCCTTTAAGTTTTAACACAGTTAATGCTAGGAAGAAAAACACAATAGGCAGTAAAGCAACCATTGCGGTGAGCCACAAGCTACCGAGTGGCGTATATGTTTGGGTCCAGGTCATAGGGAGGTTTCCGTATTGTTATAATATGCTGATAAATCGTGTCGCAGCCGCAACATAGCAGATACTAGTGTTTAGTGATGTAGGATCAATCTTAAATGTTGTAATAAGTGATATGGGTCACGAGATGTGTGGATAAATGATGACGGGGAAATGCCTAAATAATAATTAAGTAAAATATTGCCTGTTTTAGCTATATTCACCAAGCATCTAATTTAGGTTGTATTAATATTAGTTGTGTTATCAAGATTATTTTTTTGTGAGTCGTGAAATTAACGAGAGTATTGTGATTTTATGAAAAATTAGGCTGTACTTTTTTAGTTTTTTGGTAGTGTTTGTAACAGAGCGTTTATAAATATTTGTTTATCTTTAGATATAGAAATTAATAGCAATCAATGCAATGCAACTAATAATGCAGTTATTTTATTGTGGCATGAATTGAGCTATAGATGTTGCCATACTCTTGTCTATGAGTTTGCTTGGCTGGAAATTTACCTTGCTATATGTGGCTGCGAGTATGACAGTAGGTTGAAATTTTTAATTTTGCAGCACAGTTCGTTGAGGAAGTAACATGAAACAAGTCAAAGTATTAGGCAGTGGTTGCGCTAAATGTAGCAAAACCGCTGAGATGATTGCGGACATATCAGAAGAAATGGGTGTGGATGTGATTGTAAAAAAGGACACAGATCCTCAAAGCCTATTGAAATTTAAAGTGATGAAAACCCCAGCGGTAGTGATCGATGGTGAGCTCATACATAGCGGCTCAGTACCGACGCGCGATGAAGTTGAGGGGTGGTTAAGGGACTAGAGCTCGCTGAATAGTTGCACGGATTATGCTCGTTAGAAAGCGCTTAAGCTAAAAATGCACACCATTGTCATCCTGAATCCTTGGCAATGGTGGTGTAATATCATCAGTATACGATTAATGATATTAAATATAATGTTTTTAAAAACAATGTATTGATGCTTTGTGTAGTAATTTTATTATGGGGTTTTATTGGCAACGGTTTAGTCGGCATTGCATTATCTGGGCGAGTTTATTGAGTCTATGTTGTATGAGGTTGTTTGCAGATTTCGACTTCTTTTATCAGTATCACTGCTATGATTTTGATTCAGTGACCTCGTCAAGTTGCGGGATGAGTGCCAATGCAAAAGTGGCTTAGGGTATTAACACGTTTCTACAGTTGGTTATTTTTTACTGCACGTCTGTTTCGTTTAGGGCTTTTTCTAACGCTAAGTTTATTCGCTTTGCCTTTGTTTGCTGCTCAAACATCTCCCGGATTAACCCAAGTATTAACGCCCGCTACGGATTGGAAAAACTCCGCTTATATCACCCAAGCATTTAGTGAAGTCGCCCTACAAAATGAGTATGACCTTGCTAAACATAGCGTGCGTAAGTGGCGCATACCGGTACGAGTGTTTATTGAGCATCAAGTGGGTGATAAGGCGCTGCACACTCAATTAGTGTTGATGCACTTAACACACTTAGGCCAGATCACCGGCCTCGATATTCAACGGGTAGATACGCTCTCTGAGGCGAATCTGCACTTAGTTTTTACCCGTCAATCCCTATGGGCAAGTGAGGTGATGCGCTTAATGGGACCGAGCTCGGCGAAAAATGTCCATGGCTCTGTGTGTATGGCAAAATTTGCTCTCAATTCACGGCAAGAGATTGAACGTGCTTGGATTATTATTCCTGTAGATCAAGCCAAAATGCACGGTAAGTTAGTGGCTTGCGTAGTGGAAGAGATAACCCAAGTGCTTGGTTTACCCAATGATTCAGAGAAAGTATTTCCCTCCATCTTTAACGACAAAACCCCGCAGGACTTACTCACTGGGCTCGATTTCATTTTGCTTAAATTACTCTATAGCCCAAGTATTAGCGCTGGAATGACGGCCGCAGAGGTCAAACAGCCTTTGCAGATTTTGCTCGAACAATGGCTGCGCGATGGCACTATTGCTAACGCTGGCAAAACGGTACGTCAAGGTCAGTTGTACCCATTGTTAGGTTATTGATGACTAAGCATTACAGCTAAAGTTGACATTGCTCGCACGTGACTAATTAATCCTTTTTGTTTTAGGAATAAGGGCATAGTCTATCTTTATATGAGATAAACACCTTGGAGGGACACCATGCGAATGACATTGCAGTTTTTAGGGGCGACAGAGGAAGTGACGGGTTCGTGTCATTTACTCTCGGTTGATCATGAACACTTATTGCTCGACTGTGGTTTGATCCAAGGCGGTAAGTCTGATGAGTTGCGTAATCATGATCCCTTCGCATTTGATCCTGAGTCTATTTCTGCTGTCGTGCTTAGCCATGCCCATATCGATCATTCTGGGCGTTTACCACTTTTAGTCAAAGCGGGTTTTGATGGGCCTATCTACACCCATAAAGCCACGGCAGAGCTGTGCGCCATCATGCTCAAAGATGCGGCTATGCTGCAGACCCGCGATACCGAAAGAGTCAATAAAAAGCGTGCTAAACATGATCTTGAACCCCTAGAACCGCTATTCACCGTTGAAGATGCTGAACTCGCGATAACTCAATTTGTACCATTGGAATACGGTCAAGTGACTCGGGTTATTCCCCATGTGGATATTTGCCTCTCAGATGCAGGGCATATTTTAGGTTCCGCCTTAGTCGAATTGTGGTTAGGTGAGGGAAAATCCCAGAAGAAAATCGTCTTCAGTGGCGATCTTGGCCGTGCAGGTATGCCGATTTTACGTAATCCTACCTTAGTGGATACGGCAGATTTAGTCTTAATGGAAAGCACCTATGGCAATCGTTTTCACCGCAGTTGGACGGATACCTTAGCCGAATTGAAAGCCATTTTTGCTAAGACAGTCAACGAGAGCCAAGGCAATATATTGCTGCCCGCTTTTTCGGTTGGACGAGCACAGGAGTTATTATATCTATTTCATTTATATGCTAAAGAATGGGATCTCGGCCGTTGGAAAATCTGCCTAGACAGCCCGATGGCAATTGAGGCGACCCGCGTCTACGTTAATAATTATCCGCTGATGGATGAGGACTTTAAACGCTTTACCCGCCAACATCCTGGGCAGCATCCGCTGTTGTCGAATGTCGAATTTATCCAAACGACCGAAGAGTCGATAGCGCTGAACGACGTGCATAAGGGATTGATCATTATTGCAGGGAGCGGCATGTGTAACGGTGGACGTATTCGTAGCCACTTAGAGCATAATTTATGGCGCCCAGAATGTGATGTGATTATTTGTGGTTATCAAGCGCTTGGAACACCGGGGCGCGCCCTCGTCGATGGCGCTGAGGAACTGTCTATTCATGGTAACAGCATTAAAGTCGCGGCTAAGTTACACACAGTGGGTGGACTTTCAGCCCATGCGGATCAAGCAGAGTTATTACGTTGGTATCACCATTTTGAAGGCCAGCCGCCGTTAATTTTAGTCCATGGAGAACCCGAGGCGCAGCATGGATTAGTCGATGTGATTAACCAAGATCCTCAGACTAAACCAAAGGCTATAGCAATCGCGACCCAGGGTGACCGATTGGATTTAAATGCACTGCCGCAGTTAGTGTGGAAGCCAGCTTAAGTTTATTATCATTACTCGCGAAACTCCGCTCGATAGACTCCTTGCATCATCAATGCAGGGAGTTTTATTTGTTTTGTAAATTAATATCTCACTGCTCGGTAATAACTCTGCTTGCCAATCAATTTCAGATAAATTCATGCATGATTTAGAACTTTAATTAGTTGCAATTAGTTGCAATTAGTTGCAATTAGTTGCAATTTGAGGTTTGAATGTTAAATTGGGGCCTTGATATGTCGTGTTCGTTAGGCCAAGCCCTGATCCGACCTAGTCAATCAAGCTATGACAATAACAAGCAATCACGAGGTTTGAATGGAAGCGATTACGGAGTTTGTTGGCCTGATTAATGGCTTTGTCTAGGGCGCATCTATACTTGGTGATGATCTTAGGCGTTGGTTTCTTTCCCTTTGACTGAGATTAATTCCCTCTCTAAAGTTAGGCATAAGCTTTCAGTTACTCTGGTCTAGCCGTATTCCTGATAAAGATAAGAATGTGAATCCGTTTGATGCGCTGATGACTTCCCTTTTAGCCACTATTAAGCCCTGCAGTTCTTGCTTTAACGTGGTTATACTTTATTAGAAAGCATGTAGAGGAAGCCGCAAAATCAAGCTTATAGATTATTTATTAAAAGTTAAGTGACTAGGGTCTGTTGATCTTTCGAGAGTAATTTTTAGACAGCATGGCAAGACGTTATAATTTGCTTCGCCAAAAGTAACCATAACCTCAAGCCATGCCAAGACTTATGCTAACCGATGCACGCTGGGAAAAGCTATTTCATTTAATGAAAAG
>Ga0172380_10002959_pt1 | contig 24613 bp, 27 predicted proteins | sample Leawe162metaG_FD_119747 | JGI IMG/M metagenome (GOLD analysis project Ga0172380, IMG submission 119747) | Leachate microbial communities from a municipal landfill in Southern Ontario, Canada - Leachate well 162 metaG | ecosystem: Engineered > Solid waste > Landfill > Unclassified | place...
CATGATGAACCTCCTGCGCGGTTGGCGCTTGGTGGATGTTTGTGATTAAGTACCTAAAACGATATCAGGTACAGCCCACAGTCAGGTTCATCACCTATTTCAACTAATCTTTTGACATCCTCCATTTGAGAGAAACATCCGAGCTACTATTACATCAACTAGTAGCACAAAGGAAAAAATTTGAGTGAGGTGTAATTTGGCGCAGCTTCCTTGTCGATAGGCGCGATGATGACTTCGATGTAGACGGCCCTGTCGAAAATCTCAGTCGAGAAAGCAGACAGTTCGCTCGTCTCGCGGAAAACGGCCTGGCGGTTCTGCTCGTCCATCCACTCCATGGTGCCATCGTCGTGCATGAAGGTCGACGTCATCTTGATGCGATTCATGGCCTTGATTTGCAGGCTGCAAGGCGTCGCGAAAGAGCGCTCAGCGATCTGCTGATATTCGTGCACCATTGCACAGAACTGAGCGAAAGAAATCGGAAGCAGCAAATTGCTGATGCTGAATCGTGTCATGTTGTTATCTCCCTATTGGAGCCAATTTATAAAATGGAAACGGCACTAAGCCTGCGACACTCTTTGCAAAGTGCCACAGGCTGTAGTTAAGGTCGCCGTCAGACCTTTGGTGCGTTACACGAAGGTTTTACGCGAAGATCGCCTTGAGCGTCTCCAGGTACTTCGCAGCGCCGCCTTCCGTCAAGGAAGTAGCAGCGTAGATGTTGGTCGGCGCCGTTGTCTGCTTCATGTGCACCTTACCCCAATCGTCTTGTTCGCTTGCCAGGAAAGGCACAGCAGTGATTTCCACAGGCACGACGTTGTAGATGGCCTTGCGCAGTTCCTCCGAGAGGCTGAGCGCGGCGACCACGTCGTGAATGAAAATCAGTTCTTCGGGGTTCTTGGCCTGGCGAGGACGCACAGCAGCGTCGTACCAGAGGGCGTAGAGATTGTAGAGGGCACGCGTGCCGGCATTCTCAGGGAACGCCTCACGCAGCTTCTGAGCAGTCTCAAAACCGATTTCCTTGACGCGGGTGACTTCCGTCGGCATCAAATAAATCGGACAGGTCAGACCATTGAGCACAGCGTGAGCACCTTGGGGGTCGCAGGCGACGTTGAACTGAACGGCACCGCGAGGTTTGTCGTCGAACTGCATGAGCGAGACGTTGCCCCAGGTGGCGAACATGGCATGCAGTTCTTTGAACTTGGCGGCAACGGCCGGGCAGCGCACGAGAATCTGGTAGAGGCCGGTCATGGGGCCGCCCACAGTGACAGGCACCGAGCCATCAGGAAGTGCCAGAAGAATCTTGATCAGCTCTTCTTGAGCTTCCAGCTCGCTGTGGCGGATGGCTTGCAGCGGATCGACGTCGAAGAACTTGTAGTACTCGGCGAAGTGAATCCAGTGCGGAACGAGGGTGCGCGGAGCAATGCCACCGTCGAAGACGCGAGTGACATTGACACCGAAGTGACGGAGGAAGTTCTTGATGCGCATGGCGGAGGCTTCTTGAGCCATGCGTGAACTCTGACCGTCCCATTCCCAAAGAGCATGCTCCTTGGTAGCGCCGAAGCGCACGGGGCGGCCAGTGAGAACGACGTGAACTTCGGCAGCAGGGTTGAGCTTATGCAGCGCAATCAGTTGCACGAAGTTGTCGGGATCCGGCGCGTCGATGAAGGCGAGGATGTGTTGTTTTTCTTGTTCTGCCATATGAGTATCCATTTATTTTGAAGAAGCGAAACTGAAGTGCCTGCTGAAACCAGAACCATTGACGAAGGTTCAGAGCAGCGAAGGCATTGATTGGCGTAGGGTCAGAGTGTTTTTGCTTTTTTCTGTTTTCTGAGGCGTTAGGGTAGGTGAGAAGGGAATACCTTGTGTCTAACAGACCTTATACGCGCGGATCAACAAAAGAAATGTAACTACAAATATGGCTAAATTATCGCTCATTCAGGGTTAGCGGGGGGCGTTCAGCTAGCGCTAACCAAGGATTGGCCCGCCGTCACTACATCGACCAGTAGACAATGCGCAAAAGCTAGACAATGCAAAGCGCCACTAAATACGGTGACTCCATCCACTGTCTAGCTCTAGAGCGTCAACTACCAACAGCTTGCCGTGGAAACAGCCAGCTAAATGCCAGCAGATCAATCACGCCAAGGGCGCAGCCTGTACCACAGCCGCAGCGGAGTCGCGAACATCGCGAAGGCCCAGCCGATCGAGAAGGGAAAACCACAGAGGGTCCAACTCGCCGGTGGCAACCCCCGCTGAAGCCCCAAGCCGATGACCAGCAAGAGCAGGTCCATGATCTTTTCTTTCCTATTTATGCCACCACAATTGATGACACTTGAAGCGCCTGCTCAGTCACTGCACCGAAATGCAGATACAGAGTTGGTCTAGTGTGCTCGGCTGAGTATCGGTGTTGTCGGCGCCGAACTGGTACTTGTACTCCAACGTCGGCGCGTAGCCGGCAGTCTGGAGATCCTCAAAAACCCACGCAGCAGCACCGCGCAAATTGCCCGTATCAACTGCCGGCGTCGGTGAAAGAGTGTAGAAATCGCGGTGGACAACTCCCTCATACTCAGAAGGTCGCACGAACATGACGATGCACTGCGCCGGCAGCGCCGCCGCATAGGCCACCGTTTTGGAAATGCCCTGGGGCAGAGCGCTGAACACTTGTCCGACCCGCGCCCTACGCTGCATAAGTTCCTCTCGTGCAGCGGCCGCCTCGGAAGCGCGTCTTGCCTGCTCGCGAACACTGCGGGCAACGTAACCATCGGCGATAGCCAGCCGAATTGCAAGACGCAGCCAATCGAAACGAACGTTCATCATTTTCATCTCCATCGAACTGGGGTTGAGGCACCAGAAAGGCACATATTCAGGCTAGCCAGCTGATCTAAGCCCTCCGATCTATGTCGGTCGGTTTCAGTCAGCTGTTCTACTTCACTTGCTCTAGCAGCGGTTGCAGCCGCGGCCGCCGTAACCGGGATTGCTGTAACCACGGTTGTTGTAGTAGCCACGATTGCCGCCATACCCGTACCCATTGCGGCCGCTGTTGTCGATCATGTTGCCGAGCAGGGCGCCACCAACACCACCGATCACAGCACCAGCAAGAGGGTTATCGCGGCTCAGAGCTGCGCCAGCGACGCCACCGATCAGAGCACCAGTATTGGTGCCGGGCATGCCGACACAGCCGGTGACGAGAAGAAGGCACAGCAGGCTGCAAACAGTGAGGATGCGCTTCATGATTGTAGTCCTTTTTCGGGTTGGGAGAATTTAGGCACGCCACGGCACAAGACTAATCGCTAGGCAAGAAAATTGGCGGCAACAAACCTGTATAGAGGTACGAAACCGCCGAAGCAATCAGTCGATGATCGCGTGCTCCTCGATGGAGTACGAGACCAGTTCGAAGCCACCCTGCGGGCCACGGAAGCGAGCATGCGCAGAACAGTAGGTGCGGTTGGACTCCCACACGATATCGGTGGCGGAAGCGGCGGCAAGGGCGGCAGTGATATAGGCCTCAGCGCCAGCAGAGCTACGAGAGACCTTGCGGACATCGCGGTGGCCATAGGCATCGTGGAACTGCACAACGTATGCGATCATGGTTTTTCTCTCTTCTTCTGGGGTTGAGATAAAAACGGCGAACTAGACGACACAGAAGTGTCGGCAAGTTCATCGGCGTAGAGGCACTGGTTGAGGTTGTTCGGGGTAGCTCTGGGGTTGAGGAAAGAAAGGTAACGAGTCAAAACTAGGCCAAGCGAACGGCAAAGCGCAAGCATTTTTGCAGACAATTAATTCGGCATCACAAAATCAAGCTCGATTTAACGCTTGAGCCGCTTTGCAAGCCAGCGCAGCAAGCGCGAGCGGCGCCAATTACGACACCGCCCGCGGTGGCGCAACAAACAGCAACAGACCGAATGGATTTACTCCAATCTCGGCCTAATTTAATCACTTGATTTTAAAATCGAGTCTAAGTGCCAGTTGTTACTAGTTTGTGACTGGCACTTTGGTAATTGCGCAGGCATGTCAATGAAATCTAGTGTATCGAAATGATTGTCATTAACGCTGGCATTACAGTGAACAAAACCAAACTAGGCAGCACGAAAAAGAAGAAGTATACGAGCATAAAATTTTCTCGATTCATAATCCTGACCAAGCACAAACCAGCCAACAGCCACGCTAACAGCTCAAAAATAAAAAGATAGTTCTCGGAGTGCCGGAGGAAAGGCCCATAGAAAATGGGGGTGAGGAAATAAGTGCCAAGAAAAATCGAAATAGTAACAAGGAAAGACACTACACAAATCAAAGCTGGACTCCGACTAGCCTCCTTCTCTGAAATCGAACAGAATTTTGGCAACACGAACTCATTTTCACTTCTCAGTATCAACTGAACAAGCGTCAGTGCTAGCAAATAAACTAGCGGCGCAAGCCAAATACGAGCACAGAAATAGGCAATCGACCAATCAGTGAAAACATGATCTAAAAGCATCACCGTTGGCACCGTTACAACGGCAGTCAAAAGAACAGACCAAAGACCTAGCTTTAGAGCACGAGTCAGCACGTCGCTTAAGACAGCCGACATCTCTTGCCGGTTAAACTTCATGCTGACAGCGCACATAAATGCCGGCGCAAATATCGTGAGTAGCAAGAACCAAAGAAAATGGAAACCTAGCAACAGCCATTGCATCTCATGAACACCAGGCCGCAGGCTCACCGCAAGCAACAAACCCGGTGGCAAGAGCAGCTCAAGAAGATTGGAACTATTCACAATGTCGAAAACAAAAAAACCGATAATACAACCTATATTCGCAACCAAGCAAATTAAAGTAGCGTTGGCGGCTGCTACTAAAAATCTATTCGCAAAGCTTGAAGCAGCCATAGGCGACCAGTAGGTGGAAATCTAACTTCCATTACTATCTCACAACCAAGACTGCAATTCAGACCTTGACTTATCCAAGCCTTCAGCCTTGCTATATTTCAAAACATTACTCAAACACAACAGAACGCTTTCTATTCCAAAAACGCTCAAAAGTTTCCATGTCTGATCTATCAATTCTTTGTCGAGGCATGGTACGGATGTTAAACAGATCAACTACAACGTCTACAGCGCGTGTGAATTTAATCGACCCTGCCTTGTACCGCGGCGCTGAATTCTTAGGCAGCGCAAAAGGAGCAGCCTTTCTTATTAACGCCACAAACTGATTATCGAGTGCCTGCGAGCCTGAGCTATAAATTACCTCTAGGTGTGCGGGGCTTCCGTTCTCATCAATGGCAAAAGCCAAGACCAAAGGTTTCTCCAGCAAGGGGCTTAGCTCACGAAGTCCCGCCCTCCTAATCTGTTGCTCGACTTCACCAAACCACGGCTTCAACTGTGCATACTCAAGAGAAGACGCTCCACAATAACGCCTTATAGGCGAAAAGAAGGGATCGTCTTGGCCCATGACAGACGCCTGGCCAAGAAAAAAACTCACGGATACAAGAAATGCTAAAGCTTCAGTCTTGTGCATTTGCGTTCGAACCTATTTTTCTCTTAGAGACTAGAGATTGGACCCGGCACTCTACTTATATCAAAAATCTGGTTAATCAAGGCTGACTCGCTGTCTTCGATAGCGAGCAAAGTAAAGAACCTACGCCCCAAAGCCAACTGTTCACGGCTATGCTCTTTAGCAATAGATAACAGTCCAAGCAACCACTCGGAATCCTCCTCCCAGGCTAATTCAGGCCGAATGACTTCCAAAACCCTTCCGCCATCACCATCAGGTGCTTCAAGGAAACAGAATCCATCTCGCAATGCATTCAAGTTCCGGTCATCAGGCTTAAGCACGTAACCAAATTTCTCTTCCCAACGACAAAGATCTCCCAGGGCTGGGATTGCTTCAGCCAGACCGTTCGTGCAATCCACCGAGTCGATCAAATAGTTATTGCTTGTGAGCCATGCTCGGCATTCAGAATGCCTTCGGTCTTCAACAACCGCAATACCAGCAAAGCTGACTATTGCTCTAACATCCATTCGCCGCCAGTCAAGCTTCTTAAATACTCCCAAATTTTTCCTCCACTGATCCTATTGCTCCAAGACTAGAATTCTAGCCCATGCCGACTCTTGTTTAATAGCAGCCGAGCAGCCGATTTCGACAGGCCTTTCGACCTCGCACTAAAGGCACCGCAGTCAAAGTCATCAGCGTCAAATACAATTGCACGATATCAAACCGGCGAGAAGAAGCACTGACAATTGGGAATAACAAGGCAATGAAACAGGTCAAGACAAGTACGTAAAGGAGCATGGAAGAGATGACGGAATCGGCCCAGGAGCTTCTATTGGGCCGGCTCAAATGCAGATCAGGAACATACATCGTTTGATACAAGACTTCCCTGCCCAGCTAGGAAGATATGCTAGCGACCCACTACGATCAGCGCAGCGGGTAGATGTAGCACCTTATTATGTAGCAGGCTATTTCACGGATGTCATTCAACATTTAGCCAATAACACAAAACCTGACTACGTCGGCGGAATTGATTGGGCCAAAATCAAAAGGAATTGGTCAGAAGGAGACTTGAACGCCGCTCTGATTCACTCTTACAATCCGGATCCCGGACAGATAGGTTATGTAAACACTCATTTGAAAATCATTCACGACAGACATCAACACTAGCTTTTGTTAGTTTTTTAGCCCGCCACTTCTCAAAAGCTAGTCCAGAAAAAACGCCAATCAAGAAACCTTCGCCAGGTTCAAGAGTTAGCCACACAAGCACCTCTAGCAATCCCATTTGCTATTGGTGAGACTCCTTGACCGTGATGAAATACCACCAGTCCGAAAAATTGAACAAAATCTGCCAACCACCTAGAACCCAATTATACCGCCAATGAACCAGCTCCAGCCTCTGAGTTTTATCTTTGAACGTTCTTGTGGTCCCATGTGCCTCCCCTGCTGGCAGAAAAATCGCACCAGTTGAAAGCCGATCGAATTGCATACAGCATACCAGAACGAATTAGAGTGATTGGGCAGCAGTAGTGACAACAATTTGCTTCTTGTCAGTTACCCATTCACCGCGCCAGCAAATGAATCGGCATTATTGTCTGCACAGCAGGAAGAACCTCGAACAAATAGAAACTAGGCACCACGAAACAAAAGAAATATACGAGCATATACATGCCCAGATTAAAAATTCTCACCAACCACAAACCGGCCAGCAGCCAAGCAACCAATTCAAACAAAAAGATAGGGGTTGCTGGGTCTCTAAAAAACGACGCAAGGTAAGTAGGTGTGAGATAGTAACATCCAACAAAAATCAAAATGGCTATTGAGAATGACACTATACAGACTAACACTGGGTGTCGAGTAGGCGCTTTCTCTACAATCGAACAAAATCTAGATAGCACAAACTGATTTTCAGCCTTAAGTATCAGCTGCACTAAAGTAACTGCAATCCAGTAGAAGAGCTGCGCCAGCCAAACTCGACTAAGGAGATAGATGAAAGACCAATGATCGAAAAGCTTGTCCACGATCATTACCGTGGGCACTATCGCCAGGCAAGTCAAAAGAAAAGACCAGAAACCTAACTTGAATGCACTCGTCAGTTTACGCTTCTCAACAATCGATTTGCCTGATCGGTTCAGCTTGTTGCAGACAGCGCAAACTATTGCTGGGGAACATATTGGTACGACAACAAAAGAATAAAGATACAACCATGGCAGCTGAGATGGCAAATCGCGAACGCCAGGCAAGAGGCCCAAAGCAAGCAATAAACCCGGCGGTAGAGCGACTACAGCGGGGTTAAGGGATGTGAGCAAAGACCAAACAGTTGATCCAAGAACAAAACCGGCGTTTGAAACTAAACAAACTAAAGTGGCATTGGCGGCTGCCAAAGCAAATCTATCGGGCAAATTGGAAGTACTAGTAGAAGCCACAAAAGACCAATCGGTAGGAAGACATTATCCACTACTATCTCATAATTCAGCGTCTGCAATTCCAATCTGGAAAGACTAGAACGCTCAGCCTTGCTATAATTCCCGCTGATGAAACATCTTTTGACACTAGCTTGCACAGCCTTTGCTCTCTTCTGCCTCAGCCCTGAGACAGTCGGCCTTCCCCAGCAGGCGAAGAATCCTGCGGCAGCCACCGAAATCTGGATCTTGCAACAAAATCACTCTGACGCTGGTCCAGAAGAAGTATTTATCGCTCCCGACGCGATTAAAGTAATCAACAAAAGAAGCGGTTACGAGCTTTTATGCAAGGCACCGAAATGGGATGTACACGGATTTCGCCGTTCTACGAAATTAGAATGGATAGCTCCTCTTTCGCTCTTTGATGGGCTACTCATACACAATCCAAACGCCGCCCCACGCATGAACCAATCAGTCTACTTGGCCAAATCAAAAGGCAAAATACTCGGCCTCAATTACACACATTTCGTACCAAAAACCCGCTCCCTATCCGCTGTTGATGGCGCCGCAGACATAGCCACCGCTCCAGAAGCAATAGAATTTCTTTGTCGCTTGTACCGCTGCCCCAACACTCATACCGTGCCCTTGCTAATACGCAACCACCACGGCAACAGAACACTGCCGAAATTCAAAATGGCAAGCATCAACACGGGTATGGGCAACGATTTGCGCAGCGGTGTAATCGAGGATTTGTCGACAAAATCATGGAAAAAAATCCCGTACGATGCCAGCGTTTTCACACTTCCGGTGCGGTTCAAACGAACAATGAGCTTGCCGCAGGTGACTTTCTCCGCTGACATGAAAAACCAATTTGACGAAATTTTCCGCGACGGCACAGGCTTTCGCGGTGAGTTGCACTGATGCAAACAGTAGCCGTTCCCACTTGAACCTATCAATGTCCAGAATAGATCTGTCTGGCTGGAAAACGCCCTTCGTTCAAGAGCCAACTACTTCTTGCCAGCATGGCATTACTTTGCTCGCTAGAAAGCTTGATGTCCGAAAGAAAGGTTCGGCCCCAATTCGAGCTGAATTTTTGCTGAAATGCATCAATTTTGCCCAGGGTACTGGGTGAAATAACCTGGTCTTGGAACTCGATCAATTTAGGATAGTTTGGCTGCAGGCGGGTGCTAAAGGCCATTTCCATATCTATGTTTGCAACATTCAGCTGTTGCTTACGCAGCATTAAAGCCAAGTTGCCGCGATGACCGTCTAGGTCGCCCCAAATTAGCCGCTCGGCAATTGACTGTTCCATCTGATCACGGAAGGCGGGGTTGCCGTGCAGCAGATCGCGCATTGCAGGAGATAATCTGGCCTGTTCCGCCACTGTCCTCTTCCACTGGAGGATGACACTCTTTTCAGCTTCAATTGGTGGCATGGGCGGTGCTACTTGTCCGTAGAATCTCTTATCTAAAATGGGGAGCGCATTGTCGAGCGTGCGTCCCACGCGCTCTTGCACAAGCTCTTTGCCCCCGGCTCGCTCTACTGTGATAGGAAAATGATTGGTAAACGGCGATTGCTGGTGAATGGCATAAGCGGTCAGTTCATTTTGCCGCCGAACCATAGGTGGTTTTGTTACTACCACATGTTCAAGACCTGATTGCCCCTGAATCGTGCCCGTTCTGATTGATGAATCAAATAAATCACCAGGACGATCGGCAAATCTGATCGGAGCGTTGCGGTAGAGCTCTTCTAACTGCTTGACCTGAGCAGGCGAACGAAAGCTGCCAACGGTTGATTCGCCTAATTTTGTTAACTCAGATGGTAGGTTTTTCGCAGACGAAGAGAGCAGCATGCCTACTTCCTCGGCCAGCGCTTTACCAGCACCGGTTTTACCGAGGGCAATACTCTCTTTTAAAATCTCGAAAGCAACAGCCACTATTCTTCAAACCTTCCGCATTAGGCAATTGGCAGTTCCACGAAATGAGCTACCGGAGAAGCTCACAATAAGACCTCAGTACTATGATATTTCAGTATGGCCCGTCTGCAATGGGGTATCTACGAAAGATCGCTCTCCGCAACTCGCAACCATTCGTGGGGTGAGCCAGCTGCCTCAGGCGCGCATCACTTGACCACATTCCAACCCCACGATATAACGGGGTTGTGATACCTGAATTCGATGACAATAACAACCTGCCGCCTGGTATACACGACGCCACCATGGCCGAAGTGCAAGCCCGGTTTGCCCATAACGAAAAGCGAAAGCAGCTATTTGCCGGCTTGGAAGAAGTTATTTCTATCCTGAAAGACTGCAATTGCCCAGAGGTGTTTCTAGATGGAAGTTTTATCACTCAAAAAGAACAACCGAACGAGCTAGTGCCGCCCTTTTATGTTAATCACGTGAACGACTGGCAGAAAGACGGAAGAAATGACGACGTGGCAAAAGGAATTTTGCGGATTGATCTGAGGCAGGACTGAGATGCTCAAGAACGAAAAACAATATAGAAGCGCCAAGACGTCACTCAATAAATGGCGCAGCAACTTAGACGTATTAAATTCCAGAGCTGAAAGTGGTGCTGTAGCAGCTTGGCTAATTGAAGAAGAGCGTTTTGCAATTCAACAACAAATCAAACAATTGCAAACCGAAATCCAAGAATTCGAGGATATCGTGGAAGGCAAAACCCAGCTTGCAAAAATTGTTTCACAGGTTGACGCATTGCCTAGTCTGCTCATAATGTGGCGTCTAGCCAGGCATTTGACGCAAAAACAGCTGGCCGCACGTGCTGGCATCCACGAGAATCTATTGCAAAAATACGAATCTGAAAATTACAGCTGCGTATCGCTGCATATTATTTCGAAGATAGCTCACATTCTGGAAACAGATGACAGTTCCCCAGCTCCAACTACGCCACGCCGCCAAGTGTAAGTCTGCGACTTGTCTTTGGCGAGACGAAAAAACAATCACCCTAGCATCTGCGACAAATACAGCTGCACAAGCGCATCAGACGGGGCTGGGCAGGCAATGCCCAACGGTCCCAGAATACTCTTGGTGTTCCTATCATCAAAGACAACATCGGTGGCTTGAAAGAGATCCATCGTGCGGAAGAATTCGAAATCACTGCCCGTGAGTCGACAGAGCGCCATGCACGCAGCTGATTCTGCCCCACCAAGAATAGACACACGACTGAGCAACTGCTTCTGAAACTGACTAGGCGAGACAATCTCAAAGGCCTGGTCAGCCTTTTTCCCAGCCACTTCCCCAACACCTTGCTCACCACTTTTACTAACTGTCTGCATGCCTGCAAGCAATCGCTTCAAAGTCAAACTCTTAGAATTAGCGATGTGATAAGTATCAAACTTACCACTAGCCATGGCGGCCAAAGAAAGCCTGATCACAGCCTTCGCAGCATAGTCTACAGGGGTAATATCAACGCTTATTTCATCGCCCACTTCTGGGGCACAACCTAACGAAGCCAGCCCGTTCACAAACAAATTGAGGAAATCGTGATCAGCACTCCTGCCAGTCACACTATCGCCAGTGATTAGGCCCAAGCGATGATAAGTAATTGGTCCTGCCTTGCCCGCCAGACTGCGCAGAAAGACCTCTGCGGCCCATTTGGTTTGAGCATAGCCGCCATAGACAACACTCGTGTCATCTAAATGATCCGACTCAAGCAGCACACCTTGGTTCTTATCAGTGGCAACAAGCACAGACAAGGTGCTGATGTAGTGCAGACACTTACTGCGGCCAGCACAAAGGAAGCGCACAACTTCTTGAGTACCGACCACATTCGATTGGCGCAGTTCGACGTAAGAAGCGAGGTTATTTACTTGAGCGGCACAGTGATAGACAGTATCAACTTGCTCTGCCAGCTCATTCCAAACCAGATCAGCCAGGCCGAATTGCGCAACTTCAATAGAGCCGCAAATTACTCGCACGCGCGACCGGTCAGCACCTAAGGAGGCCGCGCCAGAACTGGTTCCAGAATTGGTTCCAGAACTAGCTCCAGAACTAGCTCCAGAATCATCACCCACCAATCCATGCTTGCCTAAAGCCTTCTCAATCCGCTCTAATCCGGCTTCTTCGCAATCAGCACGAACGAGACAATGAATCTGAGCGTTGGTAGCCTGCAGCAGTTCAGACAAAAGCCGAGCACCAAGAAATCCAGTCGCGCCAGTCAAGAAAATATTAGCAGGTTTTTTCTCAGTCACTTGCTTTCGTGCCGCAGCATGATCCAAAAGCAGCTCGAACTCTGAAGTTAGAGCAATGTCGCGGCGAATATTAGAACAAAGCATTCCACCAGATGCCGCAAGTGACTGCTCACTAGACTCTTCACTAGACTGCTCACGAGACAAATTATTCAGCACCAAAGCTAATTCCGAAACCACTGGATGAGCAATCAAAAGAGAGGGCGGAAGAGCCAAGCCAAGCGCCGAAGCCACCACGCAAGCTTCAACCACAGCAAACGAATCGCCACCAAGATCGAAGAAATGATCATCTTTGCCGACACTATCGACACCAAGCACCTGTTTGTAAACCTGGGTCAACAGCCGCTCTGTGGGCGACAAAGATCCAATTAAAGCTGATCCAATTAAAGCAGATCCAGTCGAATCAGATCTAATCGAATCAAATCCAGCCGAACTCGATCCAGTTGAATCATCCTCAGCTAATGCATTCTGCTCCAAGGGCCGCAGACGCAGAGCGCTAAGATCTACTTTACCCGTGACTGTCAAAGGCATCGGATTAAGCACTTCAATGCGCTGGGGCAACATCCACTTAGGCAGCACTTGTGCCAGGTGATCCCGCAAGTCCACAAGATCTAACTTGCGACTGATATCAATATCCAAGCTCAAATCTAACTCCAGATCGGCGTCCATATCGGCACCCAGATCTACGCTAGAGTAGCGACCTGACTCAAGACCAGAATCGTTGTTTGGCTCAACAAAAGCCACTAAAATCTCGCGAGACACACCAGCTTTAACAGGGCGCTTGAGCACAGCAGCACGTTTCACTCCAGCGAACTGCAACAACCTAGCTTCGATTTCTTCCGGCTCCACTAACATCCCGCGCAGCTTCACTTGTCTATCAGTACGACCGAGAAACTGATACTGACCGTCTTCAGTGCGCGTCACCAAGTCGCCTGTGCGATAAAGGCGCTCATCAGTAAGGGGATGCTCGATGAACTTTGCCTCAGTCAAATCAGGTCGATTGAGATAGCCACGAGCCAAACCAATACCACCAATATGCAATTGCCCAGGCTCATTTCCAGTGATTTCGTTGAGGTCTTCATCCAGCAGATGATAAGTAATTCCCGGCAAAGGCAATCCAATTAGAGGCCGACTCCAATCGACTCCACACTGACCAAGACTAGTGCAAACAGTTGATTCGGTCGGACCATAAACATTTACAAGTTTTACTGTCGCAGCGAATGTACGCACTACATCAAGAGCGCAAGCTTCTCCGCCTATGACAATTGTCTTCAGTGAAGGTGGCAGGGCAGCCGGGTCTAGCAGTCTCAAAATCGAGGGTGGAATATCCACATAAGTGATGGCACGGTCGGCCAGAATCTGCTCTAAACCATTACCAGGCTGCAACTGCTCCGGCGGCTCAATACAGATGGCCGCACCACTGAGAAAAGCAGTGCCAAGATCTGAAACGGAAGCATCAAAACTTGTAGAAAGATACCAAAGCGAGCGGCTCTCACTATCTAAATCAAAGGCAGCAATCTGTGCATCAAGAAAACTGACGATACCACGGTGTGTCACCAAGACGCCCTTGGGACGGCCGGTTGATCCCGATGTAAAAATCAAATAGGCCAGATCATTAGGACCGACCGATTCATAGCCAAACGATTGCGTAGACTCTGATAGCTCTGATTGCGCTGCTCCCAGCGCGCTATCGACTTCTGGGAGACCGGCTTCAATATCTGCAAGATTGAGAACTTTCACTCCCGCCATACCAGCGAAGGCACTGGCGCCAAAATTTGCTCCAGATACTATTGAAGGCTGATTTACCAATACAACTTTGACGCTGGCCTCATCGGCCATATATTGCAACCGCTCAACTGGCAATGCCGGATCCATCGGCACAAAAGCTGCACCGGCGTACCAAATAGCGAGCATGGCACAAATATAGTCAGCCGACTTCTCAATTGAAATACCGACAATATCACCTGGCTGCACGCCTTCAGATTGCAACTTCAAAGCAATAGAGCGAGCACGGGCAGCCAACTGTGCGTATGTCAACGCTACTTTCCCAGCAACAATTACAGCAGCTTTGTCTGGATACTTTGCCACAATAGACTCGAAGGCCGGTATAAACAAAACATGATTGAAAAGGGCTTGAGCTACTGAGGGAGAATTAGATTTACTCAAAGCTTGTATCTCTCATGCAGAGCCGCTGCCGACATTGCCGTCATCAGCACTGGATCTACAGCACTGCGATCTTCAGGCTTCATTTCTGGCAAGCTATCCAATAGAGCAATAACTTTTTTCTGGTCAAAATATGGCACAGACTGAAAATTCTTGCTTCGCAGAACGTCTTGCAGAACAGCGTCAGCCTCACTATTAGAGAAGCGACTGAGAGGCGGAGCGACAAAAGGGTGTTTCTGTCTTTCATAAATGGTCTTGCTAATAACAGGCTTAACTGCTTCGCGCAAGACATACTTTTCAGTTGTTCCCTTGATTTTGAGAGACAGTGGCAGTTTGCGCACGAACTCAAAGAGATGATGATCAAGAAACGGCAGACGGCCTTCTACCGAGCTAGCCATTTCCATGCCATCACCCAAGGTGCGCAAAATATAGTTGACCAGGGCCGTTTTAGACCACAAATAGAGCGACTGATTAACACGGTTGCGGCCGGTGAGCTGCCCATCTACATCGAAACAATCGATTAGCTCGCGATAGGCATCACGGCCAGCAAATTGCCCCTTAAACTGATCGGTCAAAACACTGCAAAGTTTAAACCCGAGTGTGCCTTTTGCTTCTAAAAACCCTGGCACATAACCAAGCTTTTCTTCCACAGCAGCTAGCGAAAGCGACTGGCCATGCTGCAACATGATTCCAGCTGAGGCTTTATTTGTGGCGTGCAAATTAGCAAGCAAGTTCTGGCGGCCATCAGATTTGAACAAATCGCTGCGCAAATGTGGATATCCGGCGACGACTTCATCAGCACCTTCACCAGTGAGAGCGACTTTGTAGCCACCTTTGCGAATAGTCTGGTTCAAAATATACTTGGCTGGAAGGTGACCATTTACAGCAAAGCCTTCGCTGTAGTAAACAGCATCGGGCAGACATTCGACCAATTGCCTTTGACTGACAAAAATGGGCTCAAAGTCAGCTCCGGCAAACTCAGCCATTTCTTTGGCGATAGTCAGTTCGTCATAGCTTTCTTCTTCAAAGCTTATTGAGTAGCACTTCAGAGGCTTAGAGTGGTGTTTCATGGCCAAACCCACCACAGCACTTGAATCGAGCCCACCGCTCAGATGAGCACAAACCGGGGCTTCAGCTCTAAGACGCACACGCACAGCGTCTTCTAGCTTGGCCCCAAACTCAGCAATAAGAGATTCTTCATTGCAAGCGGCGCTTCCAGCAAAAGCATCTTCATTAACACCATAATCAAGATCCCAATAGCGCTCGACAATAACATCAGAGCCGCGAGCCAGCAAAAAATGCCCTGGTGGAAGTTGTTTGATGCCAGAAAAAAGTGTGCGATCAGGCAAGACATACTGCATATTAGCCGAATGGAAGAATGACTCTTCATCCCAGTTAGCGGCAATTCCAGCAGCAAAAAGCGCTTTTGCTTCTGAAGCTAAATGCAGGGTGCCATTGCTCAAGTGATAAACAATGGGCTTGATGCCAAAGCGATCCCGGGCGACAAAGAGCTGCTGCTTGCGCTCATCCCATATCACCAGAGCAAATTCGCCACGCAAATGCTTGAGACAATCAATGCCATATTCTTCATATAAATGCAGAGCAATTTCGCTATCGCCGGTGGTTTTGAACTTGTAGCCTTTTGCCTGAAGCTCAGAGCGAATGCGTTCAAAGTCATAGAATTCGCCATTAACGATCATATGAACGCGATTGTCTTCATTGCTAATTGGTTGGGCGCCAGTAGCAATGCCAACAGTAGCTAAGCGAGTATGACCAAGGGCAACAGTGCCACTAGGCGAGATATAAATGCCCTTACCGTCAGGGCCACGATGATTGATTGCCTCTAGAGCGCGGTTTACCGTGTGCTCAGAGATGGCTGATAATGGCTGGTAGACTGCAAATATTCCGCACATTGTTTGCTCCCGACGGCGCTATTGCTGCTTGCAAGTTGATCAAAAGGAGCAAAGAACGGCTTGAGCGATTCGCTCGCTTTTGAATTGGCGAAAACAGTGGCATAGTTCTCAAGGCTGTAGACGCCGTCAACTAAGTTGGTTATATCAAGTTTGCCACTAGCCAGTAGTGTCATGGCATCATCAAACGAGCCATAATTTACAACATGCAAGACTGGTTCTTTCTTGATTATTTCATTCATGCGGAAGCTCAAAGGCTCATATTGCCGACTCTTCAAAATGATTTTGCCACCGGGTCTAACCTTAGCCACAAGCTCAGAAAACAGCTCTGTATTGATGGCTGTCTCAATCACATAGTCGTAAGAGCTATCGTCCAATTGGCCTTTGTCTTTGACCGGATCGTACAAATCAACATTGTCGAAACCAGAGAGTTTCATGATGCGATGCATTAACTGCGAAAATCTGTTGGCACCAAATATGACACCCTTTTCATTTTTCGAGATACTAGCTTTAAACACTGCTAGGGAGGCAGCGACTGGCTCGGCGTAGGCAGCATCCAGAAAAGGCATGTGATCGGGCAGCTTATAGAGCGAAGTTGCTGGTACAACTATATAGTCAGCAAAACAACCGTCGCGGTCAATACCGATAAACTCAGCCTCTAGACAGGCGCCGTGGCAGCCCCTTTGGCAATGATTGCAAAATCCGCATGATAGCAAGGGATTAACGCAAACGCGATCGCCAGGGTAAAAGTCACTGGCATAAGATTGGGTGACAATTCCCGAAAATTCGTGGCCCAATATCAGACTATCTGGAGTCTTGAGTTTGCCTTCAGCGGCGTACAAGTCAGTACGACACAATCCCGCTAAAATCACCTGCACCAATACATCACCGACATTACGCAGATGAGGAACAGCAACACTCTTTGCCGAGAGCGTCGAACCTTCCTTTATAATCGCGTTCATTTTGTCGGTCATTAGGTGAAAGATCCAATGTTACGAATGTACTATAGTCAACCACCAAAGCAAAACAAGCAATATAAAAAACGCTCACCTTGACTACAATGACAAGGCCGTCTGTTTTCAGTTCACAGGCTGCGGCGTCAAAATCAGCCTTCCAACAGCATTTTGCTGGGTCGAACCCAATTCTTCAAGTCGGCAATCTCATCGCCTCTTTCTGTACTAATTAGAAGCGATTCAAAAGTGCTCAACAAAACTGGGCCATCGCCATGAAAAGGATGGACCTTCAAAATTTCGTAAGCGATCTCTAAAAAGCGCTCTGCCGATTGATTGTCACCAATGGCCATAAATTCACAGGCAAGATAATTCAAACCAGGAATGCTGTAACCGAAAGTGGGATAGAGACCGCCATCGTGACCGCTTAGAAGAGCTGCGCTAAGCTGTTTTGCTTCATCAATGCGACCCTGACGGAAGCAAACAATAGCCTTGTAGAGCAAACACTGCACATAAACGCCAATGCGACTTTCAGGAACAATATAAATTGGTTGGTCTGGCTGAGTGGAAAGAGCTAAGGCCAAGTCGGCATCGCGTTCACAAGCCGCTAAGTCATCGTTGTGCAAATGCACTTCTAGCAAACTTGATAATGGATAGGCACGACCAGCTTGATCGTTGCCTTTAGCAGCGCTCCATATTTGCAAAGCCTGATTGGCTAATTTTTCAGCGCCACCAAACTCAGATTGATGCAAATAGACCATGGCCAAATTGTTGAGATAGACAGCCGCTAAAGGATGCTTCGCTTGAGTGGGATTTTTCTCAATGCGATCGATAATTTCGCCATACAAACTTTCGGCTTTGTGATACTGACCTGAAGCCATATATGTCAAAGCAAGGTTTGATTGCAGTGTATAAAACGTCCAGTCTTTGCGGCAAGGCATGGCCTTCCAGAACTGCAGCACTGTGTCCAGAATAATTTCGGCCTGGCGATGACGTTGAGCTTTGATAAGGCCGGCTGCATGCCACATGGCGGGGCTCGCGATAATGCTCGCGGCAAATGTGTAAAAGAAGTAAATGCTCAAGCAAAAGTATAAAAATGCTCCGAGATAAACACCACTCGAAAGCATCTGACAGGTCAAGATCGGCATGGCCAGAACGCAAAAGACTTCAAATAGCCAGATCAATGTGGCTTGAATGAACAAACCGGGACGCATACCAAACAGTCCAGACATTCCAGAAGTTCCAGATTGCGGTTTCAAATTGAGGCTTGGAAGACTGGGAAGACTTGGCATATTTTGCAAGTTACTCACTTGGTGTCGCTGACTTAACGCTAACTTGTCGCTACCTAATTGCTAACTTGTCGCTAACTAGCGTCAACATTGGCTTTTTATGGGCTTTTACGTGAACATATCAGCCCATGTGCCGTAGCTCATAAATGGCTCGACCTCTTCGATTTTAGCAACTATCTGCGCAAGCTCAAAAATTGATTTTGAAGCAAAACTAAGAAAAACCTCGCGCTACATAGCATTGGTATGCCTGTTTTCTTGCAACAGGCAAAAGGCTAACAGAGCTGGCATCACAAGCATTGTTGCTGGTTGTAAAGCAGAGCTTCGCAACATTACTTGAGATGTCATACACAGAGAAAAGAGTTAGTTATTAGATCTCTTTCCACCCCAACAAATCTTTGAGCAATAACTTCTAAGTCTATCTAGCTCTCTACATCAAGCAAATCACTCAGACAGCACAGCTGCCTGGGTCGTTCACGTGCAAATACAGGAGCCCCATGAACCCCGAAATTTCAACAAATCTGAGCACTGCCCCAGACTCTGCGCTAGGCCGCAACCTCTTGGTCGTCGTTGATATGCAAGTGGACTTTGCCGCAGCTCTTGAGCCATGGCTACTTGACGCAGTTGAAGCAGAAATTTGTCGAGCGAACCAGGCCTCTTGGTCGATCATCGCCCTCGAATTTCTCTGCCCCAACCCGCTGCGCTTCTACGGCAACACCCACGACCGAATCTTTCAAGCAGCACAAACCGGTGCGGCAAGAACAAAGAAGGCAAAAGCCGACGATCGTCAACGCTTTTTCATGCGAGTGAAAGCTCAAATGGATGGCAGCGATCGCGTCGTCGATGTTTGCCTCAAGGAAGGTTACCAACCCCAGTTGTTCCGTGTCTGCGGTGTCAAATCGCGAGCCTGCGTCGAAGCAACTGCTGTGGGACTGGCCACACGCTTTCCCAACAGCATAGTCGAGGTGCTCACCGGCGCCTGCAATCAAGACAATGGCAATGATTGGAGCATCTGGAACGGCTTCCCGGTCATGACCAATCTCAGGCTGGTCAAGAAGGTTTGACTAAGTCTGATTTTGCAGCCGCCTTTTCAAGCTGCACCAACTCCACGTACTTCCCATTCCCCGCCTCCCCAACCCTTCACTAGTGACAACGTCACATCATTGGAGAAACAATGCAACTCAGCATTCAGCTGTCTTTCGACCGCGCCACCCTCACCCGCCTGATGACCACTGCGGTGCGCAAGTGGAGCGGTCTCTACGAGATCGACTCGCTCACCATCAACTGCAACGAAGGCGGCCAAGTCTCCGGCTACGCAATGATGAAGTTCGCCGGCAAGACCAGCATGATCAACTTCAAACACGACGTCATCGTCGCTGGCATCTGCCAGTCCTCAGCCGCCGAAGGCAACCCCATCGACCAGGCCAGCCTCACCTTCAAGTACATCGAAGGTCGCGGCTACGGCGGCGGCGCCTCGGTTTCGGCAACGGCCAATCCTGCCGCCGATGCGCAGAAAGCCGATGCCGTCAGCTCCACCGACAGCAAAACTGGCTCGATCGTCTTTCCTGGAACGGTCACGGTGCACTTCGGCATCGACGAACTGACCGACCTGCTCAAGGCCGCAGCCAAGCGCGCCGGTGCTGACCCCACCTATGCTTCGGTCTCGTACACCGACGAGAAGACCTGCGCGGCCAACATCACCGTCAAGACCAAGGGCGGCGCCTCCGGCACCATCGCCTTGGGCGCGACACAGATGAACGAGACCCTGGCCGAAGAGCTGACCAGCCGTGGCTACACCGTCGCCCCCGACGGCTTGCGCTACAGCTACAGCAAGGGTGGTCACGGCAGCCGCAGCGGCACCAGCGTGTCGGTCAGCTTGACCGCCATCCCCAAGTAACTAACCTGGACCAACCATGTCGACAGCTACGCGTCAGTATTTCCCGGCAATCTCGCGCGCCAACTTTCACATCAACTTGCACATCAACCTGCGCTGCATCTTGCGCTCAAGCGCTGGCACCATCGCAGCCATCGGCCTGCTCTTTGCGTTGATCCTGCAAGCCAGCCCTGCTCGCGCCCAGACTGCACAACCCGCAGCGCAGCAGGGTGCCAGCTCAGCCTCATTCTGCACCGCCTTCATCAAACGCCAAGTTGCGGTGAGCGCTGCTGGTGCAATCACGGTGACGACCTACTGGCCCGGCAGCCAGACAGTCTTCTCTGTCGAAGAGCAGAGCAACAACGACAGCGGCAAGCGAGTCAGCACCTTCTACCATCAGACCGGCAAGCTCTGGGCCATCGAGACCACGGCCAAGTGGGGCGCACCAGCCTACACCGAGGTCTTTGACGCCAAGGGCCAGAAGAAGTACCAGACCATCTTCTACGGCTACACGAAAACCAGCGAACTGGTGGTCAACTACTACCGGGTCAACGGTATCGTCGCCTACACGCAGAACTGGACGCGCAGTAACGAGGAACCGGCAGCGCTCCAAGCGATCCCTTCCTCGTATCGCCTCGACTCCGCAATGGAACTCTCAGACGATGGCCTGCAAGCGATGCGAGACTGGACCTTCACGGTGGCCTACGGTCATGGTGCGACCGTCGCCACCAAGATGACGGAACGCATCAATGCCAAGGATTACCGCTCCGTAACCCTTGACGAAAAGGGTCAGGTGATCATGGCCTTCCAATTGATCAACGATGTCTACAACATCGACACCCAAACCAAGACCAGCGGCGCAACCTTCCGCCCATCGGCGAAGCTGACTGCTGCCTTGCCCGATGACCTGCCGCGTGACGTATGGCAGAAGACCAGCAAGCCCAACGGGCAAACCTGGAGCAGATGCCCCTAAGTGCTTCCCCAAGCTTAGGGCAACCGTGCCAAGTGCACTAACCCCACAAAAAGGTATGTATGAACGCAAAGACGAAAGCAGACCCGACGGCACACCCGCAAGTTGCCGCCCCCGAAGCCTCCGACAACACCGAAGCCTGGGAATCTGGCGCCCTCGGTTGCGACCCGGCACACGCCGTGGCAGTACCCGATGACGGCTCAGTAGACCGCGCCCTCGGCCTGGTGGTGATGTCCACCAGGGTGAAGAAGAAGCAGGGCAAGCAGATGGAGAAAGCCGCCAAGAAAGCCGGCCTTTGCCTCAAGGCCTGGCTGCGGCAAGCACTGATCGAGAAGCTCGACAGCAGCAAGTCGCCCAAGAAGAAGCGCAAGCAGAAGAAGTAAGCGTCAGCCTTCGCCAGCACTGTGGAACCCGGAGCAATCCGAGGATCCATGGTGCTGTTTTCATATCTGTTGAATCTCTGCAAACAGAGCTGTCAACGACATACTCAGCGTCATCCTTAACGTAATCTGCCGCAATCACCAAAGAGAAGGAACTACAAATGACCGAAACTCTCACCGAAGTCGCCGCACGCCTGCGCGTCGCTCGTCTGGCCGACATCGCCCCCGACGACCCGCGCTTTGCCCAAGTGGAATACATGGTGGAAGCCGACAATTTCGTCTACCACACGCTCTGGAGCACCTGGCACGAGAGCATCAAGTGGCAACCCGACGCCGCCGGCCGCATGGTCGGTCTGGGCATCCTCATCGGCCGCAACGTCAATGTCGAAGTGCGCTTCGCTCGCCTCAACGGCCACATGGTGATGTTCTACTATCCATGCAGCCAACTGGTGGACTACACCATGGTCGACAGCTTCATCGAAGACGTGCGCAAGCTGGGCCTCGCCGCTCGCCCGGGCTCAGAGCCGGCCGGCAAGAGCGACGCCACCGCCTTCCACAACTGCGTGCACTTCTGCAATCCAAGCTGAACGCTTGGGCCGGCCCGCGACCCAACTAGAGCTTGACAGCCGCTCTCGCTTCATTTTTACGCAATTCTTGAAATCGAAAGGAAAGTCGCATGGACTTCTTCATGAACTACATCTTTCTGCCATTCGCTGCACTGCTCATCCTCTTCCTCACGATTGCCCTTGGCGCCATACCCGCAGGCGCTGTCGAAGGTGGCCGCAAAGGGGTGGTCTGGGCCACACTCTTGACCATGGCCATCATCGGCGCAATCTACGCCGGCTTCGGCTACATGATCTGGGACGTTGCCTTCTACCGCTCCTCAGATTGGCCAACAAGCACCGGCGCCTACATCGGCTTCGCCCTGGCCGTTGTCTGCATTGCCATCTGTCCCATCCACACACTGCTCACCGGCAGCTCACGTGCTCAGTTCTTGCGCGACATGGCACCACGGGTGCAACCATTCATCGAGCGCCACTTCGCTGCCATCGACAAGGACGGCAACGGTGTAATCATCGAGGCTGAGCTGAAGCAGGCCTTGAGCAGCCTGGGGCTCGACAGCGAAGAAATGGCCACGCTGCGGCACATCAAGAATGAGCTGTCAGAAATCGGCCACGTCATAGGTACTTACACCACCACCAGCGTCATCTCGATGCCCATGGGCAGCAGTGGCACGATGGTGATGCCGACGACAACCACGCACAATGTCTACGGCATCAGTGCCAACGACTTGCCTGGCTACCCTGCGCGTGTGGTCGAGAAGTACAAGCACTGGTAATTCCAGCAATTCCCAACAAACTCCAAAGCACCCTAGATTCGTCTAGGGTGCACATCCTGCAACATAAGGACTTCACTATGAGCGATATCCTCGGTTTGTTTACCAAGCACGATGACCTCTCGGCCGTCGAGCGCACTCTGGTCAAAGTGGCCATGAATGCCCCTGACCGCGCCCACTGCTTCCAGTCCAACTTCCCTGTCGGCAGCGCCGTGCTGGCCGCCAACGAAGAAGGCATGGTGCGCATGTTCCACGGCTGCAATGTCGAGAACGAGTTTTTCCCGGCCACCATTTGCGCCGAGCGCAATGCCGTCACCACTGCGGTGATGGAAGGCTACAAGCGCCTGGAGATCGTGGCCGTCTTCTGCCGCAAGTATCCCGGTGGCTCACCTTGCGGCGTCTGTCGCCAGGTGCTGACGCAGTTTGGCCGCGGCGCCATCCTGCTCAATGTCGTCGACCACGACGGCAATGTGCGCCGAGGCACCGTCGATGAGCTGCTCCCCGCAGCCACCGGCCCGGCCATCGCGCGCCCCAAACAGACTGACGACGAGCGCAAGTTCGCCGCCGCTGCCCTGGGTCAGCGTTGCAAGTCGCACGTTCCCTATTCCAAGAATGCGCGTGGCGCGGTTCTCGTCGGCTTCAATGCTGGTGGCAAACGGCGCGCATTCAAGGGGGCGGTGATCGACAACGCTTCGTATGGTGCCTCGGTCGGTTGCGAAAGCGCTGCCATGACCGCCGCCCGCCTGGCCGGTTTCATCAACGAACCGACCCTGGTTGTCACCGTCAAAAATCTGAACGGTCACAACCCCATCGACGGCGAATGCCTGCAGATTCTGCGGGAGTTCGGCCGCTCAGCCACAATCCTCCTCGTGGGCGAAGACCAGACTCTGGTTCGCACCACCCTGGTAGAGCTCTTGCCGGATTCGTTCGGCCCCGAAGCGCTGTAGGTCTAGTCGAACTGACTTGGCCTAAACTCAGCGCCGAAATGTTGAAGGGCGCACGCGCCCTTCAACACAGCTCCCGACAAACCTCCCCTGGGCATTGCCCACCCAAGTTAAGAAGGTTCTATGAACTCAACTACCGCTGTTCCAACCTATCTCATTCCAGTCGCCATCATCTTGGCCATTGCTCTGTGCTCGGCACTGGGTCACATCATCGCCTCGTGCTTTGTCGAACCCCGGCACAACCTCGGCGCCGTATTCGGTGGCATCTTCGGCATCCTCGCGGCCTTCACCGTCGGCGGCTTCTGCACCTCAGCACAACTGGGGGTCATCGGCCTGCTCGTCACCTTCATCTACACCAGCTTCGTGGTGCGCTTGCAACGCGGCTACTGAAGCAAACTGAAAGGCACCATGAAAACTGCTGATATTGCTGATACCACTGATACCACTCCGCCCCAATCAATCTTGGAGACGGCGGCTGCTCTCCACTGCGCCATCGAGCGCCTGACCGAGCAAGAACCTGGTCCACAAGACCCGCTCTTCATCATCAACAACTTTCAACGCATCGCCGCCTTCGGCCGAGCACGTGTGGCTTTCCACAAGGCCATGGGTGCTCGCCCCAACGTGCACACCGACATGTTCGTGCCGCAATCAGGCGACATCAAAGTCGCCGGCAAACGGCTGATGGACGCTGTCAACATTCTGGCCCGCCTCGTCAACAGCATCGCCGAGAACCC
>Ga0172380_10002960_pt1 | contig 24613 bp, 16 predicted proteins | sample Leawe162metaG_FD_119747 | JGI IMG/M metagenome (GOLD analysis project Ga0172380, IMG submission 119747) | Leachate microbial communities from a municipal landfill in Southern Ontario, Canada - Leachate well 162 metaG | ecosystem: Engineered > Solid waste > Landfill > Unclassified | place...
CGGCATCCGGGATAGGTCGAGTACTTTAATTCCTTCCAGCGCCATGCTCATTCAACTTCTCCTGTTCCTGTATCACGCCCGCCCTTGGCCGGCTTTCCGACGGCTTCGATCCGCCCGCTTTACCTACCTGATTGACATTGAGATTTTAGAAGCTACAAAATTCAACCTGACGTTCCGTGGGCCGGTTAATCAATCACTCATGAGATTTTCCAACGCCCTTGTGGTACTCCTTAGTGGTACTAAAAGATAGACCCCCAGCTTGGCCGGGGGTTGTTTATCTATGCCTCTAAAAGTTGCAGGACGCTGGAACAAACAAGTCCTGCATGATTTTCCAGCGTCCTTGGTCCTTGTGGTACTAAAACCTTGTAGTACTAAAAAATAGACCCCCAGCATGGCCGGGGGTTATTTATCTATGACTCTATAATGATCACAGAACGCTGGGACCGATGGGCTCGGAGCGCAGGCAAAGATCGCCGGCGATCACATTGAGATCCATCTTTCTGCCTTCGGCTTTCTCTCTTTCGGCGATCTTCTCATGGTTGTACTCGATGATCTCCTTGGAGAAAGGCAGATTGCCCGTGTGCAGATAGCGGATGGCGCCCTTGAGGTCGCGCGCCGCCAGAACCTTGCCCTTGAGCGGCATGTATGGCGAGAACGGAAAGTCCAGAACGCCTTCATCCACGGCCTTTATCTGACCTATCACGACGTCGCCGTTGCCCAGCTCGAGAACACGGTCAACGATGGCCCGCGTTTCCTTTTTGATCCATTCCTTTTCAGCCAGCACAGCTTGGTCGCTGAGCATGTCCTGGTTCTTCAGGAGGCGGAAGACTTGCTTAGCCATCTTGACGCCAGCGATATTTCCTTTCGCGGACGGCACACCAATGGCCTCTTCGACCGACTTCACCACTGTCCAGTCGCACTTGGCCATCGCGGCGGTCGTGGCGCACAGCGACACCATGCCGCCAGCCTGGTTAACGTCCATCGGCCAGTCGCCCATCCACGACCAGATCCAGCGCGACAACACGACTTCGTCGGGGGATGTCGGCGTCGCGGTCTTGGAAACCTTGTAACCCAGCTTGACGAGGTACTCGGTGGTCAGTTCCGTACAGGCGGCAAGTTGGGCGACGTCCTGAACCATGTTGAGTTGCAGGCCCGTGCCTATGGTTTGCCGCGTACCACCCTGCTCCGCCGCGATGATGCTGTCGATAACCACGGTCGCCAGCAGCACGCTGGGAGGCGTCCAGCCGTTAACGCAACCGACGATGGTCAACTCGACGGGAACGTCGCGCTGAATGTAGTACCCTGCCAGCCGGTTGATGTACTGCTGCACTTGGGTTCTGCGCGCCAGGGGATAATCCCGGCAGTGCTGGGCGACGCAGTGCAGCGTATAGGACGGGGTCGCCAAGAAGCCGGAGGCCAGCCCCATTTCGGCATTGAGTTCGGTCTCTTGGTCAGGCGAGCCGACAACGCGAATCGGGATTCTGAGGGACTCGTTGATTTCCCGCAATTTCTTGCGGCCAACGTTGACGATCGGCAGCCCGTTCAGCTGCGACCGGCCTGTCGTCACGCTCTGTTCGAACCCGCGCTGCGCCATTTCATATTTGCCAGAGCGGGTATACGAGTCCGTATGCAACAGGAAGAGGTCAGCCCCTTCCGCCGCAACTTCTTTCATGTGCTTAATGACTTCATCGGGATTCGCGAGACCGGTGCCGGGTTCGGCGAGAATCTGACCCAAGCCTTTGGCTTTAGCGACAGTCTTGGAGAAATTCTTGCTGTCCCCCATGCTCTTACCATACGCCACCTGCTCGTCCAGATTCTCGAGTTCCTTGCCGGTTGACCAGCGAGTCAGCACTTGTTTGCGTTTCTCAAGAAACTCTTTGTCGGTCCACTTCTTGTTTTCTACTTTACCTGAATACATTTATAAGCTCCTTAGCGCGTATCTTGCACGCAGCATCTAAAATTTGGTCGGCATTGGGAACCAGCCCAATCGCTAGAATCCTCTGGCGCTCAAGCCACTCCCAAGTCTTCCCTGAGATGGTCGATGGCGACTGAAGGCAGGGTGCGCGGGGGGTAAACACGATTGATCCCAAGCGCCTTGAACTTCTTCTCGACAGCACCAAAGTCCTCGCTGCCGACGACCAGCTGGCCGCCAACATAAAGCAGGATATTCTTCAGGCCAGCCTCGTCGCACTTCTGCCTGAGCCCTTGGCAATCCAGGTAACCCTGGCCGTACACGGAGGTGACCAGGATGGCATCTGCATTGGTTTCAACGGCGGCTTTGACGAAGTCTGCTTGCTGCACCATCGAACCCAGCCGAACCACCTTGAGTCCAGCTTCACTCAGGGTATGTCCGACAAGCCAGCTGCCGATGCTGTGGCCGTCACTCCCGATCACCCCGGTGATAACCGTAAGGGTTCCGGATTTGCTTTTTGTTTTACTCATGGTTCTCGTTTCGCTCCTGTAAAAAATCTGTATCGTCTATGTCTTAGCATTTGCCCAAGTAATCCTTCGCACATCCGAGGCGCTCTCTGGAGGAGCGGACGGATGTCCGCTCCTTTCAAGAACCGCGACAGAGGCACCCATCGGGCTACTCGCTACCCTTGCCTTTGCTAGTGCCCATCATCAAGAATCTTTCTTCTTGTACCAAAGTACCAAATGTTTATCTACGTCCGCATACCGGTCAGGAGGAACGACAAAAGTCGTCATCGGGTGTTCGATGATTGCCGGGCCTTGAACCTTGTTGCCCGCCCTCAGCGAATCCATGTCCCAGATATCGAATTTCTGCCACTTGCCGTTATGACAAACGTCCCTCTGCCCTTTGAGCGCTTTCTTGGATGGCTCCGGTCCTTCCAATGGATGCTCACGCAAACTCGGCTTGACCTGGTCGACCGAGGCGATAAGAACCACGTCGGTGATTGCGTAGCCGGCCTCGGGGAATCGGGCACCGACGGGATATATCGATGTATACACCTTCTCAAAGCTATCGATCACGGTTTTCAGGTCTGCGATGCTGTTCACTCTGGTTACGGGAACCATGGCCAACCAGCTGTCGAGCTGGCCTATATATCTTGCCTGTACGCCATAATTGAGCTGAACTTTATCTTTTGAATAGCCTTCCTCCGCAAAGTCTCGATAGGCCTTCTCCTCGAGTTCCTTCCAGGCTTCGTTGATGCGCTTTGTTTGATCGAGTTTTTGCTCATCGGGCATGGCATGAGGATAGGAACAGCTGACCGTCTTGCTATAGCGGTGGCTATAACAGGCACAGGCAGCCCCGAACGCGGAGAACGCCGCAGCCCATGGAACCGTACATGCTGCCGCCACGTCCAGCTTCTCAAGCAGTCCCCACATGTGCATCGGACCGCTTCCGCCGTAGCAAATGAGCGTGTAGTCGCCAGGATAGTAGCCCTTCGACAGGATCGAATCCCTGACCTGATCCGCCATCTTGCTGTGCAGAAGTGACAGAACACCGGCGCTCGCTTCGTAAACATCCTGCTCCAGAGGCTCGGCAAGCTTGGTCTGCAATTCATGCATAGCCTTCGCCTTGTCGAGCTTGATCTTACCGCCCAGGAAGTTGTCTTCACTCAGGTAGCCCAGTATCAGGTCCACATCTCCCACCGTGATCTCGGGCCATTTATAGCAGGTACCCACATGGCTACCAGCACTCTCCGGTCCCAACGTGATGCGTTTGAACTCCGTGTCCACGTGCACCACCATACCGGTTCCACCCGGAATGGAATCGATGCTCAGCACTGGCACGTTGATACGGTGCCTCGCGAAGTCCGACTCCGACTTGACGCCGATCTGACCGCGCACCACAAGTCCCACATCCCAAGTTGTGCCACCCAGGTCGGCCGCGACGATGTTCTCGATGCCGAGCTTCTCGGTCAGCAGATACTGGGCGCCGATGAGGCCGCCGATCGGTCCGGAAACCACGGCTTCGTAGAGTCTTGGATAATGCCGGTTGACCACGCTGCCGTAAGCCAGCATCGTTTGAATGGGGAACCTGTAGCCCTCGCTTTTTGCGGCTTCCTCAACCAGCCTCAACGACTCCCGTGTCAGCTCTGCACCATAGCCTTGGAAAAGAATACTCTTGAACCGCATGTTCTCGCCTCTGCGAGGAGAGATGTCGTACGAGGTTTCGACGATCGTTTTCTTGCCTTTCTGACTGACCATTTCACGGGCAATCTCCGCCGCTCTGAGCTCGTGCTTGGGATTGGCATAGGAACACTGAAAAACGATCCCGATGACATCCACATCCTCATCCAGAAGCTCGGCAACACCTTTCCTGACTTGACCCTCATTCAGGGGAATGACTTCGGTGCCCGACTCGAGGTGATTACCCGCATAAAAACTGCCGCCCACCAAACGTCCGCAGACACCCTTGACATTCTTCCGTGCCACCAACGCCGGCGGATGCGCATGCGTCGCGACATGCATGCGATCCTGGAAGGACATCCCCAGCCAGGTTAGCCCCCGGTCCATGATCGCCATGTCCTCGAAGCCCCGGGAGCACAGGATACCCACTTTGCGGCCGGTCCCGGTGAGGATGGCGTTGAGCATCTGAGTACCAGTATAGTTGATGCTAAGTGCAGTCTTATGGATATCCTCCGACGTCACGCCAATGGCAGCAGCAGCGTCCTTGGTCGAGAGCATATAGCTGCGCGACTGGTCCACCTTGTCAGTCAGGGCCTTGCCCAAAGTAAATGATCCATCTTCCTGCACGACGAATGCATCTGTCATGGTACCGCCCGCATCAAACGCCATCAGGCAGTTTTTTACTTTTTCCGTTCCCATTACTTCACTCCCTTCGCCCATAGCCGAGTCTGTTCGGTAGTCCTATCCTCGAACCACTCAGGCGACTGATCCGGCAGAGGCATCCCCTGCTCCCGATAAACTTGATCGATATCCGGCAGCATTTCGAAGATCACCGGATATCCCACTGGCACAACTTCCACAGCCAACTGCGCCAAGCAACCCGGGCAGTAGAATTCCCTCGCCTCAACCAGCTCCGGATTGGGGATGACCTTATCCAGGCTGATCACCTCAGCGAGCTCAGCTTCGGTTTTGCGCACCCGCACCCTGCAGCTCAGTTTCCAATTGACCCGGTAGTCTCCGAATTCCTGGCCACAGGTGCACTTGACAACTCTTGATTTATCTTTCTTCTGCACTACATACAGATGCTCGGCAATCCGAACCAGAATTTTGTCGGGCCAGGAAGCACGCTCTTGGAGGACCTCAATATATTTCTGGAACCTGTCTTCGTCCTTGTTCTCCATCCGCATCAGTCCCCTGGAAGTTTCCCAAGGCAGCGTGCCTTCGATCAACTGCAACAGGTTCTCTTTGGTAGCGAGGTTATCGCCGTCTTGTTGCTTTGCCATTTCGTTCTTCTCCTAGGAAATGAGTTCGGTCAAAGCGAATAGGTCTCTGGGAGCGCCCAGAAATCTCTCCACTTGCGACCCCACTTCTCGTTGTTGAGGCCATCCCTGTAAATGGGAGCGACAGTCTCGTGAAAACGCTTGTTCAGGACAGCTTCCCGTTCCGCCTTCCACCACTCGGAAGCAGGAACCGAGGCCGCCTCTCTATCCTTGCGCAATTTCTGCCGAGTCTTTTCCATCGCGGCAAGGTCGACCGTCCACTTCTCCTTGTTCTGCGTCGCTACCGCACCGTAGATCTTCTTGGCCGTTCCAGCGCTGATCAGATCGCGATCCAAGTCAGCTTCGATATTCTGCGCTGTCCTGTCCAACGGATCGCCCCAGCCTTCCGGGGCATGCGCGAGAATGACGAAGATGTCGCCGTGCTGCAACGGATGGGCCACAGTCTCGCCCTTGCAGTGGATGATTTCCTTGGCCGTCAGTTTGCCGCTCTTGAGCCAATCCTGAAGTTCTTCATAAGTACCCGGGGTCTCGCCCTTGGCCATCAACTCGGCCATGTTGGTGCCGCGAATGAACAGTGAGGCATGACCCAAGCCAGGATAGCTACCGTTACTGCCGCAGCAGTGCGAGGTAACCTCGGCATTCATCGCGCAACCATCGTTGGCCGAGAAGACCGGCCCCGGCTGATTCACGATGTGCGCCAGGGTAAATCCCATTCCCCCACGGTACTTGCCGTGTGAGCAAGCGTCCTTGGTAATGCCCCGGATGATGTTCAGCAACGGAGGCTCAGTGGTTTCCCATTCCTCCGATTCGCCATAGTCGGTCTCCGGATTCTGCCCGGAAGCGTCGGAGATGCCGCCATCCATGAAGGCACGCGCGGCGGAACACTGGGCGCCCACTAGAGAGAAGTTGCTCATGCCCCACGGCGTGCCGTCCTCAAATACGCCGGACATGCCGTAGATGTTGAAATCGCTCGCTTCGAAGGCGAAGGTTTCCTCAAGATATCCTTTCGAAAACAGCGCCCTGGTCAGAACGCGCATCATCAAGCCCTGGCCCGTCCGGCAACCCATGACCGCCGACGAGGGCGTACCGACAAACGGATTGGACGGGTTGACCACGCTGCCATGAGGACGATCGAATTCCATGAGGTAGATATTTGCGGTGTGCATGTTTTCGCCAACGATGAACACTGGATACCAGGCGAGATTCACTCCGAAACGGAATGAGCCAAGGTACATGTTATAGTGATGCCAGTCGTCGTGACTTGCGCCGTTGAAGTCGTACTTCACGCGGCCATTGCCGATCGTTGCCTCAAGCGGAAAATGCAGCAACCAATCCTTGTTGGCTTCGGGGAACAGGAGGCCCAGCTTGCCCTTGTATTTGACCGGCTGCACAAGGGGGAATGAGTACCTACCAGGCATGGTCCAGTTGCGCAGGCGCTTTTCCATCGTGGAACGCTCACGCTCCATGACTTCGGCCATCCCCTGAATGACGTAGTCGGCACCAAACTCTTCGCAAACCTCCAGGATCCGGTTGCGCATCATGAGGCAACCGGTCAGGCGCATCTTGCAGTCAAGAACGTTGGAATCTCCGGCCCGTGTCCGTCTTCTCCATTGGTTCAGCCACCAAGGGTAGAGTTCGTCGTTCTGGCCACTCCTCAGCACCGGAAAGTCAAAACCCTCGACGAAGACATTGGGTGCCACCGTGGGCACGGCACCCGGGATCAGCCCCCCGACCTCGCCGATGTGATTCACACCGCCGGACCAGCCAACATGTTGGCCCTTGTAAATGATGGGAACGAAAGTAAAGCAGTCCGCGGCATGAGGCGCCCCGTAGTACGGGTCGTTACACTCCCAGATATCCCCCTCATTGATGCCGGCCGATACGTCGTAGCCCAGCTTGGCGAAGGATTCGACAATAATCGGCATGGTACTGTTATGGCCGACCAGGCCGAGAGAACCCGCTGGAACGTCCCCTTCGCGGGTCTGAAGCCCGAAAACGAGCTCGCCCATCCCCGTCATCGCCGGCGAGGCCGCGACATACTTGGCGGTTTCACGCGCCCCCAAGACCGCCGCCACCAACCGCGAGTTAAAGCGATCGAACTTCACGGGATCTTGATCCCGCAACGTCAACTTCTTGATCCCCCAGTAATGGCCCGATTCCTTGGTGATACTGTTTCGCGCCTCTATTCTTTCATGCAACGTTTCGTACTTTTTGTGAAACTCCTTAATCTCCATTACATTACTCCTCCATTCATCACCCATTTGTGATTCCAAACCAGATCCGGCGCTTCAATTCCGGACGGACTTCCTTCTGCAGCAGCGCTGAAGGTCGCCCCTCCAATCACCCCAGATCAATAAAGGCCATGTGCATACGGTATGGCTACATATTGTACGAATTAACACGGACTGTCAACAACTAAGTAAACATCTAAACCACTGCCTGGCAGATAAAGGTCATATGCATACTATATGGCAGCATATTGTGAATTCGCATCGGTTGTCAACACCCAAATGCGCCTTTGTTGCGTCATATCAAACCGTCTGATCGTGTGGCGGATTTTGTCGCATTAAGATTATGTATTTAACCCGCGCAGAGAATTGATCGGCAAATAACTTTTCGCGCCAACCTGCGATCGCTATCCGGCAAGCCGCGTATCGGTGTATGCTTAATCGGTAATAATATACTGTTGGCATTTAACATTTCTTCTATTTGCATGCCCTCCTTCTCATCAAACACGATTGCCAGCTCGCTTACGCACGGATCCGACGCCGGCTTTGCATTCGGTATTGACGGAACCGGCCTCGCCTCAGACTATGCGGAACTGCTGTTTGCATCGATGGGCTTGCTGGTATGCCGTGAGCATCGAGCTGCGGATGAACATCCCGCCCTCGCCTGGGTACGCAGCGGCGCGATGACGCTTACGGGACGTGCCGATGGCCCGCCGCAAATGTGCCCTTTCCCTCTGGCGTCCTGCGTCGACGGCGCTTTGGCGGCGTTCAATGCCGTGTCCGGGGCGACTACTGGCTGCAATCCTACGGCGACCATCCTGAGCGAACGCGCGGCGCTTGCAGGCTTGCGGCGCAATGGTGCGATCTCAGCCAGTGGCAGCACCCGCCTGCTACGTGCGGCTGATGGCTGGATTGCCGTCAGCTTGGCTCGTCAGGCCGACTGGGAGCTTGTTCCCGCGTGGCTCGACGGTGATTACGCCGAGACGTGGCCGAGGCTGGCCGCACTGATCTCGCGTCGTGCTGCGGACGTGTGTGTCGAGAGAGGACGCCTGCTCGGCTTGGCAGTCGCATCGGCTGTGCAGCCCAACCTGAATCCCGCGCCATGGTTTACCGTCATCGCCGAAGGCGAGCCGGCAGACGACACCGTTGCGGAAAAACCGCCGTTGGTCGTCGATCTCACTTCGCTGTGGGCCGGTCCTCTGTGTACTCATTTGTTGCAGCGAGCCGGAGCACAGGTAATCAAGGTGGAAAGTCTGCAACGCCCCGACGGAGCGAGAAACGGGTCCGTCGACTTTTTCGATCTGCTCAATGGCGGCAAGCTCAGCGTCGCGCTGGACTTGAGGACACCAATGGGAATCCATCAGCTTCGACAACTGCTCCACAGGGCGGACATCGTCATAGAAGCTTCACGACCACGGGCATTACAGCAGCTTGGCATAGACTCGCGAACAATCGTTGCGGAGCGCAAGGGCCTTACATGGCTAAGCATCACCGGTCACGGCTGGGCCGAACCGCAGGGAAATTGGATCGCCTACGGCGACGACGCCGGTGTCGCCGCCGGTCTGTCAGGGGCATTGCTCGATCTTGTTGGCGAACCTATGTTTTGTGGCGACGCCATTGCGGACCCCATTGCCGGCGTACATGCGGCACTGCTGGCATTAGCCAGTCACCGCGGCGGTGGCGGACGCCTGCTTGCCATTTCGCTCCGCGAGGTGTTGAGTCACTGCATTCGCTTCGCTCTACCCGACTGCGGCGAGAAGCTTCACGATCGCTGGCGAGACTGGCAGCGAATTGCCCAAGTCGCGGCTATTCCGGATTCTCTGCCTGCGGCCCGCCGCCCGGCAGAACGGGCCAGAGCGCTCGGCGCGGATACGTTTGCGGTACTCGCGGATTGGGGAATCCGATGCTGATCCGCGACGTCGAAATCCCCTTCGCCACGAAGGTCGACGTCCGCATTAATGCAGAACGCATATCGGAAATCGGCGCGCATCTCAAACCGCGGCGCGGCGAACCTGTTATCGAAGGACACGGCGGCGCGCTTTTTCCCGGCCTGCATGATCATCATATTCACTTGATATCGCTTGCTGCGTCCCTCGAATCCGTGCAGTGTGGCCCGCCGCACGTGATGCACGCAGAGGAACTGGCGCAGCGGTTGCTGGAACGCGCTGCGCGCCGTCCCGCCAGGAATGACTGGATACGCGGGGTCGGCTATCACGAATCGGTTGCAGGGGAGATAGACCGGACATGGCTGGATCGGATCATTCCGGCAGCGCCCGTCCGCATTCAGCACCGCAGTGGCCGACTCTGGATACTCAACAGTTGCGCACTCGGACGCATTCAGGCTGATGTGACGGACCTCGGCCGCGATCCGCTCGAAAGGATCGATGGTTATGTGACCGGAAGAATCTTCGACGGCGACGCCTGGTTGCGCGAACGACTGCCTGGAGAACTCCGCTCTTTGCGCGCCGTCAGCGAGCTGCTTGCCGGGTTCGGCGTCACCGGAGTCACCGACGTCACACCGCATAACGACCTCGAACACTACCGCCATTTTGCCCGGGAACAGGCGCGAGGCGCATTACTGCAGGATGTCGCAGTCATGGGAAACAGCGCACTTGACGCTGTTGCCAGCGGTGATGGATTGGCGCGTGGCGCAACCAAGCTCTATCTGCGCGAGAACACCCTGCCGCCATTGGAGGCGTTTTGTGAAGCAATCCAGCACAGTCATGCCAGCCGACGGCCGGTCGCGATTCACTGTGTGACGATTCCGGAACTCGTGTTCGCGCTGGGTGCGCTGAACGCAAGCGGCTCATCGCCCGGCGACCGGATTGAACACGCGGCACTGGCACCTCCCGAAACGCTCGGCCTGATTCGCAGCCTCGGCGTTTCGATCGTGACCCAGCCAGGGTTTGTGCGTGAACGCGGTGACGCCTATTTAAGAGACGTTCCCGCCGAGGATATCCCCTGGCTATATCGTCTCAAGGGGCTGATCGACGCAGGCATTCCGGTCGGTGGCAGCACCGATGCGCCGTTTGGCAATCCAAATCCATGGCTCGCGATGGAGGCGGCAGTCCGCCGTACGACCTTAGCAGGCAAAGTTCTCGGCGCATCGGAAGCGGTGACGCCTGAATCCGCCATTGCGCTGTTCACCGGGTCAGCCGACGCGCCAGGTGCGCCATGTCTACAGATTAGACCGGGTGATAAAGCCGACCTTTGCCTGCTCGATCAGGCTTGGACAAGCGCCCGGCAGCACCTCGGCGATGCTCGAGTCGTAATCACCATCAAAGAAGGCAAGGTCATCTGGCCTCAGCGTCTGGCGTAATTCCTGGAGCATTGGCAATGTTTCATGGCCCGCGTCGGCTGGCCATTTACCCGTGGGACGCTATGCAAAAACGGCATAGCCCATGGGAGGGTCACTTAGAACCGTTCAGTCGCTGAGGATTGATGAAGAGGCTAAGAAGAACGATGACGACCACCGTCAATGCAATGTAGCCAAAGCAGAGCCAGTAGGCAGTTTCGGATGCGAAGTTTGCATTCGATCCCGGCAGACTCACGCGCGACCCAGCAAGGATTGTGGTCAGTATCTGGGCACCCATGGTGATGCCGATGCCGCGAAGCACCGCTGCCAGGCCAGTCGTTTCGCTGCTCCGTTCCAGCGGCGAAGCCTCCAGGATCATGTTTGGCAACGCCGCCAAAAGCATGCCAACGCTGAAGGCAGCAACGATAATCCCAAGCATGGTAAGCCATAGACTGGCATGGAAGAAGATCAGGAATCCCCAAGCCAATGTGCCGATGACGGCACCCTGCAGTACTGCCCGGTGGGCGCCGTATTTGCCCGCAATCCAGCCGCTGAGCGCTGCGCTTAAGGCCGTCGCGATATTGGCCGGCAGCTTCAAGATACCCGCCAGCGTAGCCGTCACACCGAAACCAACCCCAGTCGCGGCTGGCTGCTGCAAGATCAGCATGGAAATCAGTCCTATCTGGCTTCCTCCCATACCTACAAGAAATATGCATACATTCCCCATCGCGATTTTCGGTTCTCGCATCAGGCTGACATCGATCAGCGGATCCTCGTGCCGGGCCTCGTGCCAAAACCAATAAACCAATATGGCGCTGCCCAGCGATAGAAATACCAGGGTGTCAGCAGCATGCCAGCCTAATTTTCCGACCAGCATCACGCCGTAGAGTAAGCATGCGATTGCGGGCATGAACAGAAGGCCGCCCACAATGTCCAGATGCTTCGAAGTCGGCGGATTCCGGCACTCGGGAACCACCAGCAGCAGCAACGGGAGAACCGTTACGCCATAAATCACCGTGAACCAGAAGATGAACCGCCAGCTGCCCATGTCGGTCAGGTATCCGGCGACGATGTAGCCCATTGCCGCAGCGAAAGCGTAGGCACCCGTCAGGCAACCGATATAGAACGGGGCGCTCTTGGGTGTCGTCACCTGGCGCGTGATTCCGTAGCAGAGCGGTAGGATCGCACCAGAAACGCCTTGCGCTGCCCGACCGAGGATAATGAGTTCGAGATTTGGCGCCACTGCGCTGACGAACGAGCCTAGAATGCAAATCGCGATGATTATCGTCAGCAACCGCTTGCGCCCGAAGATGTCGCCGAGCCGTCCGCCCACCGCAGCGGTACCTGCCTGAACCAGCAAGAATGACGTCAGCAGCCATCCCGTCATATGCGGATCGTTAAATTCGCGCTGGATGGTTGGAAAGGCAGTAAACACCATGCTGATTTCGAGTGAACTCAGCACCTCGACCATCATCAGTACGGCGATGATGCCATACAGCCGGTAATCCGACATATCACCGCGCGCGGATTTTTCGCGTGACGCAATTGCGCTAGCGTTGCGTTGCACAGTTATGGGAACTTCCTTGCCATCGAGCAGATCCGCGACAGCACCGATAGTGGAAAAACAGACCTAGAGCGACGTATAGCCACCATCGATCAAGATCTGAGAACCCGTGATAAACGAAGATTCATCGCTTGCCAGGAACACACCGAGATTTGCGATTTCGGACGGGTCCGCCATACGCCCCATGGGCGTGACCTTCTTTATGGCATCGATATATTCCGCAGGCATATGCCGCGTAATACCGGTCATCACCACGCCGGGACAGATTACGTTTGCGCGAATACCCTTGCCCGCATATTCGACAGCCACCACCTTGGTCATCATCGACGCGGCGCCTTTCGAGGCACAGTAGGCCGGCATGGTTGGAAACGCCACGACAGAGGCCATTGATGAAACGTTGATGATCGAGCCGCCTCCGCTGGCCAGCATGAGCGGTATTCCGTACCGCATACCCAGAAACACCGAGCGTCCATTGATCCCCCAGACGCGATCGAATTCCGCTTCCGTGTATTCCCCTGTCGGAATCATGTCGCCGTCAACGGCCGCGTTGTTGACGAGCACATCGAGCCTCCCAAACTTGGAAACGGCCAAATTGAGCATGGCTTGGATGTCTGCGCTTTTCGATACATCCGCCTGAAACGGAACGCAGTTGCTGCCGATCTTCTTTGCCACGGCATCTTGCTGGCCCGATATGTCGGCGGCAATCACCTTCGCCCCTTCGCGACAAAAGATTTCCGCCATCGACGCCCCAATCCCGGAGCCCGCTCCTGTAATTACCGCGATCTTTCCTTCCAGACGTCCTGCCATAATCTTTTCCTCCTAGGCGAATGAGTATATACGGCGCTGATTGTCCAACCTACTGTTTTGGCTCCCAAGAACATCGACCCGCCAGTAATCGGCATTCCCTATCATGCACACCGCACATGACAGCCAAGTCTCAATGATTCATGATCGGAAATTCGGCCACTCGGGCGATCGGTATGGAGACGTCGCCTGGGCAATGAGTCCTTACGCGCGTGCGCCTTGATCCCGCTCGGCCTTTTCGTACATATTCATGATGCCTGAGAATAGGGTATCGAATCCGGCCTCCCGAACTTTGTCGAATCTGGGATCGCCGTTTTCCTCGAAAGCTTGGGCAATCGCCTTCCAGTCTTCGTTGGTGAGATGCGCGCGGCATTCCGGCCAGATGGTTTTTTCTTCCGCGCTCATGTGCTCCCATTGACGCTCGGCATAGCTCTCGACCGCCTGCGCCAGTTGATCCAGATGCGCTGCGTCCTGTGAAGCCTGGTATCCGCTGAATGCCGTTTCGAGCGCCTTGAGCAGAGTGCCCAACTCTTTATGCTGACCTTCCAGGCTAGACACCAGCGCCGCCGCATTCGATGAGCGCGCGCGCAGACGCGCAAACAGATATTCCTCTTCTTTTGGATGGTGCAACAACCGGCGAAACCCGAGAAAATAGTGGATCATCGCGCGAACCAAACGTATGTCGGCAGGCTTCCCTGTCTCGCGTGCCTGCTGCAGGACATGCTTGAGTCCATGGACAACCGCCACCATGGATCGGTGCTCTCCCCGGATGATGCCGATGGCCTTGTTCATCTCCGCCGAGTGAGCATTTCCCAACACCGAAACCAGCACCGGGATGGTGGTATGCGCCAACACCTTCTGGGTCTGAGAGCCGAGCAGCAGCGCTTTCAGTCCGCGCCGGCCGTGCGGACCCATGAAGATCAGGTCGCAGCCATGCTCCTCGGCGGCATCGACGATGGCTTCATAGGGGCGGTCGCTCGTCTTCGCAATCGATTCGAAGGCGACTCCTGCACCACGCGCCTCGGTTTCCGCCCTGGCCAGGATGGCTCTCGTGTTGCCAGCCGATTGATCGGCAAAGTTCTCCGGCGAGATGACACGCACCAAGGCACCGCTGTCCGTGGCGCCAAAGTCAGGGCGCGCATGGAAGAAAGTGATGCGCGCACCCAGCGCTTTTGCGAATTCGACCGCCTTGGATGCGACATCGATCGCCAGATCGGAATCGTCAACCGGGACTAGGATGTGTCGATACACCGTGTTCTCCTCAATAGAAAGCGCGATGCATCACCAGTCCGAAACGACCGGTCCACCGCAATGCGCGTAGAACTTTATGGATGCGCGGCACCCTTGCCATCGGCCGGGTTCTCTGATTGCGCGACAGCCCAGTCGACCTGCTCATCAATTGGCTTCGCAGTTTGCGGCGTGGCCGAGCGCAACAGGAAGGTGGCCAGGCTGGGCACCATGATCAGGGCACCAAGCATGTTCCAGAGGAACATGAATGCAAGGAGAATTCCCATGTCGGCCTGAAACTTGATTGGCGACCAAACCCAGGTGATGACTGCGGCAGCCAGTGTCACGCCGATCAGCGCCACGACCTTGCCGGTAAATGCCAAGGCATTAAGATAGGCTTCGGGTACCTGCATACCCTGGCGCTGTTGCACCAATTGCACGGTCAGTAGATACAGCGAGTAGTCGACGCCAATACCTACGCCCAGAGCCGTCACTGGCAAGGTCGCCACCTTGACGCCGATTCCCAACATCACCATCAGTGCCTCGCAGAGTATGGAGGTCACGATAAGCGGGACAACCGCCACCACCACCGCCCGCCAGCTTCTGAATGTGATGAAACACAGCAGCAAAACCGCCGCGTACACATAGAACAGCATCGTGCGATTGGCGTGGGTCACCGCGATGTTGGTCGCCGCATCAATGCCCGAATTGCCCGCCGCCAGGAGAAATTTTCGGTCTGCGGTGTTGTGCTTTTCGGCGAAGGCTTCGACGGTTTCCACCACGCGCGTCAGTGTTTCCGCCTTGTGATCGGCAAGAAAGGCGATGATCGGGGCAACCGAGCGGGCGTCATTGAACATCTCGGGATTCGAATCGTAGACATAATTGAGCGCATCGTTGTTGACGAACTCGTCACGATTGATCGTGATCCATTTTTCCGATCCTTCAAATCCTGCGGATGTATACCGCCGCGCCAGGCTTGCCGCCGAAACCGTCGTCTGGACGCCGGGAAGTTCGCGCAGTTCCTGCTCAAGGCGATCCATTTCCAGCAGCGTCTCGAAGCTGAGCAAGCCGTTGAGAGGAGTGGTGACGATGATAGCGAACTGGTCACTCGACAGCTGATAGTGGCCGGTGATGAACGCATTATCCTGATTGTATATGGAATCCGGTCTCAGTTCGGGCGCACCCGGATCGAGATCGCCGATCTTCAGATCCCTTGCGATCATTAGACCGGCCGCCGCTAGGACGGCAGTGACGACCAGCACCGAGATCGCCCAGCGCCGCCGAGTGAACCGTCCCAGCCAGCGCGCCAGCGGGTGATCCGCCGCGTTGCTCTTCAAGCTGCGCTGTGCAGCTCTCGGACTGACGCTGGTATAGGACAGCATGATCGGCAAGAGAATCAGGTTGGTGAAGATCAACACCGCCACGCCGATACTGGCCGAAATCGCCAACCCGCGTATGACCGGAATATCGATCACCGACAGCACGGCAAAGCCGACGGCATCGGCCAGCAGTGCCGTCAAGCCGGCCAGAAAGAGTCGCCGGAACGTATATCGGGCTGCCACATAACGGTGGGTGCCGCGCCCGATATCCTGCATGATCCCGTTCATTTTCTGCGCGCCGTGTGATACGCCGATGGCGAAGATGAGAAACGGCACCAGCACCGAATAGGGGTCCAGCACGAAGCCCAGCAGATTCATCAAGCCCAGTTGCCATGTGACGGCAACCAGCGAGCAGAATATGACGAGCAGCGTGCTTCTGATGCAATGCGTGTAAAGCAGAATGATCACTGCTGCAATCACCGCAGCATAGAGGAAATAGGTGAATACCTCGATCAGTCCGTGAATGAGGTCGCCGACCAGCTTTGCAAAGCCAATAACGTGGATACTGACGCCTTCCTTCTCATACTCGCGAATCTTTTCCAGTCGATCGCGGAAGGCCCGATAATCGAGTGCATTGCCCGAGGCATCGACGTCGACCAGGGGCACAAACAGCATGCTTGATTTCTGGTCGTTGGATACGAGAGAGCCAACGATTCCAGAACGGTTGACGTTGAAACGCAGCAGCTTGAGGCTCTCCTCGGAGCCGTTATAGGTGTCTGGCATCACCGAGCCGCCTTTGAAACCCTCCTCGGTGATTTCGGTCCATCGCACCACCGGCATCCACAAGGATTTCATGAAGGCGCGGTCCACACCGGGAATCAGGAAGACCTCGTCGTTGATCTTGCGCAGGGTCTCCAAGTATGCCGGGTCGTAGATATTATTGCTCTTGGTATTTTCGACGACGATCCGTACAGAATTACCCAGTCCGCGCAACGAGCCGGAATTGCTTCGATAGTTCTGCACAAAGGGATGCGACGACGGCATCATTTTCTCGAAGCTGGCATTGATCTCCAGTTGCGAGGCCCGGAAACCCAGGAACAATGTGATCAACAGACATACCGCGACAAGCAGGAAACGATTGTTGAAGATCAAGCGCTCAAGCAGCACGCCCGAAGCGTTGTCGAAGTCTTCGCGGGACGCGACAACCGGCATCGCATCCAATTGGTTGGTTGATACTGCCATGGCCTATGAAACCCCTTTAGGAGATTGTCGTCGTGCGGCGGATTATTGGGAAAGCGTTTCGGTTCGCACACCATCCAAGCCGGTCACTACCGCGGTGCCGCGATCAACCAGCGCAATCCCGGTGTAACGCATCGGCTTGTGCGGATGAACCAGCTTGAACGAGCGACCTTGTGCGTCGCCCAGAAGAATCTGGTCGGCACTAGTGACCAGCACGATGTTCGCCGATTCGCGGCTGACCACCCCGGCCGTGATGGTGGCATCGACTGGCATCTTCAGCGCTTCCCAATTGGCGCCGCCATTGCCGCTGCGATAGGCGATACCGCGTAAGCCGAATGCCACAAGGGCATCGGTATTGCCCACGATCCCGAAGAAGCTTCCGGCATATCCCGTCTCCATCTTCTGGAAGCGCCGATTTGCACGATCCAGTTTGAACAGTATGCCACGCTCGCCGACGATATAGATATTCCCGCCGACATTCCGTATGCTGTTCAGATTGACCCCCTGAGCATTGTCGATCCGATGCAGCCACGGCTCCCAGGTCTTGCCGCCATCAACAGTTGCGGCAAGCATGCCAAAGGAGCCGACAACAAACCCCTTCTCGGTATCTTCGAACCACACATCGAGATAGGGCAAGGCCGGCCCCGCCTTGAAATTCTGCGCGACCTGCGCCGCGGCAGCTGTCATGGCGGCATCCGTCGTGGCAGCCGCATAGTACTTCTTGAATGCGCCATCCGCAATTCGGCCATCGAACTGTTTGGTCCAGTTCTTGCCGCCATCGCTGCTATGCAGGATGACGCCGTCGTGTCCCACCACCCAGCCAAGCTGCGGGGTGGGAAAATGCACGGCAAGCAGATCGCACTGCACCGGTACTGCGGACTGGGTCCAGGTTTTGCCTTGGTCTTCCGAGCGAACGATCAGCCCCCGTGAGCCAACCGCCACCAGATGAGCACCGGCATGTGCGATGGCCATCAGCGGACGAGTATTGACTGCGTTGCGCATTAGCGCAGGGGTATCCAGGGGATCCTGGAATTTCGACTCTGCCCATGTCGGCGAAGACGGGGCAAATATGCCGATGAGCGCGCCGAGGAAGATCGTGCGGATGAGGTTCCTACGCGAATTTGTATACATGATGGCTACCATGAAGCAAATAACTGCCCGCTACCGAAGGATCCCTGACGCCAGAATCCTTCTTGCGAAAAGCAGGCTTTCAAATGGGCCCAGAGTGATACTGGCGCGGGCCGCCTGGACGGGCGACCCGCGTGAAGACGAGCAAGCCGCCCTACTCCCTTAATTAGCGAACGCTACCAGCGGCCACCGACTGCGGGGTGTAATTGATCGGCAATCCTTCTCCCGTGTCGTAGCTATGAATGGACCTGTTCGGATCCGCAAAGCCCGCATTGACAAGGAAATAGTTGCCCTTGATCATGTCGTAGGTGGTCCAGCCGTCCATATTAGCGCCGCCGGTGTTGTAGGTCGGAAAGTTGTGCGTATAGGTCGTGCGCCACAATGCACCGGCATTGTCGTAGGACTCGGAGGCAGTGATGCACCAGCAGTCCTCGTCGATATAGAAGGTGCGCCGGCTGTAGGCGTGACGCGCAGTAGGCTTGCGTGTGGCATCCACGACCCAGACACGGTGCTTCTCGAAACGCATGCCGGCCGGGTTGACGAACTTCGGCCCGACGAAGTCTTTGGACTGCATGGTATTCGTGATCCCAAAGACGTTATACGGCACAATCATTTCCTTCTTGCCGACGAGCTTGAAGTTGAAGCGATCCATGCGACCGACGAAGCCGAAAACTTCGTCCCAGACAATCACCCCACCGTAGCTGGCGATCGGCACGTCGTAGGCGAACTCCGGCGCGAGACGGACGCGGCGCTGACCCGGCGTGTAGAACCAGACTTTCTGCCCGTTGGTCAGGTAATAGTTCAGGAATACGATGCCCGCTGAAGGCGGCGGGGAAGTCAATAGCGCATCGAATCCGAACACGGCATCAAAGGTCTTATCGCGCATCGTGCCATTCTTGTCATACCAGGGATGCAGGAACCACTCGTCGACACCGGGCAGATTGGAGATATTGCCCGCCGTGTCAACCAACCAACCCCCGGAGACGTTATGGCTGACCGCCGCGGAGAAACGGAAGGTGTTGTTCCACATCACTTCGTAGCCATTCTTGGGAATGGGGAAGGGAATGCCGGCATAGGGCTGATTGTTCTTGTCGGCCCCTTCGACGGCATCTCCTTCGACTTGACCGGTCATCTTGACGGTCGTCGCGTTTTTCAGCGTGTTTTGTATCGCAAAAGACGCGTACCGGAAGCTGCGACGGCTCGGGTAGACATCGATCCTGAAATCGGGCATCCGCTTCATCAGCTCCTTGGTCCCCGGGGTGAGCAAGGCGTCGTACTGCGCCATGTTCTTCGCGTTGACCGAGTAAAGGAGCTTGTCATCCTTGAACGGGTCGACGTAGCGGAGCGAAGTCTTGGGATCGTAGCCGGCCACCTTTTCGATACCGCCGGTATAGGCCGGAATAGTGCCATCCGCGTTGCCCGTCTTGATGGCGCCAAATTCGGTCAATGTCGTTCCGAGCTGCTTCGCCTCTTCGGCCGTCACGGCGGCAAGCGACGGTTGCGCAAGCAGCGTCGTCAATCCTGCGGCGAAGAGTGCGCCGACTACTAAATTATGCTTGTTCATCTTTTATATGCCTCCTTGAATTATTAAGATCAGAACGATGTCTTAAACTGGAGCTGCCACCAGGCGCGATCGTTCAGGCTGACAGCACCCGCGCCGCCAAAGCCGGCAAACGAAGGCAAGCCCATGCCGAGCGGGTCTGTCGTGTTCTTGGGACGCCACCGGTAGTGGTTGTACTGCAACAAGACAGAGCTCTTGGCTTGATAGGTCGCTTTGATACCGATCGAGGTAAGGGCCGTTCCTTCGAAATAGAAGGAGCCAGCTTGGTAGGCTGGGTTGCCGTGCACACCCATGGTGTAGGAAATCGGTGTCTCGATATCGACCCCGGCAAACACTTGCTGCCACTGTGGGATGAACAGCGTCGCAAAAGCGAGAGAGTTATTGGTCGCACAGCCGTCCTGCCAGTTTCCTGGACCATCGGCGCCAGTCGGGTTGTCGTTGGCCAAGCATGTGGGCTGACCGACGCCATGATAAATCTTCAGCGGATCGTCGGTCACCTTGTTCAGATGGGTATAGCTGATTTCTGCCAGCAGAATCCCGCTATCCCAGACAGGGGTCTTGCCCAGCTGGACAAAGGTGTTGGCGATGAAATTGGTAATGGTGCCCTTTGCTCCTTGGGTGGTCGGCACCAAGGGCTGGGTGTACAGTGCCGTATGGCGGCGCTGGTTCAGCTCAAAACCGGTACTGATCAGACCAAACCCCTTCTCATAGCTGAAGCCGACCAGCTTGACCTTCTTGGCAACGGGATCTCCTGCGCCACCGGTGGCGGGATTGACCAGCAGCAACCAAGGATGTACCTCGTCAAACTGCCGGTAGTAGAAGCCCATGTCGCCGCCCGCCCACTTCGGCGACCAATTGGCTTTCACGCCAAAGTTGCCGTTGTTGTTCTTTACCCTCTCTATGCCTTCGTTTGGAGCAATCCCATAGAAGTTAAGCGCCCCCAGATTGGGCGGGCCATTGAACAACGGGTCGAAGAAGCCGAGGAAGGTGCCCGAATCGGGATAGCGGTTAGGCTTGTATTCAAAGAAGTACTGGCCCGACACGGAAAGCTCGGGGGACAAATCCGCCGACAACAGAATCTGCTTACGCGGCAGGAACAGCTCCTTGACCTCCGAGCCAGGCTGGGAGAAGCCCTTGATGAAGTCGATCGGGTGTTGCGAATAGGCAATGTTGGAGAAACCGAAGAAGAATGCGTTACCCCAGTACTGGGTCAGACGCCCTGCCTTGACATAAACGGGCTTGTCGGCGATCTCGGTATTGAGGAAGACGAAGGCATCCAGCAACTCGCCCCCCTGCCGATAGAACCGATTGGTGTACGGCGAGTAATGTCCCGTGGGATAGGCATTGGGAACAATACCCACAAATGCCGGATTCTGCCTGGCTACGTCGTCATAGGCCCAGTCTTTCCAGAAGGACCCCGTCACACGAAAGCCCAGCTTCTGCTTATAGACCGTTTGAAACTCGACCAAATCCTGGAACCGGTTGGTCACCAAGTCCCCCTTGTGCGGGAACTTGTAATCGCCCTGATCGAAGAACAGATGATTGCCGATTTTCGGATCGATGTTCTGCGCCCGCCATCCCAAGGTGTATTGCAGCGAATTGTCGAGATTGACCACAAAGTCCGGATCGGTTTCGAATTGGTATGCCTGCACCGCCCCCGCACAACAACAGGCAGAGACTATCGCAACCGCCGTCTTAATTGAACCGCGCCTCCCACGTAAAAGCTTCATCACTTTATCTCCTTCAGTTGTTGAACTTCTTCTATGAACTTTTTCTAATCAGTGCTGCACTAACCAAGCGTGTGTAGAACACTACTACTGTTTTTGGAATTTTGGAACTCCCAGCACGCTCTTGCCGCCCACATGCTCAAAGCGGCGTGGAGAGCATCAGGCAAGTTGCCACAGGGATTTGACCGACGATGAACGAGCCGTGAAAATGGCCTTTGTTCGGCTGGTGGAAAAGACTACGCAGCATTAGCGGGCCAACTTTCCGTGAAACTCCATACTTTCTATTACTCCTCCGTCATCACTTTATGATGTGATTCTTATTGTTTTTTATGGTTCGGCGCGATAACCAACCGATGTTCAACTCCTGTTCGGAATAGTCATGCGTACACAATTTCTGAACGTACTGTACGAATATGAATGTACATATTGTACGAATTCGTTCTGGCTGTCAACGCCCATTTACAACAACGTTAGCCTATTGCAATCACTTACGCAATTGTCGTAAGTTCTTGGATGAAGTCTTCTTACAGCCAACGAGCATATGACATGCGCTTTTAAATAACCACGAAATGGCATCGACCTTCGGTTGTTATCGAGCGTCGAGGATACCTTTGCATGCGCGTTTTCACCAGTGTAAAAGAGCCCCAAGAGTGTTTAGTCCTAGTGAGCTGAAGCATCGCCCATGTCCATTTCAGGCAGGGATTGCTTGATGGTGGAAAGAAGCCGGACCAGATTGTCCCGGTGATTGTCAGTCAAGCCGCGCAGCATCTGTTCGTTGAAAGCACGCTCGTGCTTTCCCATTTTTTCCAGCAATTGTTGGGAATTGCGCGCAAGGTAAATACGCTTTGCGCGTTTGTCCGTCGGGTCGGCTACCCGCTCTATCCACCCCGCGGACTCCAAACGGTCGATCAGTGTGCCCAGGCTCGCTTTACCGACATCCAGTATATCCGCGAGCTGGGTCTGCATCATGCCGTCCTGCCTGGTCAGATGGGCAATCACCCACCACTGGGCGCGCGTGATGCCCAGAGGCCTCATGAATTGGTCGAAAGCTTTGCGCCGCAACCGTGACACGTCGTGAATAAGAAACCCGAGTTTGAGGTCCCGCCGATGCGTGTCCGTAATTTCCTCGGACCGCAACCATTTGGTGTTTCTCCTGCTTTTGGCCGGAGCGGATATCTGGTTTATGGATTTGGCCGATTTAGCATTCACCGATGCTTTTCCGAGTTTTGTAACCATATTGTCGAATTCTGAAACCCGCTAAGAAATGGGGTGCGGCATGCTCTCTCGAACATGTTGATCCGCTGACTGAACAAGCTCGACCAGCCATACTGGCCAACTCTTAAGCTAACATACTATATTACCACGATAATCCAAAATCAGGCTCTGTTCGGGGCAAGACATAGATGGCAGAGAACTAACGGCACAGTAGTCCACGCTACACTATGCAGTTTTGGAACCAACGCACCGACATGGCGATTGAACTATCAGCTAGCAATCTGGATCTGCGCGGCATTGTCCGTCCCGGCGACCACGTATTCTTGGGGCAGGGAACAGCCGAGCCTTTGACCTTGAGTGAAACGCTGGTGCGCCAGCGAGCCGAACTGGGGCCACTGGCTCTGTTTCTTGGGGTGGTCTATTCCGACACGCTGCAAGCCGAACATGCCGATTTTCTCTCGTTCTCCAGCTACGGCGCCTTTGGCACCGCTCAACGCCTGGCCAAGGCCGGCCTGCTCGACGTTCTGCCCTGCCACTACTCACATCTGCCCGAACTGCTCAGGCGGCGCGAACTGCGCTGCGACGTCGTCTGCCTGCAATTGAGCGCGGTCGACAGCACCGGTGCGTTTAGCCTGGGCGTGGCTAACGATTACATGTTGGAAGCGGCGCGCCAAGCACGCGTCGTCATCGCCGAAGTCAACGAGCAGGCACCCTGGACGTACGGCAGCGATCAACTGGCGTCAACGCCCATCCATTACCTGGTGCGCACCTCGCGTCCGCTGCTGGAAGTGAAGACGCAACCGCTGGGTGAAATCGAACACCGCATCGGCGCCCACGCCGCCCCTTATATCAGCGACGGAGCAGTGCTGGAAACCGGCATAGGCGCAATCCCCGACGCGATTCTGGCGGCACTGCGAGGGCACCGCGACCTCGGTGTGCACTCGGGCATGTTGGGCGACAGCATAATCGACCTGATCGAGGCCGGCGTTGTCACCAATCGGCTCAAGCCCATCGATACCGGCATCTCCGTGTGCGGCCTGCTGCTCGGTACGCAACGCCTGTACCGCTATGCGCACCAGAATCCGGGTATCCGCCTGAGCCCGTCCTGGTTCACACACCGCGCCGCAGTGATGGCCAATTTCCAGAAATTCGTTGCCATCAATTCGGCGTTGGAAGTCGACATCAGCGGACAGGTGAATGCCGAGGTCACCAATGGCCGCTATGTCGGCGCCATCGGCGGGCAGGGGGATTTCGTCCGCGCCGCGAACGCGTCGCCGCAAGGGCGCTCCATCATCGCCCTGCCGTCGACCGCCAAGGGCGGCTCGATCAGCCGCATCGTCGTCCGTTTTGCCGACGGCGTGACGACGACGCCGCGCAGCGATGCCGACCTCGTAGTTACCGAATGGGGTGTCGCCGAGTTGCGCGGCCAAGCGTTGGCAGAACGCGCACGCCGCATGATTGCCATAGCCCACCCCGCATTCAGGGAACAACTGGAGCGGGACTTCCACGCGCTGTCGCGCAAGAGCGCGGCCTAAGGTCATTCCCCTAAGGGGTTATTCCCCTAAGCGACCTCCGGGACGGGAATCCCGACGAGTTCGTTATGGAGGATTTGCGGACGGCGGACATTGTTGGCGGTGAAGAAGCGTTTGCAGACATTGTTCGAGTACCAGGTGCCGTGCGGGGCCGTGAGCCGGAGCGTGTGCGCGTCGTCGACGATGAGTTCGCGTTCCCGCAGATAGTCGAGGGCGGGGCCGTACAGGTCGTCCATCTCGAAGCCGAAACGTTCGCGGAAGGTGTCCTTGCTCAATGCCATGGCGCGCACGCCCAAGGCCGGATAGCGGGACATCAACTCCGCGGTGTCGACCCGTTTGCCCATCAGCACCGGCAGCCGCCCGGCGTTCATGCTGGCGAGGTAATCATGGACGCTGTGA
>Ga0172380_10002961_pt1 | contig 24607 bp, 17 predicted proteins | sample Leawe162metaG_FD_119747 | JGI IMG/M metagenome (GOLD analysis project Ga0172380, IMG submission 119747) | Leachate microbial communities from a municipal landfill in Southern Ontario, Canada - Leachate well 162 metaG | ecosystem: Engineered > Solid waste > Landfill > Unclassified | place...
AGCTACTTCTACGCACATCTGGGATGACGGTACAACTGCCCATATTATGACCAATGATGATGGTGACCGGGATTTGGCTATTCAGACTGGAGTAGGGAATGTAGTGACGATGGATGGGGGGTTGAGTGTGAATGGAGGGGCCTTAGCAGTGAACTCTGATTCAATCACAGCTGATGGTGCAACACTAACAATTAACGCCGGAGGAACGGTGGATGTGCAAGATATTTTAACGGCGGATTCAATTACAGTGGACACTGGCAATGTTTCAATTGCCAGTGGTCAATCATATACAGGGGCAGGGACAGTGACAGTTTCCTCTGCTTCAGCCTCTGGCTTAACTTTAGAATCCGGAACAACTGGCGCAATCACGATTGGTGGTGACGGTTCCGCGGAAACAATTACTATTGGAACAGGGGCGGCGGCGAAAACAATCACCCTTGGCTCGACGAATACAACCTCAACGACAACGATTCAATCTGGAAGCGGAGGAATAAACTTAAAAGTAGCGGATACAGCAACAGGCACTGTACAAGTTGGAACAGGCGGAGTAGGGACAATAACCCCAGACATTTTAGCCTTGGATGTGAAATCAAACACGGGCGATCCAGCTGGCTTTGAGGGGGCAATGTATTATAATACTGCGGATAATAAATTTAGATGTTATCAAGACACGGCCTGGACTGATTGTATTGGCACTGGCTCCGGAGGCGGGGATAATATTTCAGTCAATGGGACGGCAGTCACAAACGCTAATTTTAGTGATACCACGCCGACAGTTGTAAATGGAACAGCGAATGTGAAGTGGCAAAAGAATACCGCAGCACCAGATGACATCTCCGCTTATTTTGACTTTGCCGATTTTAACACGGCCTTTAAAAAGAAGCCGACTTTTGCTTCAGATTTTCATGGCGGCTCGACCGCAGTGTATTATAATTTGCCATTTTTAGGGGCAGCTGTTTCTTCAGGTACGCAAAACTCAGCAACAGCCGGGGCTATTAATGGGGACCATCCTGGGATTGTGCGCTTGATATCGTCAACAACAGCAAATGGCGGATATCGTTATCAAACGGCGAATGGTGCTTTGACTGCCGCACCATCAAACATTCGTCTTAAGGGTGGAGAAGTATTTAACGGAGTAGTATATCACAATAATCTTGCCACCACTACAGTGCGTCTTGGTTTTCATGATTCAATTACTTCAGCGGACGCGGTGGATGGATGTTATTTTGAAATTCCAACGACTGGGGCAGTCGTCGGAAAATGCTCAAATAACTCAACCAGAACCACCACCACTGGCAGTTATACTATTTCAACGGCAACATGGTACTCCTATCGCATCACCTTGAATTCCGATGCTACTTTGGCGACTTTCGAAATTTTCAATAGTGCTGGAACGGCCTTGTTTACAACTAACAACACGGTAGCAACGAATATTCCAAAAACATCCGGACGGGAAACTGGAGTAGGAATTGTGGCCACGGAATCATCAACAACGGCGACGGATATGGTTAATTTGGATTATATGAGTTATAGCATGGGAACAACGAATGCGCTGGCGAGATAAAGAAGAAAATAGATGGTTTAAATAGAAATGTAGACTTTTTCGGAAATAGTTTGGATGATTTTTTCTAAATTTTCGAAATTATTTCCTTGAGTCATAACGCAAAGAATATAGGGATTGTTCTTTTTATAAATAATACCGCAATCATTGAGAATGGTTACATTTTCTCCAGTTTTTTCGTCGGTGTGTCCAATTTCTCCGAATTTGTGAGCGACTTTGGTATCTTTCGGGAGGCCAGAAACGAGTCCATTATCGAAAGTTGATTGAGATAGATATTGAAGAATTTCATTGGAATATTCTGGACGAAGGTAGGAGGAATTGTAGAGGACACGAAAAAGATTGGCGTAGCTTTTGGCGCTAATGTTCCAGGTACCGACTGTTTCATCTTCTTGGGGGGTGAAATATATTCCTAAGTCGGAAAGTACGGCATCGCGAAAAGAATTGGAGGCGTCCATTAAGGAGTTTACTGGAGCATTGTCAGAATAAACAAGAAGATGACGGAGGAGTTCTTTTAGGGGATATTGTTTTTCGGCTTCTAGTGAATCTTTCGGTTTGTAATGCTCGCCATCATTTAGACTCAGATCATTTTGTGTGACGGAAAGTGGTGCTTTCAAGACATTGCTATTAACCTCAGCGGTTTTATAGAACATCATAGCAATGGGCAATTTAGCCAGGCTAGCTGGATAGAAATTAACATTTTCATTGATTCCAAACCAGCGGCGAGTGTTGAGATCGCGAAAAAAAACAGAAACTTGCTGAACTTGTCCTGACCGCTCTGCTTGACTGATAACATTTTCAATTTCATGATCAATACCCTCTACTTGTCCGATTTTTTCGTTGATTGTTCCGCAGTCGAGTTCAGAACTGACAAAAGGATATTGTTCGCTACAACGCTTGAAATCATCTTCTTCTGTATTTTCGATTATGTTTTCATAAATAAGATAGCCTCCCGTTAATAAAATAGCTGTAAAAACAAAGGTAAAGAGTAATTTTTTAGACATAATTTTAATAAATTGGTTACAAAATAAATAATAACAAAATATATGAATAATAACAAACTAAAATTCTTTTTTGCCCTTGGTTTGCTGGCTTTTTCTCCAGTGGTGGTGTTAGCTAATGGGAATTGGGCGCTTAAAGAAAACAAGAATAATTTGGTCATTACGGGGGATTGTTCTGGTCAAAACGTGCAAATAGATTTGTTTCAAAATCAAAAAAATGAGCCAGTCTATACTTCCGGGTCAGTATGCAAAGAGGGAAAATTTGAGTTCACGGACAATTTGTTGCAATGGGAAACATTGAAGGATGGTGATTATGCTGTTACGGTTAATGGCAATAAAGAGAATAGTAAAAAAGTTGAAATAAAAAGGCCAGTGGAAGAAAAAAAGGTGTCAACACTCGCAGTCGCTCCTGCCGTGAATAGCGGTGTGGAAAATCTTTCTAGTGAGAAGGCTGTCGATGCGGATTCAGTTTTTTTGCAGGCGTTCGTATCCCTGCAAAAGGCTCTTTTAGAAATGCAAGAAAAATTACCGGAAACTAAATATCCAGCAATTGTAAAATCACCAATTGATTTAGCTTTGAACGGGTTGCAGAAAATTACTGGAAAAATTACTGATCTAATCTGGTCGGCTGATACTGGCAAGATTGCCAAGGAGGTTGAAATAATTGAAGCCGATGAGGTTTTGTTGGATAAAGCGATTGAAAATGCGAAACAAGACTCCTTGGAAAAACAAGCTGAGCAAGAGGCGAAAGTGTTGAAAGAAATTAATGCTACGGAAGGGCTGGATGTTGTTGAAGGAGGGGTTAAAAAAATAGAAAACAATGATTTGATAATAGAAAAGGGTGAATCTGTTTCTCCCGAAGCGATTACACAATAGTTGAAAGTCAGGAAGAGCTAAATAGAAATAAAAGAGTTGCTTTGATGGAAGCAGCTTTTTTATTTTAAATAATTTACAGGAGATGCATTTTAGTGTTTTTTTTGCTATAATAAAGATACTAAAAATAAAAATTGCGAAAGTATTAAATGAATCTTTCAAATTTCTTTGCTGGTTTGGATTTTAATGTGGTTGCAGGCGTTTCGCTCATCGGTAGCGTTGTTTTTTTTGTATTTTGCAAGAAAACAAATTTTCATCAAAGATTTCCGCGAATTTTTATTGTTCTCATAATGATTATAGCTATTCCCTGTGGGACAGTGTTTGCGTATAAGTATGTTGAGAATGGCGGAACGGCTAAAGCAGGTTTGCAAATATTGAGCTTGGGGGATGGAGCGGAAATCATTGAATTTTCTAAATTAAACAGAACTTCGGGAGAGTATTATTCTTCCGGAGATATTCTTGTTGGGGCAGATAAAAAAATAAGAATTAAAAAAGGAGCAGTTGATTCGGAAAATATTAAAAATAAATCTATTGAAAACTCTGATCTTTCCGAAGAGGCGGTTGATTCTAGGACTATTAGAAATGGCAGTATTACGGGGGCGGATATTTCATTGCAGGCGGACTTGCGAGTGAAATCTTTAAATGTCAAAACGCTTGTTTCTTCTGGCGCAGTTGATATGGATGGAGAAGTGATGAAAAATATCGGCAGTTCTGGAACGGATTTTACTTCTTCGGGCGGATTGAATTTAGCTGATGATTTTAAGGTAGATGGGGATGCTTTTTTTGTTGATTCATCAAATGGCTATGTGGGTATTGGAACAACTGAGCCCAAACAGCGCTTGGATATTCAGGGCGGGCAAATTGGAATCGGCGATGGGGATGATAAAACACAAAAACTTATCATCATTAATACTGGACATGATGTCGCTGAACCGACTTTTGAATATACGGAAAGTGTTTTTGGAATAGACGGCTTGGATGGATTGACGTTTTCTAATGGTGTTAATCATGATGAGGCAGAGGACGGATTTTTGCGCGTCAGAGCAGACGATGCGAATGGTTATTTGATAGCGCAAACAACAGATACAAATAAGTCAGCCAGTGTGATGGCCGTCTATGATGAAGAAAATGATTCGCACTGGGGAGAATATGCGAATAAGTTTATTTTACGCATGAGTGCTGGGGCGGCCAAGGAGGGAAAGTTGCAGTATCAATATGGCACAAATGATCCGGATGATGCGATGGTGGTTACTCCGCCGACTGGAACTCAAAATGGAATTGATAAGGTATATTTTCCGAGTGGGAATGTGGGAATTGGGACGGATAATCCGGTAGAAAAGTTGACAGTCAATGGCGATATTGGAATCGGCGCGGGCGTGCATGAGGAAATAGATTTGATAAAGGTATATGCCGGTCATGCCGGCCGGGATCCGGAGTTTAAATATGTGCCAAATGTTTTTGGCCAAGGCGGGGTTGATGGCGTGACATTTGTTAATGGAGAAGATGAAACAAAAAATGAAAATGGATATTTTAGAAATAAAGCCATCGGGGCAACTTCGCGCATCTATTCCCACACAACCGTTGCGGATAAGTCCGCTCTTTTCTCGGCTATTTATAACCCGAATGATGACGGCATCAAGCTAGCCGGAGCAAAAACTAGCGGCGTCATTGACCCTGCGTATTTTGGGAATTCAGCCAATGCGTTTTCTTTGATGATTGATTCTGGGGCAGGAAAAAGTGGAAAATTACAATATCAATACGGGGTATATGCGCCAGTAGATGCTATGGTGGTGATGCCGACAGATGAAACAACTAATGATATAAATAAAATTTATTTTCCTAATGGGAGTGTGGGGATTGGCACGAGCAATCCTAGTTCAAAATTGGAGGTTAATGGCGGTGACATTCGGGTGACAGGCGGATCATTTATTGATGATGGAACAGGATTAACTGTTCCGGATTATGTTTTCGAAGATAATTATAAATTTCTAGATTTAGCTAGCTTGGGAAACTATATTGAGAAAGAACAGCATTTGCCGGGTGTGCCAGATATGAACGACCATAAAGGCTGGGCGAAACTATCTTTGCAGGATCGCGACATGACGTTGTTAGAAAAAACAGAAGAGAATACTTTATATATCCTTCAAAATTATGATGCCATTGATAAGCTGAAAAAAGAAAATGAGGAATTAAAAAATCAACTGAAAGAATTTGAAAAAAAATTAGCAGATTTGGAGAATAAAGTTAAATAGTTTTGAAAATAATATTTACGAATTTTTTTATTGTGGTATAATAAGAATACAAAATAAAATCTTGAAAAAACAAAATGAAAAAACAAAACGTATCTTTTTTGGATGAAGAAATAAAAAGCAAAAAAAAAGCTATTAAGAAAAGCATCAAGCCTTTGGCTAAGAAAGTTGTTGATCTAGAAAAAGTTGTTGCGAAAAAAGTTTCAACAAGAAGAATAGCCCCAAAGAAGGATTTGAAAAGCGAATTGAAGGCAGAAAAAATTGAACGCTTAATCCGGCCAAGCCGGCGAGCATCTTTGGTTGGATTAAATAATCCAGCTGTCAATGTTGTGTCAAATCCGCTAGCCAAAGATTTATTTTTAAATGATGATTTAATTATTCAAGAATGCGAAGTTGATGCGCCGAGCGAAAGCACAACCGGCCGAAAGATTATTTTTTTGCTTTTTGTGGTGGTTTTGTTTGCTGGAATTTTCAGCTCGGTAATCTATCTCAAGCATCGAGGCAATAATAACGCGATGGCGGACAGGAAAAATATTGAAAATCAAGCAGGGGAAACAGATGCTGTTGCAATGGTTGGAAAAATTATGGAATTGCCGACTGATGAAAATCCCACGGTCGCTACCGTGACAGACAAGGATAAAGTAGGTTCTCAGCCTTTTTTTGCTAAAGCGGAAAATGGTGACAAGGCTTTAATTTATACTCAATCGAAAAAAGCAATCCTGTATCGTCCTTCAGTGAATAAAATAATTGAGGTTATGTATTTAACAGTTGCTGATGACAAAGTTTCGGCGGAAAATAATCTGCCGCCACAAGAGGCAACAGCTGGCGAGGAAAACGGAGAAGTTGCAACTAACACAACAGAATCTTCTGCCAGTGAGAATGTTTTAGCGATTGACGGAAATGAAGTTCGCGTGGCAGTGTATAATGGTTCAAAGACAAAAGGTTTAGCAGCGACATTGGCCAATAAACTATTGGAAACTAAGGGGATAAAGATTGTGAAGAAGGCAAATGCCAGCGGAAATTTTGAAAAAACAATCGTGATTGATTTGACGGGAAAAAATTCTAACGTAGCAGAATCTATTATGCAAACAATTCCTGGAAGCGCGGTGGCGCAAATGCCAACGGGAGAAGCTGTGCCGGCAAATGCGGATATCTTAATTATCGCCGCAGATTCAGTAACCACAGCGGGCACGATTTAAAATTTGATTACCCCTTGTGACAAATAAAAAAACTCCGCCATGTAAGCGGAGTTTTTTATTCTTCTTGAAATTAGACTTCGATAACGATTGGTAGAACCATCGGTCGTCTTTCTGTCTTTTGGAAAAGATATGACCCAACTGATTCGCGAATATTATTTTTCACAAAGTCCCAATTGATACTGGTGTCTTTAGAAGTGTTTTCTTTGATAACTTTTTTAATTACTAATTTAGTGGCATTGATTAAATCAAAGTTTTCTTTGACATAAATAAACCCACGGGAAGTAATTTGGATGTTACCAATAATTTCTTTGCTTTTGCCGTCAATCACAACAGTAATCATAAACATTCCGTCAGCGGAAAGCACTTGGCGATCACGCAAAACCACTTGGCCGACATCACCAACGCCAAGTCCATCAATGAAGATGTAGTTGCTATCAGCTTTGACCATTTCAATCATTGGTTCGGCGTCAGCGCTGAATTTTAGGATGTGGCCGTTGTCCAAAATGAAGATATTTTTTTCTGGGATACCAACGCTTTCAACAACTTTCTTTGCTTCTTTAAGATAATAATGATTGGCATAAACAGGAATCACATAGTCAGGTTTCACCTGGCGAATAAGTTCCTTAATAGAATCAATGTTATTATGTCCGCCGACATGCACTTCCATGATTTCATTATGAATCACGTTATCACATTTTCGGTAAAGATTGTCTTTTAATCTTTGAATCGTTCTTTCATTTCCAGGAATAATGGAGGAAGAAAAAATTATCGTATCTATTTTTTTAAGTTTAATAAAGCGATGATTGTCGGTGACAATTCGCGATAGGGCGGCATTGGATTCGCCTTGCGCTCCTGTGCAAACCACGATAACGCGATTATCTGGATAGTCATGCACATGACTGATGTCGATTAGCGTTTCTTTGCTCGCTTGGATGTAGCCCAGTTGCTTGGCTACTTCAACATTGGCTTTCATACTAAAACCTTCGAGCGCCACTTTCTTGTTGATTTTTTCTGCATAGTTCAAAATATCCCGGATTCTTTTTACTTGAGAAGAAAAAGTTCCGATAATAATTCGTCCGCTTGCGTTATCAATAATGTTTTTTAAATTAACCCACATGGCATCATCAGTAACGATAGGACGGTTATTGAGCGCGCCTAAGCTTTCCATCATTAGGATAGTTGGTCGTGGTAAATTTTGCAGAAAATTATAGGATAAATCATTGGTTCCTTGTTGCGTAGCTAGACTCATTGTCCAGTCGCCCATATGAATGGCTGTTCCAACCGGAGTTGATAAAGCCACACCAATGGAATCCATAATTGAATGTTCAACATCGAAAAAACTGAGTTGAAAACTTCCCAGATTAATTTTTTCTTGGATGTTTTTTATTTGAATGGTTTTTAGATTAGCGGCTGATTTCGGTTCTTGGTCTTCCATTTTTCTTTTGACCAAAGCCAGAGTCAGTTCACGGCCGATAACGGTTGGATAGCCAAGTTCTTTAAGAAGAATCGGAGCTGCGCCAATATGATCAAGATGTCCGTGGGTGAAAACAACGCCACGAATTCTTTTTTCCTTGCCTTTTAAATAATTTGCATTCGGAATGATGTAATCGATTCCGGGCATATCTTCCTCAGGGAATTGCACGCCCATGTCCACGATAACGATATCTTGGCCATATTCAAAGACGGTCATATTGCGACCAACTTCTTCTTGTCCGCCAAGCGGAATGATGCGTAGTTTATTTTCTACGATACTGGGTGTGCCTTTAGCGCGACTTTTCGCGGTGCTTTCGTGAGAAAGCTGAGTGTCCATTCGAGTTGGAATGGGTCGTCTGCCTGCCATACGCTTTTTATTTTTTGACGCGCTGGTCTTGGTATTAGTTTGCACAGGCGTTTGTTGCCCTGTCTGTCTAATCGGAGATTCCGGTTGATAGGTCTTAGCAACTACTGGTGCGGGGTTTATTCCGCTGGTGCGAGTTAGTGTTTGTGGACGGTTTGTTCTCGTTGGAGAATTCACCGTTTCATGTTTAATTGTCATAATAGTTTGTGTGTAATTTGTGTCTTTTGTGATGAAAAAATCAGCCACAAAAGACGTTTATTAAGTTTGTTTAGTTAGTTAAGTTAAATTTTAAAATAATTACGTTAGGGCGAGATTATAGATTCGGACTTACGCACTTGCTTCAAAAATTCCTATAGCGACCGCGTAGTGTCTAAATGAAGTGTGCCCTTATTATCTGAAGTCTAGCTAGACTAATAATGCTGGCTGTAAGTAATTTTCTCAGCAAATGCGTAAGCCCTATGAGTAAAAAGATAAAATTTCAAAATTTGTGGTTAGTCAGATTTTTCAGAGAGAGAGGATGGCTGATAATCGGAATAAACTCTTTTTGCTAAAAGAGGTTCTAAATATAAGAAAGCAGTTAAGTTCAAGAAGATTTAAGCTGCAGATTACGTTAGAAGTATCACTATTTATCTAGTATAGACCTTTTTGGCTATCTTGTCAACCAGAAAAACAGCTAAAACAGCTCTTTTTGGCTAAGATAAGGCTATAATTTAGGTAAGAGAACTTATTTTTTTAGGCGATTATACACGTCGTCATAGCGGATAATGTCATCTTCTTCGAAATAGTCCCCGGTTTGCACTTCGATGATTTCTAAGTTAGTTTTTCCGGGATTGGAAAGGCGATGTTTGTGAGTAGCAGGAATATAGGTGCTCTCATTTTCATGCAGAATCATTGATTTTCTGCCATTTATTACTTTAGCAGTACCTTTAACAACAACCCAGTGTTCGGCGCGGCGCTTGTGTGATTGCAGGCTCAATGTTCCGCCTGGGTAAACGGTGAGTTTCTTCACTTTATGGTTATGGTCATCAACGAAGACTTCGAATTTCCCCCAAGGACGTTCCTCAGATTTTTCACTAGCTTTTTTTACATATTTTTCCAAAAGCCAAGAGCTAGATTGAACCTTGCCACCTTTGCCAACGCTGAAAACCATCTTGCAGCCGATTTTTTCACAAGCTGGAACTTCCGGAACATTGCCTTTCTTTCTGTCTCCGCCATTGGCAAAAATGTCCGGTTTGATTTTTAGCAGTTCAGCACAAACGCTCATGTCGGAAGGATTTTTTTTGTGACTGGTTAGGATTACTTCATCCACTGGCTTGAGCGCCTCAATAATTTCTTTTCTTTCAGAATCAGACATAAAAATATTGACCTTTTTTGCTCGTAACCAGTTGTCATTGTTGATAATTACTACTAGATAGGTGCCTAATTTTTTAGCTTCTTGGAATAGGCGGACATGCCCAACATGGACAGGATCAAATCCTCCACTGACAGCTACTACAACGCGCTTATTTTTTTTAGTTGGCATAATTTAGTTTTATTTTTTAATGCTTGTTTTTTATTCAAAATTCCTCGACGCTCTTTATTTTCTAGTTAAAATTTTTCGCAAAAAACAACCATTAAAAACTATTGAAAAATTAATCAATTACTGATAAACCGCCCAAATCTTCTTTTTGGATAGTTTTATATAGCGGATTTTTTTTGAGAGCTGGTCGGCCTTCATGTTCGACGACATAATACGCAAAGCCACGCATTTGTTTGACTAGGGAATAGTCAGCGTGTCCGGGGAAGCTGGATGGGTCACGATTTTCGAAATCAACCGGACTATCATCAATCGTAACGAAATAGGTTGCTCCAGTGTTAACAACTAAATGTCCGAATTTAGCGGGCATGAAAACTTCTTGTCCAGCTGTCACGGGAATAGCTTTAAATTCTGCCACGACATCCGGAAGCATATTACCGTTTTCGTCTTCAGCTAATTTTTGTAACAAGGCCACTCCCTGGCCATAAGCGATGACATAGGTTTCACTTAGTTCGCCAATATGATAGTGGCCATAGGTTTTAATATATTCGCCGGAAATTGTTCCGGGCTCCCAGACAGTGGTGTTTTTCTGATCCACTCCGCCACGAATCATATAGTAGTGAATAGCGGGTCCAATCCCATTGGGATCCATCAAGACATCTTGCATTTTTTCGTGGGTTCTTGAAGCATAGTGCTTGGGCACGTTTTTGAAGTCAATTTGCATAACTCTTTGTTTAAATTGTTTATTTTGCCAATACTAATAGTTTAAGCTAAAATTGAGGAAATGGGAAGATGTAATTAGTAACTTTAATAAAATATGGATGAATTTAAAATGTTTCAAAAAGCCGTTGGTGTTTCAGTTGAAGAAGCGGAGAAAAAAGAGAAATTAGCTATATTGGTAGCTTTAGCAAGGGAGGTTAATGAGCAGCAAGAAAAGATTCTTTTCCCAGGCATTAATTCGGAAAATTATTCCAGAATGAAGGCGGATGAGGAAGAATTTCCTGGTCTTGCAACCCCAATTGATGATTTAATTGTGAGATTTAAAAATGAAGGAATGAAAGTAGTTCTTGAAAAGAGTAGAAATAATGCTAACACGGGCAATGTTTTTGTTTTGCCAGTTGGGAGCGATAATATTGAAGATGACGGTATTCTTATTGAAAAGTTACAGATAGAAGAATCTTTGTCGGAAAAAATCAGAGAGCTGATTTTGCTTGCGAGAAATTATAAAAATGCTTAAAAATTTAAAAAAGACTTTTCAGAATGAAAAGTCTTTTTTTGTATCATTTTTATTTATTTCCAAACGCGTTTAGTGGAGATAAACCAATGGTTGATATCAGAGAAGCGATGTTCAGGAGAAGAGAGTGTTTCGACGTTAATTGCGTGCACTCTTTTATTGACGACATAAATGTAGTCAGGACTGTAGAGGAACACGGCTGGTGACTCTTGGACGAGAGCTTTTTGGAATTCTACGTAGATTTCAGCTCGCTTAGCTGAATCAAATTCCGTGCGACCTGATTCGATGAGGGCATCAGTATCATTGTTGCCGAAAAGAGAAAGATTGAGTCCGGGATCTCTTTTTTGGGAAGAATGCCAGAAGGAATATGGATCAGGGTCACTGCCCAAAACTTGTCCAAAAAGCAGGGCATCATATTCTCGGGTGCGGATATAGTTTTGTTGAATGTCAGAAATTGAATAGGTGTGGACGGTAACCTTAGCACCAATTTTTTCCCACTGTGATTTTAGAATTTCAGCGGTGTGTACTAGCTCTGGCCAATCAGTGGTGGTTAGGCTGAATTCTAGAACTGTTCCATTTTTGCTTCTGAAGCCGTCATCGCCTCGAGTCCACTTGTTGTCGTCAAGAATTTTGTTGGCTTGGTCAAGGTTGAATTCTTTTTTATCTAAGTCATCTGTGAAGCCAATCATGCCTGGCAAAATCGGGGAATAAACTGGTTTGCCAGAGCCATCCAAAACAGCGTCGATTATTTCTTGGCGGTTAGTGGCGAATTGCAAGGCTTCGCGCACTTCGTCGTTAGCCAAGGCAATGCTCTTCGTTTGATTAATGAAGACTGCGAAATAGCGCGGGATATTTATTTTGTGTACTAGCGCACTTTGCAAAAGCTTGATGTCCTTAATTTTTTGCGGAGTAATGCTATTGATGCCCATGACTTCTTTAGTATTATAGGCATTAAGAGCGGCGTCTTCATCGGTATAGAAATTGAAAGTTATTTTTGAAATAAACGGTTTCCCGTCAAAGTAATTTGGATTAGCGACAAGTTTATAGGAAATTATGTTGCCATTAGAATCTTTTTGGATAGAATTATATTTGTATGGTCCGGTGCCGATTGGTTGTAGGTTTAAATCAGTCAGGGTAAATTTATCCGCGGTTAACGGTTCCCAGATATGTTTCGGTAAAATGCCAAAAGTCAGGTTATTTAGAAAACCGACAAAAGGCGTTTTGATTTGAAAAGACACGGTGTAGTCATCTTGGGAGGAGGTTTCTACGCCTTGCCAATTTTGACGCAAAGGGCTCTTATAGGCTGGATCAGAAATGATGGCCGCAGTAAACATAATGTCCGCCGCAGTGAATGGATGGCCATCATGCCAGAGAACATTCTTTTTCAAATGAAAAGTATATTGTGTCTTATCTTCTGATATTTCATAACTCTCAGCTAAATCTGGCACGGTGTTGCCGTCATCATCAAATTTTAATAACCCGCTATAAACTATTTGCGAAATATCTTCATCAGCATTGTTGGATTGGGATATTACCGGATTGATATGCAAAGGTTGGCCAACTACGCCTTCAATATATTCTCCGCCGAAATCAGCAATAGCATTGGTTTTAGAAAAATAAGTCATCACGCCCCAGCTGGCGATTGAGCCAGAAAGGATTATTAAAAGAGTATAGTAAATTATTTTCTCTTTCAGATTAAAAAAATTTTTGGCTTGAAGCCAATTTTTAAGGGATGAACGCTGGGAATAAGTGGAGTTGGTACGAATATGTTTAAATTAATGTTTAGAAATGCTTATTTATTGGAAGCAAGCAGGGTTGCGATAGCAAGCCCGATAAATAGAGCAGCTAAGACAAATGTGAAACGGCTAAGAAATTTTTCAAAACCTCTTTTGCTGTAATATCCGCCGAAATCACCGCCAAAAGTGGACGATAGTCCTGCTCCGCGATTTTGTAGGAGGATGGAAATGATAAGAAGAATGGAAACAACTATTTCAGCGATGTTAATTATTTTCATATTTTTTATGTAAGCTTGTTTTCCTAGGTTTTTACCTTGAAAAGCGTTTATTAAACTTAGCTAAAGGTAGCACGCTAAGGTTGTTGAGTCAAGATGTTTTGCGTGTTTTTGCTTAAAATAAGCCATTAATTTGTTAGATATTTTGAATTTTTTAAATTTTGATTATCTGTATGGAGTGTGGTTTAATAGGAGGGTAAAAACTAGGGCTATGAAATTTAAATTAGTTACTAAATATAAGTTGGCGGGTGACCAACCACAGGCGGTGGAGAAATTGGTTGCGGGACTAGGGTCGGGAAAAAAATTCCAGACACTTTTGGGTGTGACTGGGTCGGGAAAAACTTTTACGATTGCCAATGTGATTGAAAAGACGCAAAAACCAACTTTGGTGATTGCTCCGAATAAAACTTTGGCCGCGCAGTTAGCGCAAGAGTTTCGTATTTTCTTTCCTAAGAATGCGGTGGAATATTTTGTTTCCTATTATGATTATTATCAGCCCGAGGCTTATGTAGCTTCCTCGGACACTTATATTGAAAAAGAAGCGCAAATTAATGAGGAGATTGATCGCTTGCGCCATGCTACAACTGCAGCCTTGTTTTCCCGGCGGGATGTGATTATTGTGGCATCCGTATCGTGCATCTATGGATTAGGTTCGCCGGAATATTATCGCAAGACAACTTTCGAATTGAATCTAGGTGAAAAAGTTGAAAGAGAAATTGTGATTAAGAAATTAATTGAAATGCAATATTTGCGGACGGATATTTTAGGCCGGGGAAAATTTCGCGTGACGGGCGATACGATTGAAGTGATGACGCCGGGGCGAGAGGTAGTGATGCGAATTGAATCTGGCAAGATTGATGAAACCCCAGTGAAATCCGGCAAGGCCGGTGCGCCTAGAGCGCAATTTCACGGGGTGAAGAAGATTTTCGAATATGATTTTTTGACGGGAGAAAAATTAGGCGATTTGGAAAAGGCCGTGATTTTTCCGGCCAAGCATTTTGTGGTGCCAGAACCGGTGATGGAATCAGCTTTTTCTGAGATTGAAAAAGAATTAGAGGAAAGATTGGCAATACTTAAAAAAGATAATAAAATTTTGGAAGCACAAAGGTTGGAGCGAAGAACAAGACAAGATTTGGAAATGATGCGCGAAGTGGGATATTGCAATGGGATTGAAAATTATTCGGGATATTTAACCGGGCGGGAAAAAGGCGAAGCGCCCTATACTTTGATGGACTATTTCCCGAAAGATTTTTTAGTGGTGGTGGATGAATCTCATGTGACAATTCCGCAAATTGGCGGGATGTTTAATGGGGATTATGCGCGCAAAAAATCTTTAGTGGATAATGGTTTTCGTTTGCCGAGCGCCTTTGATAATCGGCCCTTGAAATTTCAAGAGTTTGAAGAAAAAATAAATCAAATGATTTTCACTTCAGCGACCCCGAGCAAATATGAGTTTTTGCATAATCCGGAATTCGTCGAGCAAATCATTCGACCGACAGGACTCATTGATCCAGTGCTGGAGATTAAGCCTGCTAGAGGGCAAGTAAAAGATGTGTTAGGTGAAATTCAAACAGTGATTAAGCGCAAAGAGCGAGTATTAATAACAACGTTGACCAAGAAAATGGCAGAAGATCTTTCGGAATTTTTGCGGGAGAATAAAATTAAGTCCGAATATCTACATTCTAATGTGGAAACCTTGGATCGTATCCGGATTTTGGAAGATTTGCGCCGGGGAACATTTGATGTTTTGGTGGGAGTGAATTTGCTACGCGAAGGATTGGATTTGCCAGAAGTTTCTTTGGTGGCAATTTTTGATGCCGATAAAGAAGGGTTTTTGCGCAGTGAAACTTCGCTTATCCAAACGATTGGGCGGGCGGCGAGAAATGTTTTGGGTAAAGTTATTTTATATGCCGATAGTATGACTGGTTCAATGCAACGAGCGATTGATGAAACGAATCGCCGGCGCGCCGTGCAATCGGAATATAATAAAAAGCACCACATCACCCCGGCGACAATTAAAAAGAAAATAAAATCAATCGTGGATCATGAGATTAATCCACAGGTGTCAAGAGAATTTGTGGCCATGGAATCTTTGGAGGATTTGCAAGGCTATTTAAAACAAAAAGAAAAAGAAATGAAAGATGCGGCGAGAAACTTAGAGTTTGAGAAGGCGGCGCTTATTCGGGATGAAATTTCGCAACTGCGAAAATTGCAAATGAAATAGAAGATATTTGTTAATAATCCTTTGTGTTAGCCAAAAAACGTCGCTAGCTATTGACAAAACGGCTATTTGGGTGTATAATAAACAGTCAGTTCATTAAAATTCTAATTTGCGCTTTGCCACGGCAGAAAGGATTTTTTTGCAAGAATTTTTTCTGCTGTGGCGAAATTGCTCGCAGTTCCTCCTCGGAGTAGAGGAAAAATAAAATGCGCAACTTAGCGCAGGAGGTAGAAAATGTTAGATTTTTTAATTTCTGGAATCACGGGTGGTCAGCTTAATGCATTAGTGAAAAATATCATGAAGCAGATAGGAGTGACTGACCCAAGTGAGGCGGTTCGACTCGTGAATTCTGGCGAGTGGACTATTTGTCAATCAGTGCGTCGTTGGCGCGAACAGGATGGCGTTATCTATTTTTCGGTCACCAGTGATGGCACGACCGGCGAGGCCTGGATTGCTCGTCTGGAAGGCAAGGGCTTCCGAATTAGAGATTATGCCAAAAGCATTCTCCGCTCAGATGATTTCAAGCCAACCAAGGGAATCACGACCGAGGTTGCGGTGCTCAAGGGAATGTTGTTCGCAGATAGTGAGCGCATTACCAAAAACATCCGTGCCGAGGCTGACAAACGAGGCTGGACTAAGCCGAATGCTGAAGTTGCTTGTCTTATTCGTGAGATGTTTACGGATAAGGAAATCGAGGCTATGGGTCTTTGGTGGATTGTGGCTATGCACGAGCCTATCGATGATTCCGCTGGTCATCCGGGTTTGCTTGGTGCGGGTCGTCGCGATGATGGTCGCTGGTTGGGTGCGTCTTGTGACAGGCCTGACGGTGAGTGGCGTCAGGATAGCGGTTTTGCTTTCGCCGTCGCGCAAGTTAGTGCTCAGGACTCTGCCACTCAGGTCTAGGCCTGAGAAACTCAGTCCTAAAAATTTTGTAAAGGAAGTGTTGAAGAAAGGTCTTTCGAATATTGTTTTCGAGAGACCTTTTAAATTTTTATGTTACAATAAAAACGGTAGTAGGAAAATATGCAAGCGATTACGCCTGCCTGCCGGTAGGCAGGGTTTCTTGCTTCCGAATCCAGTATCCATACATTGGGAATATTTTTGATTAAGATTAAAGATAGTGTGGTGTATGCAGACCTGCCTGCCGTTAGGTAGGAACTTTCAAAAAAGAAGATACTTGGTATGGGATGCTAGGTGATTTTAGATCACGAATAAGATTCAGCTCGGAGAGTATTCGAAGAGCAGTGATATGGGTGGCATTCCATACAATTCGCAACTCGAATGGCAACATGTATGTCCGTTACCTTAACTGGGATGGTGGTAAGTGGCTCTGGGACTACTACTGGCTTGACAATGACTTCGGCTCTGCTAATCCTGCCGCGGTGTGCGCAACTCTTTTTATTTCTCTCCTCGTGTTTCATTGGGAGAGTTTTCTTTTTTTCCAACAACCTTGCCAAGCCATCCGCCCAAATTTCTGCCGATCTCGTCTAGTTTTTCCGAAAGTCCAATATACTTTTTATCATCGATCGATTTAGTTTCCCACAGAAGCATCAAAAATATTTTCAGCAAATCCATTTTTTTGATTGCAAACTTTATGTATAGTTGTTTTTCTTGCGGAGTCAAAAAGGCTGCCACGGAAATAGCTTCTAATATTGCCAAAAAAGTTTCATCTAGTTTTTTCCCGAGCGTATAGCGATGAGTTTTGGGCAAGATTTGATAATATGTATACCACAAAAGATAGGCATCTTTGGATTTATGAAAAATCGGTGGCAACTTGCTGGGGGGGTATTAAAAGTAGAAAAGTTATTATTTACCCCGTTAAATTTTTGTGTATTGGAAAAATTTGTATTTGTAAGAGTCATAGTGTTGTGAGGTTAGTGAATTGTATTAAAAAATTAATTTTTAATGGGGTGAAAATTCAATTGAGTCATAATTTTACGGATATTATTTGTTTAGAAAATTTGCTAGCTGCTTGGCAGGAATTTGTGAAAGGGAAAAGAAATAAAAAAGATGTTCAAGAATTTTCAATCAAACTGATGGATAATCTTTTCTCTCTTCACGCTGACCTATCCAATCATACCTACAAACACGGTGGTTATCAAGCGTTTAAAATAAATGATACTAAACCGAGAGAGATTCACAAGGCGACCGTGCGCGACCGGCTTTTACATCATGCAATCTATAGAAAGTTGTATCCGTTTTTTGACAGAACTTTTATTGCTGATTCGTATTCTTGCCGGGTTAATAAAGGCACACATAAAGCGATTAACAAATTTCGTGAATATGCGTATATCGTTAGTAAAAATAATACTCAAACTTGTTGGGTTTTGAAATGTGACATCCGAAAATTTTTTGCCAATATTGATCATGCAATTTTAAGTAAAATTTTGAATGAATATATCCCAGACAAAGATATTGCAAATCTTTTAGAAAGCATCATCAATAGTTTTTCCGTCAAACCTGGCGTTGGTTTGCCGCTGGGTAATTTGACTTCACAGTTGCTTGTCAATATTTATATGAATAAATTTGACCAATTCATTAAGCATAAAATGAAAGTCAAGTATTATATCCGCTATGCTGATGATTTTGTATTTTTATCAGAAAACAGAAAGTTGTTAGAAAATCAGATTTTAGTTGTTGAAAAGTTTTTGCAAAAAGAATTGAGACTGGAAATGCATCCGAACAAAGTTTTTATCAAAACTCTGAGTTCCGGCGTAGATTTTCTCGGTTGGATAAATTTTGCCGACCATCGGGTTCTGCGGACGGCGACTAAAAGGAGAATGATGCGAAAATTGAAAGATAGTCCCAAGCAAGAAGCAGTAAATTCGTATTTAGGGATGTTGGAGCATGGGAATGCTTATGAATTGCAAAATGAAGTAGCCCTTATTCGCGATGAAATTTCTCAGTTGCGAAAATTGCAAATGAAATAGTTTTAGCGCTTTGTCAAGGGTTTGACCAAAAAAATGCCTTTCTGTATAATAGGCAATGTAATTAAAATTAATAAATAACTAATAAATAAAGAAGTTTAATAATGAATAATCATTGTTTGATTCTTGAACTAGTGTATGGAAGATGAAGTTAAAAGCGAAGCGCCAGCAAAGGCTAGTCGTGGTTGCGTGTTAACGCAAAACAAAAATTATCTTATCGGGGCGGTGATTTTGGTGATAATAATTGCTTTCGCTGTGTATGCAAAGAAAAACAATAATAATTTTTTTGGGACAATGTTTTCTAAGAACATAACCAAAGAAGAAGCTAAGACGAAGTTAGAAGAGTTTATCAAAAAGAATGTTCCAGAAGGGACACAAATTGAAATCAAGGATGTGACGGAGGAAAATGGATTGTATAAACTTCCTTTGAGTGTTGCTGGGCAAGCAGAAATTGTTTCATATATGACTAAAGACGGTTCAAAACTTTTTCCTCAAGCGCTTGAGTTAAATCAAGTTGATGAGGCCGTGGCTGACGGTGCACCAGCGAAAGAAGTGAAGGAAATTCCAAAGAGCGATAAGCCAGTGGTGAAGCTTTTTGTGATGAGCTACTGTCCATATGGAACGCAAATGGAAAAAGGTATTTTACCAGTTTTAAAAACATTGGGAACGAAAATAACTTATGCACTAGAGTTTGTTAACTATGCGATGCATGGCGACAAGGAAATTGCTGAAAATCTAACACAATATTGTATTCAAAAAAATGAACCAGCTAAACTTTCAAGCTATCTAGATTGTTTCTTGAAAAAAGGAGAAGGCACAACCGATGCTTGTTTAGTATCTGCTCGAGTGAATACATTCAAAGTTAAAAGTTGTGTGGCTGAAACTGATGCGAAGTTGAATATTAAAAAAGATGCAGCCGATAAGAGCAAATGGGCTAATCCGCAATTTCCTCCATTTAACGTGAACGCAGCGGAAAATACGAAATACAGCATACAAGGCTCTCCAACTTTAGTGATTAATGATGTGGAAGCTTCAGCTGTTGGCCGTGATTCTGCTTCAATCTTGAAAACTATCTGCGGGGCGTTTAACAATCCTCCAAAGGAATGTGAAACAACGCTTTCAGCGACTGCTCCAGCTCCAGGATTTGGAGAAGGGGGTACTGCACCAGCCGGGACTGCAGATGCTTCTTGTGGAAGCTAGTTAACTTGAGAGGTGTATGAGAATGAAAAAACTCACCTTATATAGGTGAGTTTTTTCTGTCCATTGATTGGATTCAAGAAGTGTACTAAGATATAGAATGACAATAAGAGCTATATGGATAAGTTAATTATTCGCGGTGCACGCGAACACAATTTAAAAAACATCAACTTGGATTTACCGAGAAACAAATTCATTGTTTTTACGGGAATCTCGGGGTCAGGAAAATCGACCTTGGCTTTTGATACGATTTTTGCTGAAGGACAGCGAAGATATTTGGAAAGCCTTTCCAGTTATGCTCGGCAATTTTTGGGGCAAATGGAAAAGCCGGACGTCGATTCAATTGAGGGGCTTTCCCCGGCGATTTCAATTTCACAAAAATCTGCTTCACAAAATCCGCGCTCAACAGTGGGGACGATTACCGAAGTGCAGGACTATTTGCGATTGTTATATGCCAAAATTGGGATTCCGCATTGCCAAGTTTGTGGGAAGGAAATTTCTAAATTGTCCGTGGATGAAATTGTTGATCGAATTTTAGCGATTGGAGAAAAGAAAGAAATTGAAATTTTATCACCCGTGGTGCGCAATCGTAAGGGGGAGTATTCCTCAATGCTTTTGGATATGTATCGGCGCGGTTATTCGCGGGCGTATGTAAATGGAGAAAAAATCGAGCTTGATCCGAGTTCGGCTTCCAGTAAGAATGTTTCTTTGGCGCGCTATAAAAAACATAACATTGATATTTTAATTGATGTGATTGAAATTAGCGAACAAAACATTTCACGTATTTTTGAAGGGGTGGAGCGGGCCTTGAAATTGTCAGAAGGATTGGTGACGATAAAGTCTAAAGTAAAAAGTTTAAAGTCTAAAGTTGAGGAAGTTGTTTTTAATCAGAAATTAGCGTGTGCGGAGCATGATATTGAGTTTCCGGAAATGGAACCGCGCTTTTTTTCTTTTAACTCTCCCTATGGAGCCTGTCCAGCGTGTGAAGGTTTGGGGGTGAAGAAGGAAATTGATCCGGAATTGGTAATGCCAGATATTAATAAAACCATCGCCGAAGGCGGGATAGCGCCGTGGAATTTTAAGAAGAATAATTATTATGGCGGGGTGATTTTGTCGGTGGCGAAGCATTTTCATATTTCTGACAATATGCGGTTGCGTGATTTGTCAGAGGAGAAATTGAATTTACTGCTGTATGGCTCGGCCGAATCAGCAGAGATGATTTCCGAGGAAGAAGCAGAGGAAATTCCAGTTACCATTCGCGCCAAAACTGGGACGAATTGGAAGTTTAATATGTCCTGGCGCGGAGCAGTGGGCTTTTTGCAGGAGCGGTATTATAAAACAGAATCAGATGCGGTGCGCGAAGGAATTGAAAAATATATGTCGCAAAATCCGTGTTCGGTGTGTAAAGGCACACGCTATAAGAAAGAAGCGCTTTTAGTGACGGTGGGTGATAGAAATATTGCTCAAGTTTCCGATGTGAGTGTGGCCGAGTCGTTGGATTTTTTTCAAACTTTGAAAACGTCGGAAAGAGAAAATTTAATTGCCGGAAGAATTTTGAAAGAAGTGCAGGCGCGACTTGGTTTTCTAGAACAAGTTGGTTTAGGATACCTGACGCTTTCGCGTTCCGCCACGACTTTAGCTGGTGGAGAAGCGCAACGAATCCGCCTGGCCTCCCAAATTGGTTCGCAATTAGTGGGCGTGTTATATATTTTAGACGAGCCTTCCATTGGTTTGCATGCGCGGGACAATGACAAACTCTTAAAAACACTGCTACAGCTTTGCAAAATCGGTAACACCTTAATTGTAATTGAACATGATGAAGAAACGATGCGAGCGGCGGATTATTTAGTAGACATTGGACCGTTAGCCGGAAAACTCGGCGGTGAAATTGTGGCTGAAGGAACACCGGAGGAAGTGATGCGGAATCCAAATTCTTTGACAGCCAAATATTTGAACGGCGAATTAGGCATTGAAGTGCCAATGAGTCGGCGGTCAGTGAAAAATAAAAAGTGGCTGACAATTAGGGGGGCGCGAGAAAATAATTTAAAAAATATTACCGCCGAATTTCCTTTAAAAGTTTTAACAGTGGTGACGGGAGTTTCTGGTTCAGGCAAGTCATCACTAGTGGAAGACATTTTATATAAAACATTGTCCCATAAGTTAATGCGCTCATTGGAAAAACCAGGCAAACATACGGAAATATTGGGCGTGCAAAATGTGGATAAGGTGATTATGATTGATCAATCTCCAATCGGGAGAACACCGCGTTCGAACCCGGCAACATATACGGGTCTTTTCACCCCGATTCGAGAATTGTTTGCGCAAACGAAAGACGCCAAAGCACATGGCTATTTAGCGGGAAGATTCTCGTTTAATGTGAATGGCGGGCGATGTGATAATTGTTCGGGGGAAGGATTTTTGAAAATTGAAATGCAATTCATGCCGGATGTCTATTTGCCGTGTGATGTCTGTCATAGTAAACGCTATAATCGAGAAACCTTGGAAATAAAATATAAGGAAAAAAATATTGCCGATGTTTTAGAGATGACTATCACGGAAGCACGGGAATTTTTTCAGAATTTTCCAGATATTCATGATAAATTAGCAGTCTTGGATCAAGTCGGTTTGGGATATATTCAGCTGGGTCAATCAGCCACGACTCTTTCGGGCGGAGAAGCGCAACGAATAAAATTAGCCGCTGAACTTTCGCGCCGGGCCACGGGCAATACCGTCTATATTTTAGATGAACCGACGACGGGCTTGCATTTTGATGATATTAAAAAATTGTTAGTTGTTTTGAATCGCTTGGTGGAGGCAGGCAATACCGTGATTGTGATTGAACATAATATGGATGTTATTAAGACAGCTGATTGGCTAATTGATCTTGGTCCGGAAGGTGGGGCGGGGGGCGGAAAAATAATTGTCACTGGCACGCCGGAAGAAGTGGCGACCTATCACAAAGAAAGTTGGACTGCCAAATTCTTGAAAGAAGCTTTGAGGAAAAAATAAAAAAGAACCGGTGCGCACATTGTGCGTCGGTTCTTTTATGATAGTGAGAGTAATTTACTCCTCACCATTTTAATCTGTGAAATCTTGTTGGACTAAGTCTTTGTCTGTCTTTGGCAAATTTTTAAGTTTAAGCCACTCTTGTTTAAGCGTTTCAAGGCGAAGAGCGCGCTTGGCGGGCTCAAGAATTTGTTGCCGTTCCATTCCAGTATCAAACGCATCGACAATAAATTTTGGCGTATTGTCGAGGCGAAGATATTTTTCAATGGAAAGTAACGGATCGAAGTAAATTTGCCAGTCAGGATAATTACCAGACTGCATGCTTTGCATGCATTGGCGCAGTGTTTGTTCATCTTCAGTATGGTGAAGTTCCGCGACTAGTCTTTCAAGCAAATCAAGCATTTTTTCAATTGGAATTTCTTTCAGTTTAGGCATGGCTTAGCTCCTTTTTTTGGATGAGGGCGATTTTGGTGCCGAGGATTTCCTCCAATTCTTCCCGAATCAATATGATATGTCTAGCGGTTCTATTTTGCTGTTGACGCAGTCTGAATTGCTCGGCTGTTTCATTGGAACTTAATAATCGCTCGTAGTTGTTACATACGTCGCTGACAATTGGTAGATAATCACTTAGATCACTGCTGGCGCTTCGTTCTACTTTTTCCAGAACAGTTTGAATTAATTTTTGATTGGTAGGGTCATTTGCTAAAATGGCAATGAATTGTTTTAGGATGGTTTGTAGCTCTCCAGTGGTAATTGCATTCATTATTTTTCCTCCATAAGGGGTTCGTGGTTGACTACGGTAGGTAGTGTTTGTTAAGGTAATGCTGTATTATTAGGGAAAAGTATGGATTTGTCAAGAATAAAAGAGAAAATAGCTAAGCTGCCACAAGCACCAGGGGTGTATGTTTTTCGCGATGCGAAAAAAGAGATTATCTATATTGGTAAGGCGACAAATCTGCGAAGTCGGGTGGGGTCATATTTTCGAAATTATCGGGGTAGTGATCGGCCAATTGAAACGATGATTCACCAGGTGGCGGACATTGCCGTAGAAGAAACGAAAAGTGTTTTGGAGGCTTTGATTTTGGAAAGCAATTTAATTAAGAAACATCAGCCGAAATATAATGTTAAGGAAAAGGATGATAAGAGTTTTTGCTATTTTGTGATTACGAAAGAAGAATTTCCGCGAATTATTATTGTGCGCGGAACGGATATGGAAAAAACCAAGGCCATGATTAAGAAATCTTTTGGGCCCTATACTTCTAAAAAACAAATGGAAGTGGCACTGAAAATTATGCGTCAAATTTTCCCGTTTCATTCTTTGCAAAAAAAGTCAGAACAGCATTGTTTGGATTTTCAACTTGGGCGCTGTCCAGGACCATATGCAAATGGAATTTCTAAGCAAGACTACGCCAAAAATATTCGGGGAATTCAAATGATTTTGGATGGGAAGAAAAATGGACTGTTGAAAAAGCTGGAAAAAGAGATGTTGGCACACGCCAAGAAAGAAGAGTTTGAAAAAGCCAATGAATTGAAAAAGAAAATTTTTGCTTTGGAGCATATTCGCGATGTGGCACTCATCAGTGATGATAATTTTGAATTTAAAATTTTGAATTTAAAATCAAATCCTAATGATGAAATTTTAAAAGTCAAAGATTTTCGAATTGAAGCATACGATATCTCTAATATAAGTGGACAATATGCGGTAGGATCAATGGTTGTATTTGAAAATGGAGTTCCAAGTAAAAGTGAGTATCGCAAATTTAAAATAAAAACTGTGG